>Ga0209991_10000895_pt1 | contig 13323 bp, 11 predicted proteins | sample ChitaG_FD_183167 | JGI IMG/M metagenome (GOLD analysis project Ga0209991, IMG submission 183167) | Deep subsurface microbial communities from South Pacific Ocean to uncover new lineages of life (NeLLi) - Chile_00310 metaG (SPAdes)... | ecosystem: Environmental > Aquatic > Marine > Oceanic >...
GCTATCACTCCCAAAGGAAACCATCTCAGCCTGAACATAGCAGGGAAAAAAGTTGATGCTGATATGTTGGACAAATTCATCAATCTTCCGTCAGTAAGAAAAGCCTTACCCGATAATTTAGATAATTCCTTGCCTCAACTCTATTACTTCAAGGGGAAATTTCCCACTCTTCCTGCCAAAGGTGTCATAGGAGAAAGGTATGTCATGGTGGGCGATGCAGCAGGTTTAAATCGGCCCTTCAAAGGGAAAGGAATTAATTCAGCGGTCATTACAGGGATAAGAGCAGCAGAGGTTATTCTCAATCACGGTATTTCAAAAGAGGCCTTTAAAGAGTATCTAAAGAGCTGCGCTGAACTAACTGCTGACATACCTTACGGAAAAATAGTAAGATACTTAATTAATCAATCCTCTAAATATGGTCTATTAGATAGTGTATTAGAAACGGCTAAAAAAGAAGAAGCCATGAGACGCGCTTTTTTTAACATTATCTCAGGCCAGGAAACATATAAAAAGACCTGGCAACAAACAAGAAATTTTAAGCTTCTCTCTAAAATAGTTATCAAAGTAATTATAAGTAGATTTTTTAAAAAAAAGAATTTTGGTTTGAATTATATCTTCTTCTAGCCATCAGACTTATAAAATTTTAAAGGAGGAGAAAATGATTGAAAAAAAGAGAGGTCCTCTATCCGAACTCCACCCCAGACAATCCGGAGGACGACTATCAATACAATAACAAATATAAGAGTTCATCCCAAAAGAACTAAAAATTGATTTCGAGAAATTTTTATTTTTACTATATATTTATTTAATAAATTTCTGAGGAGTTAGCATTTGTACTCTAAGATTATCATTCCTTTTTACAATGCCCCCTTTTAATACTTTGGCAAAAACTCCTTTTTTGGGCATAATGCATTCCCCGGTAAGCTTTTGAATCTCACAGCCCGAATGACATTCTTTACCTATCTGGCTGACTTCTAAAACAATGTTGTCTCCAATTATTATTCTGTCTCCAATCTTAATTTGATCTATATCTATTCCCTGGGTGTCGATATTTTCGGCAAAATCTCCTGGCATTAAATCCGGGATTAGCCTCTTCATTTTATTTATTTCTTCTACAGAAAGCAGACTCACCTGGCGAGGCCCACTGTCAGCATGGGCATCTCCCTCAATTCCCCAATCAGGGATAAGGCGGGCTGAATTGACCTCTCTCTTCTTCGTTCCTTTTTCAGAACTTATGCAAACAGAGAGAACTTTTCCTTCCATGTTAATCATTTCCAGGGAAGAATTTGAATTTTGACTCTTTCTCCCTTTTCATAAAAATTTTTTTCCTTTTCAAGGAAAATCAGGCAATTGGCTCCAGCAAAAGATTCTAAAATGTGGGAACACTGCAGTCCGGCTGATTTTACATATGCCATTCTGTTTTTCTCTTGAAACACTCCCCTTAAAAGATATGCTCGATCAGTTTCCTTCTGCAATTTTTCTTCCAGGATTGCTTCTCTCTCTTGAAGAAGGACATCTCTTTGTCCCATCATTTTGAGGATAGCAGGACGAACATACTCCAAGAATGTCACTAAAACCGAAACAGGATTTCCTGGAAGTCCGAATATTAATTTTACTCCTTTTTTCCCAAAAAAAGTTGGTTTTCCAGGTTTTACTGCAACTCGCCAGAAAATTTTTTTTATTTTCATTTCTAGAAGAATCTCCTGGACAAAATCGTAATCTCCCACTGAAATTCCGCCACTAATCAAGAGGATATCAGAGTTTTTCAATCCCTCTTGTATCTGTCTCTCCAAATCCAGAAGTTTATCTCTAACGATCCCTAAAAAAATTGGCTTAATATTTACTTCAGCCAGGGCAGAATTGAGGATAACTGAATTTGATTCCCATTTTTTTCCAGGCATTAGCTTTAGACCAGGCTTAACCAATTCACTGCCAGTAATAACGACAGAGACCTTGGGTTTGCCAAAAACCTTCACTTTTTCCCAACCCATGGAGGCCAAGAAACCTAAGGATGCGGGGTTTAGCCTTGTTCCTTTTTTTAGGCCAATATGACCTTTTTTTATTTCTTCTCCTTTAGGCCGAATGTTTTCTCCTTTCTTAATCGATTTCTTTATCAGAACTTTTCTTCCCTTCTCTTCTGTATCCTCCACCATAACAACCGCATCTGCACCTTCTGGCATAGGAACTCCTGTCATGATTTTTACAGCTTCTCCTTCTCTTACCTTTATCCCTGGAGAATCGCCGGCTTTAATGCATCCTTTTATCTTTAAATCAACAGGGACAGGATGAGTATCTTCAGAGCGGAGAGCAAAACCATCCATGGCAGAGTTAGGAAAAAGGGGCAAATCTTCTTTAGCCCTTATGTCCTGAGCCAGAGTCTCAGAATTTATTTCATAATTGTTTTTCTCAATGATTGGAAGAATGGGAGTGTTAGACAAAACTAAACGCAGGGCTTCTTCAAAATGTATCATCTTAAAATTCCTATACCTAACTTAAGAGAAACAGCTAGCAGAATAAAGGCAAAAATCCTTTGCAAAAGAAGAGGCGAAAACTTCCTCGTGCCGAGAAAAGAACCCACTTGAGCTCCTGCAAAGACAACGAACCCTAAAAAAAACAAAACTGAAAAATCAACTCTTCCCTGTAAATAATGGGAACCCAAGCCCACAACTGAATTTACCAAAACAAAAGCACTACAGATGCCAGCAACGTACTTCGGGGAAGCGAACCCGATTAAAAGCAATACCGGCCCTAAAAATACGCCTCCTCCAATGCCCATGATTCCTGCCAAAAAGCCAAGAAGGGCTCCAAGAAAAAGCGAGAAAAGCCAGGTTGTTTTCTTATCCATAGAAAATCTGGCTTTAGCTTCTTTCTTTTTAAAAAAAAGTGTCAAAGCTATAAAAAAGAGGGCTACTGCAAAAATAATAGATAATACTTTCTCATCAGGGTGCCACCGAGCACCGAAAAAAGTTGCTGGAATAGAAGCCAATAGAAAAGGAAAGACAAGCTTTGGGACAAAATAGCCTCTTTTGCTGAATTTATAAAGCGCAACAGAGGCTGCTATGATGTTAAGGAAAAGGGCAATAGGGGGAATTTTAGCTAAAGGAATCCCAAAAAGAATGAAAAGAGCCACGTATGAGCTTCCTCCGCCCAACCCTACTGAAGAATAGGCGAGGGCTACGAGAAAGAGCAAGGGAGCTAAGATCCAGAAAATTTCAGGCATTTTATTTCTTGTTTTTGGAACTATTATGTCCTCCTCCCCTGATCATCTTCATACTATGAAGAATTCCAGGAAAAAGGACGTTCATAGACTCCTCCACTCCTCTAGAACTTCCGGGTAAATTAATTATTAAAGTTTTCCCTCTGACTCCAGCTACATTCCTGGAAAGCATAGCATAGGGTGTCCTCCTCTGCCCAAAACTTCTCATGGCTTCTGTTATTCCAGGAACAATTCTGTCCAGTACCTCTTTAGTTGCTTCTGGGGTGACATCTTTGGGACCTATACCTGTGCCCCCAGTGGTTATAATGATATCAAGTTTTTGTTTATCAGATAATCTTATGACTTCTTTAGAAATTGTTTCTTTATCATCTGGGAGAATTATAAATTCCTCGAGGACAATTGGATACTCTTTCAACCTGTTTCTAATGATCTCTCCGCTTTTATCCTTTCTCTCACCCTTAAATGTTGAATCACTGATGACCAAAACTCCTGTTTTTAAAGGCTTTGGAAACTGATCTTGAAAGTCACTCTTACCTCCTTTCTTTTCAAGAAGGACAATTTTTTCAATGACCAATCCTTTATCCAAGGGCTTTAGCATGTCGTAAATGGTCAAGGCAGCCACTGAAACAGCTGTTAAAGCTTCCATCTCCACTCCAGTCTTCCAGATAGATCTGACTTCAGACCTTATGGCTATCTCATTTTTTTTCAGCTTATAATCAATGCCCACAAAATCAATGGGAAGGGGATGACAAAAAGGAATAAGTTCTGATGTTTTTTTTGTAGCCATGACAGCAGCAGCCCTGGCTATTTCTAAAACGTTTCCTTTAGGAACTTGCCCTTTCCTTACTGTTTCCACAGTACTTTCAGCCATTTTTACTCGCGCTTCGGCTCTAGCTTCTCTTAGAGTTTCAAATTTGCTGCTTATGTCGATCATCTTCAACCTCCAAGACTTCGGATATAAATATCACCTGCAGCATGATCTTTAGACATGGACACAGGTTTCATCTTAACTGCCTCTTTAAAAGCCTTTCTAATCATTTTTTCTTTTTCTCTAAGAGAGAGATTACCCCTTAGTATATGCAAAAGTTCAACTTTGGTCCTCGAAAAAAGACAGGGTCTCAGCTCACCGCTTGCAGAAAGCCTGAGCCTTGAACATGAAGAGCAAAAAGATCTGGTCACCGGAGCAATAATTCCGATTTTCCCCTCCAAACCATTCTTGTCTCTCAAGGCAAATTCCTGGGCTACTCCAGAAGAAAGAAGAGGATGAATGTCAAATTTTTTCTTTATTATTTCTTTTATTTTTTCATAAGGAAAAAAGTAATCCTCTCTCCATCCTGGGCCGCAGAGGGGCATGAATTCAATAAATCTTACTTCTACAGAATTTTTTAAAAAGTATTGGATAAATTCTGTGATTTCAGTTTCATTTATCCCTCTTAAAACAACCATATTAATTTTGATCATAAAGCTTTCTTCTAAGGCCTTCTGGATGCCCTCCAGGACCGTAAAAAATTTATGGCGGCCTGTTATTCTGTAATACAAATCTTCAGACAATGTATCTAAGCTTATATTAATTCTTCTTATGCCTATTTCTTTTAACCTCTTCAAATGAGGAAGAAGCAAGGTTCCGTTTGTGGTTAAAACAATTTCCTTTAATTCCTCAATTTCATGAAGTGAACTTATGAATTCAATGATATCTTTGCGAAGGAATAATTCACCTCCTGTGAGCCTGACCTTATCTATGCCAAGCTTAGAGGCCACCTTAACCACCTGTAAGAGCTCCCAGTAAGAACAAATCTCTGACCGATCCAGGTAATTAATTTTATGGGGAGGATGGCAATATACACATTTCAAATCGCACCGGTCTGTTACTGAAAGGCGCAAGTAATCTATATTCCGGCCAAAGCAATCAATCAGCTTATTCTTTCTTTCTCTTTTTATCTCTTCAACCATATTTTCAACACCTCCTCATAATCTTTGGGGCTATTAACATTGAAAAACGAGAACTCTTTCGGATCAAACTTTTCAACCTCTTCTCGAGAGATATATCTTACCTTAAAAAAATTTAAAATGTCTAGCAACCTTAAATTTCTGAATTCAATCTGCCTCTTTATTGTTTCCAGACAATTGAGTGAATAAACAGCGCAGATTTAAAATTTTTACATCTTTTAAGAAATTTATCAATAACTGACTGACATTTGTTATCTTTAAATAATTCAAGCCTTACAATATACTCAATTGGAATTCCCTGCTCTTTCCAGCTTGAATCCTAACTCAACACTAGGATATAACATTCTCGATTAAATCTTAATCATTAATTAATATTTAAAAGATGCTCTGGCTTATTTGATTAAAGATGCAAAAGAAGAATTTACTAAAGAAAAAGAAAAATTATCTCCAGAAAATGACTATTAGTACACAAAAAATTAATGAAAGGCTGGTTTGGACTAAACCTTGCTTCATGATTTCAAACTTGGGGCGAAGCGCAATAATACTCCAAAGTGTATGAATTACCATGGGAATAAAAGCAAGAGGAACCAGTACTGGCACGCTTTTGGTAAATACCAAAAGGACAAGAATAATAATCAAGAGAACAATATAAGCTAAACACTCCTTCACTAAATTTATATTAAAAGGAAAACTCGGGATTCTTTTTCGTGTCCGAACAGCCTTTTTCCGCATTTTTATGTAAAAAATACTTCCTGCAAAATAGAAAACATTAAGCAGCCAAAGAATAATCGTTCCCCCCGAGAGCTTCCCTCCCGAAAGGACAACGCCCACCGGAGCGCTTATAGTGAGAAGGGCAACTCCTAGAAGTTCTCCAATCAAAGTTCTCTCTTTCCGGTATAGAGCAAGATATGTATGCAAGAAAAATAAAAATAAGGCTATTAGCCCAATTATTATTAAATCCCCTAATCTGTATCTAAAAATAAGCCAAAGGAAAATTCCAACACCGCCTCCTAAAAAAAGAAGAAATGCCTGCCACAACTCTCCCCTTTTACTCCTTTGAAGCCTAACTTCAGAAAAGTGCATTTTAAGGATCAGATGCAGTGGCTGTCTGCTCAAGAAGAGAAGGAGAATGCCAAAGAATCCGAGGACTCCTCTTCCAGATATCCCCCCGCCAATAGTCACGCCAACAAAATAAGGAAAGATTAAAATAGCCCAAGCACCGTGTTCTTTAGGAATAAGAGTTTTTAGGAACATTTTTCCTGAGGTAACGAGGTTTAGATATCGATTCTTATGATAAAAAAACCTTACTATCTATCTATTATGGCCACCGCAGTATATATTTTCTTTGCATTATAATCAATTTATATTATATATTTTATAAAATTTATATAATTACTTGACATACATTATATAGAATTCTATAGTCTTTATGCTAAAATATATAGTATAAATGCCAATCCGCTCCAGGAGGAACAATGACGGCTACAAACGGATTTTCGCAAAATGCACTGAGGATTTTGAAGGCCCGATATTTCATGAAGAACGAAAAGGGCGAATTTCTGGATAAAGGCCCATCTGATCTCTTCTGGAGAGTTGCTAGCTTCGTTGCCTCAGCAGAGAGAACAAAAAAAGAAGAGGAACATTGGGCTCATAAATTCTTCGAGGTTATGATGGCGCGTGACTTTTTTCCTAACAGCCCAACTCTTACAGGTGCCGGAAGACAAATGTGCCTGAGCGCATGCTTTGTTCTTCCCATTGAAGATTCTATGGAATCTATTTTCGAAACGACAAAAAACGCTGCTTTGGTCCATAAAGAAGGAGGAGGAACAGGTTTCGACTTCAGCCTTCTCCGTCCTAAGGGAAGTTTTGTCCGGAAGACTCAGGGAGTCGCCTCTGGTCCTGTCTCTTTTCTTCAAGTTATTGACGCTGCGACCGAGGCTGTTAAGCAAGGCGGAACAAGGCGTGGGGCTAACATGGGCATTTTAAGGGCGGATCACCCTGATATAGAGGAATTTATCAGGATGAAAAGGAATGGAACAAGCGCCAGCAATTTTAATATATCTGTAGCGGCTCCAGATGAATTCATGGAGGCAGTGAAAAATAACGGCCTTTATAATATTTACGATCCTCACCTTAAAAAGAAGGTGAAGAGAAAAAAAGCCCGTGAGATATTTGATATGATTGTCGAGTCTGCCTGTGCGGTGGGTGACCCTGGCCTCATCTTCATCGACAGAATCAATATGCATAATTCCACAAAAGACCTGGGTCCTATCAGAGCCACCAACCCCTGTGGAGAACAACCTCTCCACGAATATGAATCTTGTAATATGGGTTCTATCAACTTAGCCAACTTTTTCGACTCCCGGAAAAAAGACAATTTTGATTGGAGCAGATTCGCTGAAATAATTTCTGTAGCCGTCAGATTTTTAGATAATGTCATCGATGTTAATAAATATCCCCTGTCCCAAATCGAAAAGAAAACAAAAGGGAACAGGAGAATAGGGCTCGGAGTCATGGGCTGGGCTGATCTTCTGATTAAAATGAAAATCAAGTACGACTCAACTCCAGCTCTCACCCTTGCTGAGAAAATCGCTTCTTTTTTGAGAAGAAAAGCTGAGGTTGAATCCCAAAAGCTGGCTGAAAGCAGAGGAAGTTTTCCAAACATTTCAAAGTCAATTTATAAAGAAAAAGGGATGCGGAATGCGACTGTCTTTACTATCGCTCCTACGGGAACGATTTCTCGTCTGGCAGGATGCTCCTCCAGTATTGAACCAATTTTTGCCTTTGAATTCACTTCAAAAATTATCGATGGAGAGATAAAAGACGTTCATCCCCTCTATCTCGAATGGAAAAACAAAAACTCTAATGAGCCTTTGCCTGAATATTTTGTCACTGCTCATGAAATCTCTCCAGAATGGCATATAAAAATGCAGGCTGCGTTCCAAAAATATGTGGATAATTCTGTCTCCAAAACGATAAATTTTCCCAATAAGGCCACAACTAAAGACGTAGAAAAGGCTTATCTCTTAGCTTATGAGTTGAATACCAAAGGAATCACCATTTACCGGGACGGCTGCCGGGCTGAACAGGTTCTTTACAAGTCTTTGCCTTCAAAAAAACTTCATCCAAGGGAAAGACCCAATTCCCTTCCCTCTGTTACCGATAAAATAAAAACAGGTTTTGGCAATCTCTATCTCACTATATCTTATTTTAATCAGAAACCTTTTGAAGTCTTTACAAGTATCGGTAAAAGCGGCTATTCCACCATGGCAGATGCTGAGGCTCTGGGAAGATTGATATCTTTAGCCCTGCGGAGTGGGGTTGATCCCAAAGAGGTCGTAAGCCAGCTAAAAGGAATCGGAGGCTCTGAGCCTATCTTTACTGAAGGAGGCCTTGTTCAATCTATTCCTGATGCTATAGCAAAAGTACTGGAACGGCATATAGGAAAGATTGAAAGCAATCCCAAAGATTTCTTTACTGTTTCCTGTAAAATCTGCGGCGCTTCTCTCCCCGATGAAAAGTGTCCCACATGTCCTAACTGCGGCTGGAATAGATGTTCAGGGACATAATCTAATATCCTTTCAGAATTTCTCTTGATTACCCAGACTATAATTGCTAAAATTTTATTTAAATCTTTTTAAATTCTCTTTCCCGGCAAAAAGATGATCATAGCTGAACTTGCAATCTTCCCAACTAGTGAAGGGGTGTCAGTAAGTAAATACGTCAAGGAGGCCATTAAAGTCATTGAAAGCTCTGGCCTGAAGCATGAAACCGGCGGCATGTCCACAACTATCGAAGCTCCTGATTTGGATGCCTTGTTCAAAATCATAGAAAAATGTCATGAAGCTATGGTGAAAATGGGAGCCCAAAGGATTCATATAGACTTAAGGGTAGATCACCGACTGGACATAGAAGCCTCAATCGAATCAAAACTTAAAGCTATCGGCAAAAGATAGGTTTATCACTCCTTAAAGAAACGCCTCAGCTGCTTTCCCTCAGAAGCGGCCTGGTAAGGCAAGTGGGACCACCTGCCCCCTTCATGGAAATTTCTTCTCCTCCGTACTCCCAGATCTCAATTCCTTTATCTTCGAGCATCTGTTTTGTCTGAGGATTACCAGAAATCATTATGCATTTTCGGGGAGAAACGGCGAGAATGTTACAAGCCATAGTCTCAAATTCAGAATCTGGAATGTCGAGGAGTTGGATGTCTCGTCGCAGCAGCCACTCTCTGAAGGGTACGGGAAGCAGTCTGGAATAAACCACGGCTAAATCGTGATCGATGGGGCTGAGGAGAGACATCAAATGCAGGACGTCACCGGGTCCTTTCCAGTGCGGTAAGGGAACGACAATAAATTCATCAATAATGTCCCTGATGAGTTCCTTCAACTGACGGATGCCTTCTTCGTTTGTGCGATAGCCTAAACCCACAGCGAGGGTGCGTTCATCGATCCAAACCACATCGCCACTTTCCAGCATTCCCTCACCTGAAATGGACCCGAGAATAGGAATGCCCAATTCAAGGAGAAACTCTCCAGCGGCTGATGGCTCTGCACGTCGTTTCTCTTTTCCCATGTTGCACAATATAGCCCCTTTACTAGTGATGATGACAGAATCATGCACATAAACGGAATCGAGCCCCGTCTTATCATTTTGGGGAAGATAGTAAATTTCAGGGATGGACTTCTTCAGATATTCAACGAAATTATCATATTCCTTGAGTGCCTTACCGTAGTCTGGAGAAGCCAAATAATTCAACTCTTTCCATTGAGACTGAATATATTCTTGATTCATGAAGGCATCTTTAGGGTGTTTGAGCAAAAGACTTTTGATCTGATCAACCTCAGATTGGCAGCCAAATTTCATGATTTTACCTTTAAAATATCATTATAGAGTAAAAAATAAAGCCTCGGTAGATTATATATTATTTTAGCCTTTCCGGCTCAATAACAAAAAGGATGACGATAAAGAAAGGAAAATTTGGCTTCTTCCTCCTGTTTAAGTTGTTTGACTCAGATTTCTCTCTCCTGACTTATCTATGATTCCGCCTCCAACAACCACATTTCTATCGTAAAAAACTACAGCTTGGCCCGGAGTTATTGCCCTTTGTGGTTTCTCGAATTCTACCAAAATTTGATCTGTATCTAAGGGAGTGAGAAGGGCTTTCGCTTCCCTGTGTTTGTATCTAATTTTAGCCTTTACATTCAGTGGCTTTGTTATTTTAGCCTTGGAAATCAAGTTCACCTGGGCAGCTAAAAGAGTCTTTTCATAAAGCTGGTCAGAAGGGCCGACAACGATTGTATTTGTATCACTCTGCATGGAAAGGACATAAAGCGGTTGGGAAGCAGCTATTCCCATTCCCTTCCTCTGGCCGATGGTAAAATGAGCAATTCCCTCGTGCTGACCTAAAACTCGATTCTTACGGTCTACGATAGGCCCGGAGCGGAACGCTTTAGGAATTCTTTGGCGAAGAAATCGGACATAATCATTATCAGGAATAAAGCAAATCTCCTGGCTTTCATGTTTCTGAGCCACAGAGAGACCTAATTCCTGCGCTTTTTCTCTTACCTCTTCTTTTGTGAAATTTCCGATCGGCATCAAAGTGCGAGAGAGCTGCTTCTGAGTTATAGGATAGAGGAAATAAGACTGATCTTTCTTTCTGTCCTTTCCTTTTTTGAGAAGATACCGCTCTGATCTAGTTTCATATTCAACGCGAGCATGGTGGCCTGTAGCTAAATAATCCGCTTCAAACGCCTTGAGCTTCTTCATCAGAAAATCGAATTTGATATATTGATTGCAGCGAATGCAGGGATTGGGAGTACGGCCTTTGGAATATTCCCCGCAGAAGTCGGTGATCACACTCTTGTCGAACTGGTCTCTAAAATCAACAACATAGTGCGAAATTCCCAGAGATATGGCAACGCGATGAGCATCTTCTGTTGCTTTCCACCCGCAGCAGCTTCTTAAGTTCTCCGATCTGCAGTAATCTTTGGGCAGGGAGAAGAGCTTCATCGTTACCCCAATGACTTCATATCCCTGCTCTTTGAGGAGAGCTGCGGCCACCGATGAGTCAACTCCCCCGCTCATGGCAACAACTACTTTTTTTTTCTTCATCCTCTTCTTGTCTATAGGATATCAATTATCTATAGGATACCAAAAAAAAGCCAACTGGCAACATTATTTATTGTCATAACGAGATTTATTGTCATTGCAAAATTTATTGGCATTACAAGATTGATTGGCATTGCGAGCGAAGCGAAGCAATCTCATAAGTTAAAAGCAATAAGTAGGCTGTCTCTTTTTTTATCATTTTTTATATTCAATAAGTTTTTTCTTCAAAGTGCGGGCTTGATAAATCAAACCCCTACAATAAGCAAGGGGGACAATTGCTTTGCGCGGCAAACGCCCAGCGCGTAAGGCATACTCTTTTTATTTGAATACGGTTTGAGATCTATGCTAATTTAGAGGCACTAATGAGGAAGATAAATATTTCGCAGGTTGATACTTTATTCGCGAATGGAAGTTATCCTATAGAGTTTCTGTTTTACTACAAAGAGAGATTTAAAACTAAGAGAATAAGGTCTGCGCTAACTAAATTATCTTCCGATTTTTGGCCATTGTTTGGGGAATACAAGTCAGGAATAATCTATTTTGATAATTATTCAGAAAATGAGTGTTTTGATGAAGAGGTGGTTGACCAGGAATTCGATGCAGCAGAAACAAACATAAACATTTATAAAAAATATTCCCGTATTAATCCATCCGACATGAATAAGTTATTCTGTCTAAAAATTATTCAGTATAGAAATGGCACTATACTAATCCCCAAAATGAATCACCTTGCTGGTGATGGCTACAGCTATTTTTATTTTCTTTCAACACTTTCTGCAGTCTCCCGGAATATGTTCATTCCGTTCAAAACAAACCTCATTCGTTCGCTTTATAGACCCCATCACCAAAGAACAATATTAAAAGAATTCTTGTTCACTGAAAGTATATTAAAGCCATTCCTGCCTGGTGACCAATTCACTATAGAGTTTGAAGAAATTCCAAGGCAAGATGTCTGGAATGCCGTAAAAGATGTCGTTTCCAAGTTAAACTACCGGATTTCCACAAATGATGTTTTATCCGCGTTGGCCATTAAAAAATCGGTCAAGCTTCAGAAGGAGTATTTCGGAGACAATGTTCAGCTAACAATACCAATTGATGTGCGAAGACAGATTAATGAATACGGCCAAAAATATTTCGGCAATGGAATTATGCTAAAAGTAATAAATTTTAAAACGAAATATATAGAAAATTCGAGTGCTAATGAAATTGCCATTGAAATCAGAAAATCCATGCCAAGCGTATCAAAAGATGCTTATATAAAATATTTAGAAGAATTAGAAGCCATTATAGCGACGAGGCGAACAGATAAGCTCAAACCTTTCGATCCCAGACAGGGTTGTTTGGTCACTAACTTATCGAAGTTGCCAGTGGATAGACTTAATTTTGGAATGGGTAATCCTGATCTTATATTTCCTCTAACAATTGAAAAAAATTCAACTGCAATATTGGCCGATAAAGATAATTTTCTTTTGAGATTTGCCTATTGAGCTTCAGAATCCGCATGCTCGATGTGAATTTCATTCCCTTCTAGGGCATCAATCCTGTCTCTTTTCATTTTTGACACTAAGTTTTTCCCGTGCTATAAATTTTCATGCGGCGGAGTATAGAGTTTCATCTTTAAATAAGGAAGCCGACAGAATATAAGAAATGCAAAATATCGGAGAAAAGTCATGACTTTTAAAAATCAGGTTATTGTCAAGGAGAGCAGAAAAGAATCCTCCTCTACATACAGGCTTTTAAAAACCTGGGCAGAAATAAATCTTGCAGCTGTTCGTTTTAATATAATTAACATTCAGAAGAAACTGGGCAAAAACATTGAATTAATGGCAATAGTGAAATGCAATGCTTATGGTCACGGAGCAATCGAAGTTTCCCGGCAAATCCTTAATCTTGGAGTAAAAGCTCTGGGTGTTTCCAGTCTGTATGAAGGTATTGATCTTAGAGATATTTTCAAAGATATTCCCATAATTGTTTTAAGCGCAGGGATGAGCGGACAGGCCGAAGAATTTATTGAATATAACCTCTCACCAGTTGTTTGCACCTGGCAGATG
>Ga0209991_10000897_pt1 | contig 13314 bp, 16 predicted proteins | sample ChitaG_FD_183167 | JGI IMG/M metagenome (GOLD analysis project Ga0209991, IMG submission 183167) | Deep subsurface microbial communities from South Pacific Ocean to uncover new lineages of life (NeLLi) - Chile_00310 metaG (SPAdes)... | ecosystem: Environmental > Aquatic > Marine > Oceanic >...
AACCTGTACTAACGAGCCCAAGTATTGTTCACGATGTGGCAAGGCAAAGATGTGGGGACTGCATCTAATAAAATCTTTTGAGAACCAATTTTAGGTAAGAGGTCGTTGGTTCAATCCCAACCGCTGTCACTTTATGATTACCTTTCAGCTTACTGTCTTCTTCACCACCTTGCCCGATACAGCTACTTTTCCCTAAAGGCTACAGCCAAAGCACCCGGACCCATGTGCACTCCCAGCGTAGTGCCCAACCTGGCTATTTTAACCGGCCCCTTTGTGAATATGGAACCAATACGCTCAGCCAGGGCCTGAGCTTCATCGGGTGTAGTGCTGTAGGCAACAGCTAAATCCTGAATATTTGTCGCCTTTGCCACAAAATCAAACAACCGCTCTATGCCTTTAGAGCGAGTGCGGGCTTGACCGCGCGGCACTACCTCCCCCTCTTCTAATGTAAGCAACGGTTTCACATTTAATAGCGAGCCCACCAGCGCCTTCGCCTTGCCGATACGCCCACCTAAAAGCAGGTACTTGAGAGTATCAACAAGAGCCAACAAATGCACATTAGGAAGGGTCTGCTTTACCTCTTTCACCACTTGTTGTAAATCAGCTCCTGTCTTAGCCACGGCGGCGGCAGCAATACATATCAATCCTAGACCCACCGTTATTATTTGTGAGTCGACCACCTCAATGGGGCAACCTTTCTCTATCATTTCCTTGGCCTGCAATGCTGAGTTACAGGTGCCACTTAATTTACTGCTAATGTGAATGGAAACAATTCCATCAGCTGCCGGAGAAAGCTCCTGGTAAACATTGGCAAAATCCTGCGGGTTGGGCTGAATAGTGACCGGGTGAATAGGACCATGTAACAACCGCTGGTAGAACTCTTCTTCACTGATGTCCATCCGTTCCCGATAGACCTCTTCCCCAAAACGCACATATAAGGGCACGACGGTAATCCCCAACTCTTGAGCTAGCTGGGCAGACAAATCAGCACTGCTATCGGTAACTATCTTTACTGCCATAATTCCCCCCCCTTATTTTTATTTGTTCAGCTTGAAGTTACCAAATTATAGAGAATTTAAATATTCTGTCAACTCAATTATCTATAGCTTACACTATCAACCCCACCCCCTTCAAATTTTGCCAGATATACGACCTGCCCTCTAATAACTTTGGAGATAATGTGTTAGATGCCGCTTGTCGTCTGACAATTAACTTCATCAATTATATATTTAGGATAACCGTATGGTAAAATGGATAATTAAAAAAAACATAGAAATGGCAACTATTTTATCCAAGCAAGATATTCAGAGGTTACTACAGCAAGAGCCACCTCTAATAGAAAACTATGTTAACCTTGCCGAGCAGGTGCAACCCAATGGCATTGACCTAACATTGCGCGATATAGCCTTACTCCAGTCATCGGGCAAGATAGCCGTTATGGACAGCCAGAGGCTGGTGTCTGATTTAGCTCCATTGGTATTTGACGGGTTAGATTTTATTGACCTGATGCCTGGTGCCTATGTTGTTACCTACAACGAGATTGTCCACCTACCCAAGAATATTATGGCATTAGCCACGCCCAGGTCTAGCCTGCTCCGTTGTGGTGTTACTGTAAACACTGCGGTATGGGACGCTGGCTACTCTGGCCGTTCTCAATCTCTTATAGTGGTCTACAATCCTCAAGGATTTCGTTTGCAGAGGAATGCCAGAATTGTGCAGCTTGTTTTCTTTCAGCTGACTGGGGAGACAGAAGGCTACCATGGAGACTATCAAGGAGAGAATATAGATTGATTTAAAGCAAAGAGAAGGGAATAGTCATTGAAGGTAAAGCCCCTTCAATCTACCGCTCGCTTTCTATTTGAGAATAAAAATCTACACCACAACGCTTAAAGCAGACGGCATAAGCCAGAAAGATGCTGGACCTTCCCCCAAGAGTTCGCCGTCGGCATACACTAACATTCGCTCTGGAGATTCAACAGTGATACGTCTTGCTTTTTTCATCCTGACTTTAGGATGGTTAATATGAGTTCCCTTATATACCATAGGCAATGCCTTCAGCAGTTCAAACTTACCTATATCCCCCACAATTACCACATCGAGTAAACTATCGTCGAGCTCAGCCTCGGGTGCTATATGCATCCCACCGCCAAGGTAGCCGCCATTAGCCACCGCCACATTCAAGACACGCCTACTCTCCACCTCATTATCTACATTCAGAACAACCGATTTATTCTTATAGCTAAACAGAGTCATTATTAGCCCGACCAGATAAGGGATGGTGCCACCAAAGTACTTGGGCAATTTCTCCGTAGCTTCGACAACTGTAGCATCAAAGCCGACACCAGCCGCATTGACAAAAAAGCGCTGTAGAGTTTGCCCTTTACTCTTAAATTCAACAACACCAACATCAATCACCCGCCGTCGCCGGCTGGTCAAGAACGAACAAGCGCTGGTAGAATCCCGCGGAATACCTACGGAACGCACAAAATCACTGCCGGTTCCAGTACTTACTACGCCGAGAATTACATTTCCTGAATCCGTTGAATGCAGGATGCCATTAGCCACCTCATTCACCGTCCCATCGCCCCCCACAGCCACCAGATATCGGTAACCATCGCTAATCGCCGCCCTGGCTAGCTCTATGGCATGTCCTACGCCCTCAGTATATTCAAAGTCAAATGCTAGACCAATGTGCCGTAGCAGCCTACTAATACGAGGCCATTTCCGGCGAGTTGAATTGGCTCCCGCTGCTGGATTAACAATTACCCTGGCATACGGTATCGACATTGCCCTAAATAACCCCTAATCCAAATAGGTGACTCGGGATGGGGGTCTTTTCTTTATGTCAACTTCTATGCCAGCTTCCCTAAACAGGTCTATAAACGTATTATCGTTATATTTGCCAAAGCTAACATATCGCTTTATCTTGGCATTCACCAGCATCTTGGCACAAAGCACACATGGCGTATGAGTAGCGTAAATGGTGCTTCCCTCAAGGCCGACGCCGTGGAGGCTTGCCTGTATGATTACATTTTGCTCGGCATGAATACCCCGGCATATTTCATGCCGTTCCCCTGATGGTATATTCAGCTCATCCCTGAGACAACCAAGCTCAAGGCAATCCTTGAGGCCAGAAGGGGCACCATTATAGCCTGTCGCCAATATGTGCTTATCCCTTACTGCCACTGCCCCGACATGGTGCCGACGGCAGGTTGAACGTTCCGCTACTACAGAGGCAACCTTTAGAAAATACTCATCACTATCTGGTCTACTTACTCTCTTCATCTTAATCTAGAGATAATCCTTTTCACTTCTTTTTTCAGGTCTTTTAAAGAAGATTCGTTTATAACGGTAAAGTCCGCCATAGCAATAGGTCCGCCCTTATTAACATTCTCTACTTCTGCCCTATCCCGACTGGCTGCCTCTTCTGCTGTCAGATTCCGATCCAAACGGCTGCTCAGCCGAGCATACCTTGTTCTTGGTGATGCCCAAACTGCGACTATATAAAGGTCTTCACTATAATAAGTCTTTAGAAAGATATATTCCTCCCACGAGTAAAGCCCATCAACTACCACGTCTGATTGTTTCCGAGCTAAATCAATTCTAGATAGATTCAACATAGCATAAGCGGACATCCCGTATTCTTCTCTTAGGAGTTCCCTGATGAAGCGCTCATTTTCCTCGTTTAGCTCTAAGCCCCTCTTCCTTATCTCTTCATCGGTTACATCTCCAAATCTTATCCGGGTAAAGCCACTTTCCTCAAATACCTTGGCCACCTCAGATTTGCCAGAGCCAGCCATACCAACAATTGATACCACCTTCATAATCTAACCACCTTTATGGGCTTCATTATAAGAAAATACCTGGTAAATAACAACCAATGACCTCAGTAACAACCTGTGCTATAATTCGGAAAATGCCTCAGACTATTAATCTATCCAGTAAAATCGAAAAGGAGCTACCGGCTGAGCTGGCTAGCTTTATGCAGGTAGCCGGTGAGGTTACTGCTAATAAGGGGCAGAGCCTATACCTTGTCGGCGGCGTGGTTCGTGACCTGCTCCTGGGGAAACCTAATTTTGACCTTGACCTAGTGGTAGAAGGTAACGCTATAGAGCTAGCCCAGCAGTTAGCCGAGATTAAGTCGGGGAAAATCACAACGCATCCCCGTTTTAATACGGCTAAACTCCAATGGAATAAATGGAGCGTTGATTTAGCCACCGCCCGCTCAGAAACCTATACTAAGCCTGGAGCCCTACCCGCCGTGAAGCCCAGCTCTATTGATAGCGACCTTTCCCGCCGTGACTTCACCATCAATACTATGGCTATTTGTCTTAGCCCGAGTCGCCATGGCGAATTGATTGACCTGTATGGGGGCAGGGGTGACCTTAAGCATAAACTTATCCGCATTCTACACGAAAAAAGCTTTACTGATGATGCCACCCGTATTTGGCGTGGCCTGCGCTACGAGCAGCGGCTAAACTTCAAACTGGAAAGCAGTACCCTTAAGCTGCTGAAACGAGATATTGCCATGCTGGAAACCATCAGCGGTGACCGAATACGGTACGAGCTGGAATGCATCTTTCAGGAGGAAGAGCCAGAGAAGGTCTTACGCCGTGCCGAGGAACTCAAAGTGCTGCCAAGGCTGCACCCGGCACTAAAGGGTAATGGCTGGCTGGTCAAAAAATTTGGGCAGGCTCGGAAACAAGCCTCTCCAGGCTTACCACCGTTTGGTCTCTACCTAGCCTTGCTGGCTTACTGCTTGAGTGGCGAAGAAAGTGAGCACCTGATTTCACACCTTAGATTATCTAAGCCGGTAGCCCAGATAGTGCGAGATACTGCTTCCATCAAGACTAAAATCAAGACACTGGCTTACCCTGAGCTTAGTCGCAGTCATATCTACCGTCTCCTCCACGGCTATTCTCAATCAGCCATTATTGCCAATTCGTTAGCCAGCGACTCCCCGGTGGCTTGCCAGCATATGGAAATCTTTCTCAATAAGCTTCGCTATGTCAAACCAGTCCTGAATGGTGACGACCTGAAAAGAATGGGCATCGCCCCCGGTCCCCGCATCAAAGAAATCTTGCAGCGACTACACGAAGCCAGACTGGATAGAAAAGTAACCAGTAAGGAGGATGAGGAGGGGTTGGTGAAGGGGTGGTTAGACTAGGAGAGGCAGAAATTATTAAGGCATGGTCACAGTATAATCTCTGTAGCTAATATCATTAACCCCTCACCCTTTATCCCTCTCCCCTTCATAAGGGGAGAGGGAAGGAAATTGTTAAAGGGGCGGAGCCCCTTTTATTCCCCTTCCAAACAACCTAATCCACACGCTTGAACATGCTGCGTGGTGCACCACAGATGGGGCATTTCTCCGGGGCTTCGCCACCTACAGTATAGCCACAGCCCTGACAGACAAAGTAAGGCTCGTCCTTTAGCTGTTGTCCCTCATCAAGGAGTCCCAGTGCCTTCTGATATAGTGAGTGGTGGATTTTCTCTACCTTGTTCGCCCAGTCGAAACTAATCCTGGCATCCTCATTACCTTCAGCTTTGGCCTGCTCAATGAACTCAGGATACATTTTCGTAAATTCGTAGTTTTCCCCTCCGATAGCCACTCCCAGATTATCTCTGGTCGACCCAATGCCACCCATAGTCTTGAGATGATTACGGGCATGAACCGTCTCAGATTCAGCCGCTGCCCGAAATAGCTTGGCGAAACAGGGACGACCTTCCTCTTTCGCCTTCTCAGCAAAGAACAGGTAGCGTCGGTTAGCCTGGCTTTCTCCAGCAAAAGCAGCCTGCAAATTTTTCTCGGTACTGCTCATTTGATACCTCCTTTATCAAGTTCATCAAATCAGAGATTGTTTACCAACCCCTCACCCTTTATCCCCCTCCTCATAAGGGGAGAGGAAAGGAAGTTGTTAAAGGGGGTCCGCCCCTTTTATTCCCCTTACTAAACAATCTCTCAAATTATTATAGGTTATTTATTCTAACGGTTCTATAGCAGCTAAGGTATCAGTTAGATAGGGCTCAAATCTTTGTTTTTGGAGGCGAGTGTATAAGTCCTCAGCCTGCTTCTTATCCCTTATCAGGGTAAATAAAGCCGGCCCTGAGCCGGCCAGGTGAACATCGGTGGCACCCATTTTCACCATATGCCCCCGGGACACACTCAGCCCCGAGAAGCGAGTAAAGGCTACATTCTCAAAGGTATTGAACAAAAGGGAGGGTGTAAACTCTCCTCCTGCTTTTAGCCTTTCTACCAGTCTTTGGGTAATTTGCCCATCTGTGTAGTGGTTAGTTTTAAGACTATCATAAAGTTGCTTTGTCTTTCCCGGCAGTCTGGGCACAGGCGGTACTGCCAGAACAACCCACATATGAGGAAAGGGAGGCAAGGGAGTTACTATCTCACCTCTCCCCTCAAGCAGAGCGGTACCACCATAAAGAAAGAAGGCTGCATCTGAGCCTAATTGTGCGGCTAATCCAAGTAGTTCTTTTCTCGATAAACCCAATTCCCAAAGCTGGTTAAGCCCCCGCAAAACAGCCGCCGCACCACTGCTATCTCCACCCAATCCTGACACCAAAGGGATACGCTTACTAACTTCTATTGTCGCCCCTTTATGGCATCCTGCAGCCTCCCGAAGTCGGCCAGTAGCCTTAGATACCAGGCTCTCTTCAGGAACCCAATTAGGGTCATTACACTTAAACTCAATATTCTGACTTAACTGGAAGCGGAGGGTATCACACAGATTTATGGTCTGGGCAACACTACGGATTTCATGAAAACCATCCCGATGTTTAGCCAGAACCTCGAGGGTCAAATTTAGCTTAGCCGGCGCTAGAACAGTCAGCATGCCGATTCCTCCACTCAGGTAAATACCTGCCACAGCCGTCCCCATTCCCCAAGAGTCAAGGTCTCCGCCCGCCGTTGTGGCATGATACTCGCTCTTTCCAATAGTGATAAAGCCTCAGCTTTGGGCAATTCCAGACCTTGAGCTAAAGAATTACATATCTGCTTACGGGGAGCACTAAAACCTGCCCGCACCAGCTTAAAAAAACTTCTTTCATCAGTTACATCTACGGCTGGCTTAGAATACAGAGCCACACTCAATATAGCGGAGTCAACCTCTGGCGCCGGATAAAAACACCGGGCCGGTACATAGCTAATTATTGTTGGCTTGCCATAAAACTGCACACTAACACTCAGCACGCTCATCTGACCAGGCTCAGCCACAATAGCCTCAGCTACCTCTTTTTGCACCATTATCACCATAATCCGAGGCTTAAGCGAGGCTTCAAGGAAATGGCGCAAGACAGAAGAGGTTATATAATAGGGAAGGTTAGCCACCACCTTGTAGTTAAAAGGACTACTTATGGTCGTGGGAAATCTCGTCTGTTGCTCTTGGAGCAAAGCTGCCGGGTCAATCTCAAGTATATCCTTGTTAATAACTGAAACATTACTAAAAGAAGCCAGGGTCTGTTTCAAGATAGCAGCTAGTTTGCTATCAAGCTCAATGGTAACCACCCAGCCGGCCCGCCTGGCTAGCTCCTTAGTCAATACCCCTAGACCAGGTCCTATTTCCATAATAACATCGGTAGCAGTAAGCCCGGCTGTTGAAATAATAAGCTTAAGCACCTCCTCATCAACAAGGAAGTGCTGTCCCAATCCTTTTCTCACCTGAAGGTTAAAACGGCGCAGTAGCCCTTTAGTCTGAGCCAAAAGTGGCTCTGCCTTTAAGTAATGCCGTTTAGAGCCTGCTTTTTTTATTGCCTTCGTCTCCATTTAGTGCGATATCAAGTAAACTACATCCGGTCTTTCCTTCCTCCATCTATGGCGATAGTCTCTCCACAGATGAAAGAGGAATCATCTGAAGCCAGGAATAAAGCCAGGTTGGCTATATCTTGGGTGTCACCTAATCTACCAAGAACTGACAATTTTTTTGAGTCTTCCATGAATTGTTCCACCTGTTCTGGCGTTCTTTGGAAATAAGTTATCGGGGTAATGACTGCCCCCGGAGCGATGGCATTAATGTTTATTCCGTAGGGTGATAACTCTAAGGCAGCAGACTTGGTCAACTGGATGACACCAGCCTTCGCTGCGGAATAACTACTCAGTCTCGGGAGGGCACCACCCCGCCCGCAAATCGAGGATATATTGATAATCTTGCCGTATTTCTGCTCTATCATACGCTTGGCAACAGCTTGAGTGCACAAGAAGACCCCTTTAAGGTCGGTATCCATTACCTCATCCCAATCCTGCTCGGTCACCTCCAGCAACGGGCCTCTACGCAATACCCCGGCATTATTTACCAGGATATCAACCCTGCTAAACTTATCCACTGTCTGTTTCACCATGTTTTGCACCTGTTCCTTGACACCAACGTCGGTAGCTATCGCCAGAGAGCGCCTCCCTAGAGCTTTAATCTCCTCAACTACCTTCCCCAGATTAGCCATGTTCCGGCTACAAACCACGACGTCAGCCCCCTCTTTAGCAAACTCCAAAGCGATACTCTGTCCTATTCCAGTACCGCCACCAGTGACAATTGCCACCTTGTGGTCTAACTTCCCCATATTATCCCTCCTAAATTATCCTGTGCCATACCAAATAAACTTTAGCGCCTATAGCGACCCAGAGTTAAAATCGTAAGCACAAAGCTTGCCTATTGTCGCCAACAATAACTTTCACCGTTAGTAGACTACATCCGATTAGTTCTTCCCCCATCCACAGGAATAGTCTGTCCGCTGATAAAAGAAGAAGCTTCTGAAGCCAGAAACAAGGCTACAGTAGCTATATCTTCAGGGTCACCCACCCTACCAAGAACTGCTGCCTTTTTTCTCTCTTCTATGAATTGTTCGAACTCCTCCGGTGTTTTTTGCGTACTACGAGCCATAGGGGTCATGATTAACCCCGGGGCGATGCAATTAACATTTATTCCATAGGACCCTAACTCAAAGGCGGCACACTGGGTCAATTGGATAACACCAGCCTTGGAAGCACAGTAACTGGGCCCGTCACCGAGGGCACCACCCCGCCCACAAATCGAGGAGATATTGATAATCTTGCCATATCTCTGCTCTATCATCTGCTTGGCAACAGCTTGAGTACACAAAAAGACTCCTTTAAGGTTTATATCTATTACCTCGTCCCAAACCTCCTCGGACGTATCCAGTAACATGGCAACATGTATGATAGCAGCATTATTTACCAGGATATCAATCTTGCCAAACTTATCTACCGTTTGCTTCACCATGTTCTGTGCCTGTTCCTTGACACTAACATCGGTAGCTATCGCCAGAGAACGTCTCCCCAGAGCCTTAATCTCCTCAGCTACCTTCTCCAGATTAGTCATGTTTCGGCTGCTAATCACCACATCAGCCCCTTCTTTAGCAAACTCCAGGGCAATACTTCGCCCTATCCCAGTGCCACCCCCAGTGATAATAGCCACCCTTTGGTCCAACTTTCCCATAATATCCCTCCTAAATTATCTTGTGTCGTGCCGAATAACTTTAGTGTCTTACTACAGTTTATGTCAATAATATAGGGTCCTGCTTACCCAATCACATACCATAGCTTAAGCGAGCCACCAAGCGCATAGGTAGGTTATACTCCACCATTCTGGCCTGAGTGATACCAATATCATAAGGAACACGGTAGAGCCGAACCATTCTCGCCTCACTATCAAACATGGCATAACTGGCCCGAGGGTCACCGTCTCGGGGCTGTCCGATACCCCCGGGATTAATAATCAATCGGCTTCTGCCCAGGACAAGCCCGATATTAGCCTTGAACGGGCTAAAGGAACAATCACCAGTTTCAGTATACTTGAATACTGAAGGCACATGAGAATGACCTACCAGGCAAAATTGTGAGTGGAAGTAAGCAAAATTTTCCCTAGCATTGCTGACTGACAGGAGATATTCCCAAATAGGCTCTCTCGGGCTGCCATGCACTAAAGTAAAATTATCCTTCTCAATAACCAGCGGCAAGCTCTCCAGGTACTCTACATCCTCCGGGCTCAATTGCTGGGCTGTCCAGCGGCAAGCGGCAGCGGCATCAGAGTTAAACTCAGAGAGACTGAGCTTGTCTATTGCCGCCCAATCATGATTTCCAGCAACACAAACATGGTTATATTGGCGCAAAAGCTCAATACACTGGTGAGGGTCTGGGCCATAGCCGACAACATCTCCCAAACACCACACCTCCTCCACTCCTCCCCGGTGCTTAATGTCCTCCAGCACTGCCTGAAAAGCGGTTAGATTAGCGTGAATATCAGCAATAATTGCGTAACGCATTCTGTAAAGAATATAACAGCTTTTAGCCAGTGTGGCTAGAGCTAAGGTTGTGACCACAATATAGGAGTGCTATAATTTTAACCATGAAAGTTTCAGAGCTGGGAGAATTTGGACTGATTGACCTCCTGGCTAAAATGGTTAGTAAATCCCGTGACAAACAGCTCACACCCTGGCAACAACTCATAATAGGCATTGGTGATGATGCTGCCGCCTGGCATGGTGATGCCTCAACTCAATTGGCTACGGTCGATTCCTTCATCCAGGATGTTCACTTCTCTCTGGACAACGCTTCCTGGGAAGAACTGGGATGGAAGGCGCTGGCAGCCAACCTGAGTGACATTGCCGCCATGGGTGGTGTGCCCAGATACGCATTAGTATCATTAGCCTTACCAGCTCATACCAAAGTAGAAGATGTTACCGACTTCTACAAGGGAATGATTGAACTGGCACAGCAGTTTGAAGTAGCCATAGTCGGTGGGAATATAACTAGCGCGCCATTGGTTGCTACTACTATTACTGTTCTTGGTAGTGCCCGAAGCCAGGATAAACATATACTCACCCGCTCAGCAGCCAGGGCCGGTGAGAAAGTAGCCGTTACTGGCTATCTAGGAGCCGCCGCCGCTGGCTCGGAGATGCTTACTAAACAGCTCAAATTCGACTCTGAAGCTACAACTGCTTTCAAAAAGGCTTTCCTTCGCCCCTACCCCCGAATAGCTGAAGGACAACTACTAGTAGAGCAAGGGGTGAAAACGGCTATAGATATTAGCGATGGGCTGATTTCAGACCTAAACCATATTTGTAAAGCAAGTCAGGTTAGTGCCCGAATAGAAGTTGGCTGTGTGCCCATTCAACCCACAGTTAAGACCAAGTTCGGTGATAGAGCACTCGAGCTGGCACTATCGGGAGGAGAGGACTACGAACTTTTATTTACAGGAAGCGCTGAGGTCATCGATAGGGTAAGAACAACAGCCTCTTGTCCAGTAACAGTAGTCGGTGAAATCGTAGCTGATAAAATAGGTAAAATAACCCTGGTTGACAGAAAAGGAAAGCCGTTTAATCTCGCTAAGGCAGGATGGGAGCACTTTGCGACAAGATAAAGCTACGTCACCGAATACAGCAGACAGAATAGATATGAACCGTCTTAAGCTAATTAGCCATAGTCCAGAGCAGACCCAGAGATTGGGAACCCATATCGGTGAGTTAGCCCTACCCGGTGATATTTTCCTCCTCATTGGCGAACTGGGAACGGGAAAGACCTGCCTTACTCAGGGTATTGCCTGGGGGCTGAACATCAAAGAATATGCGCTAAGCCCTTCCTTTGTCATAATTAGAGAACTCCATGGCAGGCTGCCTCTATATCACATAGACCTGTATCGGCTTGACCGTGTAGAAGAGATTGCGGAATTAGGACTAGACGACTATTTATATGGTAAAGGTGTTTGCGTAGTAGAATGGGCAGAAAAGGGGTTAAGCATACTACCAGCAGAGCATCTCCTGATTCAAATAAGCTACCTTTCCGATACCGAGCGCAGCTTTCAGCTTAAATCCAGTAGCAAACGCTACCTCGAAATATTAGCACAACTGAAACACCTCTCCCTTAATTCATAGAAAGGGCTGGAATAGTTAATGCAATTGGCTATAGATACTTCAACAGATACCGCTAGCCTGGCTCTTGTTCAAGATAACGAAGTGCTAGCCGAATCAACCTGGCACTGTGGGCAAAACCATACTGTCCAGCTACTACCCCACCTAACTCAGCTACTAAATCAGGCTAAGTTAAATCTTCAATCTACCAGTTGCATTATCGTAGCCAGGGGGCCGGGAAGCTTCAACGGGTTACGGGTCGGAATTAGCACTGCCAAGGGGCTAGCCTTTAGCCTCGGAGTCCCAATAGTTGGTATCAGCACCCTAGAAGTAGAAGCCTATCAGCACGCTGAAAGCGGTTTGCCTATTTGCTCGATATTTGATGCCGGCAGAGGGGAGATTGCCACGGCCATATACCAAAAGAAACACAATGAATGGTGTCAGCTTATTGCCGAGCACATAACTACTGTTGAAACCCTATGCTCACAGATAACTACGAAAACCATATTTTGCGGCGAATTCATCCCATTTATCGCCACACAGCTAGAAAAGGAGCTTAAGCAAAAAGCAATAATATCATCAACTGCCAGATTGGGGCGAGCCATTTTCTTAGCCGAACTAGGGCGCAAGCGTCTGAAAGCAGGTAATTATGCCAACCCAGCCACTTTGCAGCCACTATACCTCAGACGACCACCAATTACCAAGCCAAAAATTAAAGAATGGAGATAAAAATGGTAAGCTGGCCACAGATAATTGATATTGACAAGGGATATAGCATGTGTTTTGGCTGTGGGGGGGATAATCCCATTGGGTTGAAATTGAGCTTTCAATGGGATGGCAAAGTAGCTAAGGCTGAGTTTACCCCTACCAAACTCCATCAGGGTTGGGCAGACATTGTCCATGGGGGCATCATCCATTCTATCCTTGATGAGGCTATGAGCTATGCCGCCATATTTGAAGGCTTGTTTTGCATCACTGCCAAGATGGAAACCAGACTGAGGCGCCCAGCCGTGATAGATGAGCCACTTATCATTGCTTCCTCGGTAACCAGAAACACGAGACGATTGGTTGAGGCTAAAGCAAACATATCCTTAAAGGATGGCACCTCGATAGCCGAAAGTAAAGCCACATTGTTTGTCATCAGTAAAAAGGAGGACAAGCCAAAAAGCAATGCCTAGAAACGAAACCAAGACAGTTATTTGGGATATGGATGGGGTAATTGCTGATACTGGCCCTTATCACCTCAAGGCATGGCAGAAGGTCTTCCAAAAAAGAGGGGTGAACTTCACCGAAGAGGACTTCAAACATAACTTTGGACGAAGGAACGATACTATAATTAGAAATACTCTAGGTGAACAAATACCTCAAAGTGAAGTAGATGCCATTGCCAGGGAAAAAGAGAAGACCTTCCGCAAATTAGCAAGACAGAACGTAAAACCATTG
>Ga0209991_10000898_pt1 | contig 13299 bp, 14 predicted proteins | sample ChitaG_FD_183167 | JGI IMG/M metagenome (GOLD analysis project Ga0209991, IMG submission 183167) | Deep subsurface microbial communities from South Pacific Ocean to uncover new lineages of life (NeLLi) - Chile_00310 metaG (SPAdes)... | ecosystem: Environmental > Aquatic > Marine > Oceanic >...
AACATTTTCTTTCAACTTACCACCAGATGCCCCGGTAAAACCAATTGTGACTGCTCCACGTAACTTAGCTTCTTTAATACCTTCAATTACATTTAACGAATTGCCACTTGTGGTAATGCCTACAACAATATCTCTTGGATTAACTAATGCTTCAACTTGCCGGGCAAAAACGCGATTAAAACTATAGTCATTGGCAATTGCAGTCAATTCTGATGTATTCGTTGTAAGAGCTATTGATGTTAGTGCTTTTCGTTCAAGATAAAACTTGCCCACTAATTCACAAGCAAGATGTTGAGCGTCAGCTGCGCTTCCTCCATTGCCAAACCAAAGCACTTTATTCTTCCTCTTATAAGCGTCAATAATCTCTTTTACGATTTGGTTGATTATTTCTACTTTGGTTTTCACTATTTCTTTTTTTATTCTAATGCTTTTTCCAATATAATCTGATATAAGATTCTTTTCCAAAACCCGCTGCGAATATTTCATTTTTAGTCTCTCCTTTTCTATCATCTCGACGGTAACATTGTTTTTAGTAGATTAATTGCTTTTTCATATCTCTCTGGAGTTCCAATATCTATTAATTCACTTTCTGTTAAAAAGCCATAGCATCTATTTTTAATGATTTGGGGGAACAGTTCATACTCCAGCGAGAATTTTTTTTGCTTAGGCATGTAAGCAAAAATTTCTTTTTTCATAAGATATATTCCAGCATTTATTAGATTGTCACTTTTACCAGCAATCTTCTCATTGAAGTCAGTTATTTTCTGTAAGTCATCCAAGATAACACTTCCATAATCTTGGGCTGTATTTGAACGTACCAAAACCATGGATAGCAAAGCCTTTTTTTCTATGTGGAACTCGATAAAACTTCTGAAATTTACTTTACAGATTGAATCCCCATTTATAACCATAAAAGGATTGCTTCTTATCCGTGTTTTCGCTTTCTTTAACGCTCCACCAGTTCCCAGAGGCTCCTCTTCTTCCGAAAATGTTATCAAACAATCATGGCTTTTGTTATAGTCATAATTAAAATGGTTTTTTATCTGATCTTTCAAATAACCAACACTTAGAATTATATTTTTAAACCCATGCATTAGCAGATTATCTATCAGTATATCCAGAAATGCCTTTTCCCCTATTTTTGCCAATACTTTCGGTCCCTCAAAAGCCGGTCTCAGCCTTTTTCCTAATCCCCCACAGAGGATAACAACATCTATTTCTCTTAAATTTGTCATATCATTTTTAATTTCTACCGTCATTGATTCTCATAAACCTCTTTCATAAAACCATTATCAAGTTTATTGTAAACTCCATAAAAAATTTTAATGATCTTCTCAGTTAATTCTTTATACTTAAAATCTTAAAAATCTACGTTCATCTGCATTCAATTATCAAAAATTATTTGATAATGTATAATAAATTATTTGACTACCTAAATTCTCGAATTTGAATGGCACGTATAATAAATTTTTCAATTTTTCTTTTACTTTAGGTTGGTCTTCGGGCTTTACAAAAAACAGAATGCATCCACCTCCTCCTGCACCTAACAACTTTCCACCCAAAGCTCCTACTTTTATTGCTATTTCATACACATTGTCTATGAATGGAGTTGTAATCTTGTTTGTCAAACTTCGCTTAATCATCCAGGTTTCGTGCATAAGTCTGCCAAAATCAGTTATATCTGAGTTGCTGCTATTGAGAATACTTACGGCTTCATCTACCATTTCCGCCATCCTTATTAACTCTTTTCTTTTCTCTGGAGTTTTTTTTATTTGTTCGCCGGCTATTTCAGAGGCTGTCCTGGAAAAACCAGTAAAAAATATCATCAGATGATCCTGAAAAATTTGGAGTTTTTTCGTATTTAGAGTTATTGGCTGTACCTGTATGTGTTGCTCACCACCGAATTCAATTTTATTAAAACCTCCGAAAGCGACAGTCGTTTGATCCTGTGACCCGACATTTTCTTTTATTCTATCCTGCTCTATATGTATTGCCTCTAAGGCTAACTGTCTTTTAGTTACCATCTTACCTTTTAAGGCATACAGTGCATTAAGCAGCCCTACGGTAAATGCTGAACTAGAACCAACCCCTATCCGTGCTGGTAAATCGCTATTATGCTGTATCTCAACGCCCTGGTTAAAATTTAAAAAAACCAGGCATTCCCGTACAGAAGGGTGCTTTATCTCAGAAATATTTTGAACTTCCTCTCGTTTTGAATATCTTATTCGGTACTTATGGTCGAAGAAGGGCGGAAGATATCTCGCGGTAATATAACAATACTTATTTATTGAAGTAGCAAGCACAGCTCCCCTATTTTCTCTATACCATACTGGATAATCCGTTCCTCCTCCAAAAAAGGATATTCGAAATGGTGTTCTGCTTATAATCATTTTAACCTCCAATAAAAAATTAAATAAAAAAAATTTTATTAATCTTTATTTTTTATCTTTTTCTCTTCTTTCTTTTCTGTACCATTCAACCGTTCTTTTTATACCATCAATAAGCGGAGTTTTTGCTTCAAATCCCAAAATATTTTTAGCCTTTGATGTATCGATAAACCTTTTTGGTATCATTGTTGGCTTAGAACTATTAAAAATAATTTTTGCATTTTGATAACTACAAGCTATAAGTATAGCATTAAGCACTTCTTTAATAGTACAAGATTTGCCCGTAGCTATATTCACCGGATTAAAAGTTTCTATTTTTTCCATTGCCAAAAGCACTCCCTCAATAAGATCTCCTATATAGATAAAATCTTTTATATCATTACCATCACCCCAAACCTCAATCAGTTTATGTCTCTCAACGACCTTCCGGATTAAGGCTGGAATAACATGGGATGTTTCCCATTCAAAATCATCATAAGGTCCATAGATATTTGCTGGTCTCACTACAACAATCTTCATAGGATTTTTAATCTTGGTAGCATACATTTCACAAAGTATCTCAGTAAATCTTTTCATCCAGCCCACACAGAAATATTTTTCAAACAAATCACCTTTCATCATTTCCTCTTCTTTTACTGGATAATCTGTTGCTGGATATACAGAATTACTACTGAACCATAAGAATTTTTGAATTTTCGCTTCATAGGCAGCTTCAAGTATTAAGGTATTCATTAAAACATTAGGCGTAACATGTACTAAAGGAGTTTTTTTCATAACCGCTGCTCCTGAGGTATTAGCTGCACACATAAAGACATAATCCATATCTTTAACTACTTTTTGACAGTCTTCTATTTTAGTCAAATCACATCTTATATATTCAATTCTCTCATCTCTGATAACAGGATTCTTTCTATGAATAGTTGCCCTGATATTTGCTCCTAAAGATAAAAGCCGTTTTATTAAATTCACTCCGACAAATCCCGTTCCACCTGCAACCAAAACATTTTTTCCATTAAACATAATATCCCACCTCATCTCTTTGTGATAATATTGGATTCTTTATGGGCCACCAGATGTTGAATTTGGGGTCATTCCATTTGTAAGTAAACTGTTTTGTAGGATTATAATGAGTAGATTGCTTATAATGAAAAATAGCTTTATCACTTAGAATCAAATGAGCGTTACCATATTTAGGCGGTACCAATACTTGCAATCTATTTACATCAGATAGCACAAAAGATTGCCATTTACCAAAATTTTCAGAATCAATATCACAATTCACCACTACAAGATAAAACTTTCCATACAGACAAGATATCAATTTCCAGGTTTCGGAATCACCGTGAATACCCCTCAGCACATTTTTTATGGATACAGAAATATCATCTTGAATAAACTTTATATTGACCCCCTTTTTTCTATACAACTCTTCATTATATGTTTCCACATACTCTCCTCTGTGGTCCTCAAAAATATCCAGTTTTATCAATAATACTTTCTCCAGTTTCGTTTCAAAAATCTCCATTCTTAACTCCTTTATCTTTTATCTCTACCCACTTTGCCCCAGCCTTGCAGAGAATCTAGACGATTTGGTAACAGATCTCGTACCAGTGCCCTCAGTGACTAGCGCATTACGACCTCGAAACGACTCTATAATGGATTCATTTACCATAGTGCAATGTCGCCTCTTGGGTGTTTACTTCAGCAAAAAAAATTAGTGAGATATCCTCTTTAGTATCTTCTTCGCATAATATAGGTATCTGGCAGGATTCCTGATCGCCCGACATACCCGATTTAGCCTCAAGAAGTCCACAAAGTTTTCGAGTATAACAGGTGAAGTGCCATGCCACCTACCTCTTGGACCCTGTGATTCCTCAAGTATTTTATAGTCAGAAAACGGCTCAACCGGTTTAGTTCTATTGAAGTGAGTCTTTCTATCAACTGACCATAAGCTTTCTAACAATTTCCTATCATGAGACCAGAATTCACCACATAGATTACTCCCAGCGCTTTTGCTCTTAAGTTCATCAGTATATACATCGCTTAGTATCACCTCGCCTCCCAATACAAAGACTCTCATGGCTATATCCAGGTCCCACATAACTGCTATGAAATTTCTGTCAATGCCACCAATATCCCTGTACAGCCTTTTTGACATCAATGAAAACATTGGCATAACTGGCGAACTGTTATCACCAGCGAAAAAACGCTGATCTATGCATGATCTATCTTCTCCATTTAGCATGTATCTACACGATAGTATTAGCTTGTCATTGTTATAAGACTTATAGGTATTATAGAGTATGTCTAATGGTCTTTTTGTTCTAAATTCATAGTCATCGGCTACATTCATTATAAGATCAGCCCTGGTGTTCCTACTTGCGATCTCCGCACATTGAGTAGGCTTTGTATAAGACTTAATAAATCGAAAATTACTTGGAAGCTCAAAATCTGGCTCATTGGGTCCCACAAATATTATTTCGAAGCTAATGTCATTATCACCTATGCTTCTGTAGAAATCCATCCAGTTCTGTGGTCTATGCGCAGGAGCGAATATCGAGATTTCTGGTTTTTTCATATGATGCTTCCCCTTTTTATTTAATATTTTCTTTCATGAAATAATTCTTCTTATTTAAATGTTCATCCTGATTTTTTACACACCAGTTCCAGGTTTCGGAATCACCGTGAATACCCCTCAACACGTTTTTTGTAGATACGGAAATATCATCCTGAACAAATTTCATATCAATCCCATTTTTTCTATACAACTCTTCATTGTATGTCTCCACGTATTCACCTCTAAAATCTTCAAAAATATCCAGTTTTATCAGCAAAACACCTTTCTGATTCGCTTTACGTATTTGCATAATTTAACCACCTTTGGGAATCTTAAAAATTTTATGTGTAATATAATATTCATAAAGAAGATTACGAATTTTCTTAAAGATCACATTCGGTGGAATAACCTTTATCGCCCCAACTGCAAATCTATCAAAAGGAAAAGGAAGTTTCGCAATCAATGCTCCCAACAACAATACATTATACCGAATGTTTTTCTCCCGCTCGGAAAAACATGGTAACTCTGACCGTCCATCACACATACTCATGTCCCCCTCATACGAAGAATCAACAAAACCATGTTCCACACAATAATCAAACAATGCCGTCCCATGCATAGGATCAGTTGTTGAATAATGCGGATATGTCACCCTACCCCGCTTATTCAATACCAATGTATCCAGATCATCCTGCACAGAAGAACCAGGGACCGCAACCATATAATTCACCCAGGTGTTAATCCCATAACTCCGTACCTTCCTCAGATTCTCCATAATATTAACCCGTTTCATCCCCCGGTTAAGAATTTCCTCCCTCACATAATCAGACGTGCTATCAACCGAAAGATGAACAGAAAAACAACCAGCATCTTTAAGTAATTTTAACAACCGATCACTCACCCTGTCAACCCGTAGAAAACAATTAAAAGGAATCCCAACCCGCTCAGCATACTTCGCTGAGAATTCCTCCAACCATTCATCAGCCTGCATAGCGAACAAATCATCACCAAATTTTACAAAATCCATCCTATATTTTTTTTTCACGTCTTCTATTTCTTGAATAATTCTTTCCACACTAAAACGCCTGACAAAGGGTCCTTTACCCCGATATAGTTTGTGATAATAATTGTTACAACAATACGCACACTCGAAAGGACATCCTCGTGTCGCATAAAATGTCTTTTTCGTTGTGTGTTCAAGATACGAATTAGAAAGAACCAAATCTCTATCGGCAGGAGGAAGTTCATCCAAATTTCTAATTAATGGTCTCAGCGGATTTCTTCCCTTCCACGTAATGAGATTTTCAACATTATCAAAAGATTCCCTTTTTTCAATCTTTATAAGAAAATCCCTAAAAGCATATTCTCCCTCCCCAACACAATATGCATCCATTCCACTTTCAGAAAAAGTTTCAGGAGAAATTGTCGGATGAGGACCTCCCATAATAGAAATAAAATCATGTATTTTTGTCGCTTTTTTATGAGCTTCTATAGTTTTTTGATAGCCAATAATATTTACCGAATATGCGACGACATCCGGTTTGACTTGGTCAACTGTAGAAGTCAAATCGTTTCTATCGAGCGAACAAAAAAAAGTTTGGTGATTTAGCTGCTTTGCTATAGAGGACAAATAGGCTACGGCAATATGGTCTGCAAAGCCGAGGTCATGGATCACAAACAATATTTTCATTGCGCTACCTCTTTCACCATATCCCTTTCTTCTTTAAAATAATTCTTCTTATTTAAATGCTCATCCTGATTTTTTACATACCAGTCCCATGTTTCTTTCAACCCCTCCAGTAAAGATGTTGTTGGATTATAATGAATTAATTCCTTAGCAAGAGATATATCCATAACTCTTTTTGGAAATCCTGAGGGTTTTGTAGTATCAAATTCGCAATTAAAATCAATAAAGCTATTCAGCGTTTCTACTAACTTTTTTACTGAATAACCTTTGCCGCTGCCCAAATTTACAAACCGGGAATGTGTCCCGTAATGAAGTGCTAAAATTATTCCTTCAGCGACATCCCTACTATATGCAAAATCTCGTATTGCGCTTCCATCACCCCAAACTACTACAGGATCTTCTTTATGATATATCCTATACATCAATGATGGAATCACCATAGCGTTCTCTGGATCAAAATTATCACCAGGTCCGTAAACATTACATGGTCTAACAATAGAAAAATTATCAAGATTATATTGAATTTTATATGCTTGAACTTGTAATTCGGCCATTCGCTTAGCCCAGCCCGGGAACATATCCATGGGAGGTCCATCAAGATTTTCGGTTTCTTTGAATACTTCAGCACTTGCATATGCACCGATAGAGCTTGTGTATACAACTTTCTGCACTTTATTAATTCTACATGCCTCTAATATATTAGTATTCATCATTAAAAGCGGAACAAAAAAACTGGCTGGTTTCTTCTTTGTTACTTCAATTGAACCTTTTATTCCCGCCAGATGAAAAACAAAGTCTGTACCCTGGGTTATTTCCTTGCAAAACTCAAAACTGGTGAGGTCACCAAAAATATGCTCAGCTTGTTCATTGACTTTTATTTTATCAAGAGATAATATTTTTACTTTTGCACCAAAACCACATAGTATGTCTACTACTTGTCTTCCAATGAGTCCGGTGCCACCGGTAACCACGATACTTTTTTCGACAAATTTTTTTAAAACTTCTTCTTCTATCATACGATAACTCCTTATAATTGACTTATAATTATGATGATAATTTCTTTAAAAACTTTTGCTTTCCCCCCCATCCACAGGAATTGATGCGCCATTAATCAAACTCGCTTTCTCAGAGCAAATAAAGACAATGACATTCGCCACCTCCTCTGGAGTACCTAGGCGTCCCAGCGGAAGTTGTCGATCTATCATTTTTTCGAATTCTTTTGGGTTCTCTTTACTTTCACGTTCCCATCCAGTACCTGCTATCATTATATCGCCCGGTGCTACGCTATTGAATGTTATCCCATCTCTAACGAGGTCATCGTTCATCGCCAATGTCTTCATAAGACTGATTTCTGCACTTTTTGCCATATTAAACCAAGGTCTTCCCCCTCCTTCGCGGCCATATATAGAACTAATGGTAACCACACGACCCCACTTCTGTTTCCGCATATAAGGTAAAGCTCGTATGGTAAAACGGATAGCTGCTAAAGCATTTTTATTATAAACATCCAACCATACCTGTTCTTCGGTCTCTTCAACGTTTTCACTCCCCCATCTCCCACCTCCACCGACATTGTTTATCAGTATATGAATCGTACCCCATGAATCGATAACGGCTTTCATCACGCGGTCTATGTCTTCTGGGATCAACACATCAGCGGATATACCTATACTCTTCACACCCTTTGCTTTTATTTCTACTACTATTTCTTTTATTCGCTCCTTATTTCTCGCACAAATCGCAATATTACAGCCTTCATCAGCAAGTGCTAATGCTATGCTTCGTCCTATTCCATGACTACCGCCAGTAACGAGTGCATACTTCCCTTTAATTTTTAAATTCATTATTTATGCACCTCTCCTTTTAGGCTTCCATATCATACAGGTATATCCTTCCATATACAGGCTTCCAAAAAATAGCCTTTTGATTTTTAATATTTCAATTTCATTTTGGGTTTCCAATTCTCTCAAGCGAGTCAAAAAATGTTCGGCATAGCCTCGCTTTCTATGGAATTTAATCGCAAGATAATCGATAAGATTACTTTCGTCGTAAAGTTCAATGGTGGGCTCAACATGTATGCATAATGCAGGGGAACCTTCCAAAAGAAACTGCAAAAACGCTTCGAAATTACTCGCTAACTGTTCTACCGTACCAATAGTAAAAATCGCGCTATTATCTCCTATCTTAAAATTCTCATCCGGTGATAACATATCAAAAAAATGCCCTGTCATTTTCCAACCATAAACTTCACCAATTTTATTAACCAGATCCACCGAGGAAGTTACAAAATCCAATCCGTGTAACTTCTTTTCTGGATATAACTGCGCTAATACGGTAAGGTTAAACCCGGTTCCACATCCAAATTCATAGATAGACTCAAACTCCTTCAGATATTTCTTAAAGAGCCAAAGCCTAAAAACCGAAAAGTAATCAAGTTCAAAGTTTGGATTGGTAGGCTTAATATAATTGCGGTTGAGCCTTACTACCTGATTTGGTCTAATAAACCTCGGAATCAATTTGTTCAGATTATAACCACTTTTAATAAAATCTTCCAGGTTTTCCGCCCAACCTTTTTCCCAAACGCCTTGTCGTTCCTCCGCTCCAATGATCTGCTGATCAAATTCTATTTTTTTAATAACATCTAATATAACTTTATCACGTTTCTTTCCAACAAGTAATCTATATTTAAAATCAGTTTTAGTAATTAATTTTCGACAATCGTTGGGAATATCTTCTATATTTGTACCAAATGATCGTGCAAAATCATCTAATGTCAACTCATATATTGTCTTTTGCATAAACTACCTCCGATCAAAATGGACCTTTGAATCTCTTTCCGTGACTATAAAATTCTTCTTTCGATAAATTGGTGGGTTTCAATCCTAACATCTTTTCGATAGCTCTTATAATATTAACCGCATTAGGATAAAATTCATTTTCCAGATGCCTCACTGTAGGACATGGGGTTGGGGCAAAGCCTATCCTATGTACCGGGGATTTTAATTTGCCAAAGCACTTCTCTGAAACCCTGGCAGCCACTTCAGCGCTAAATCCACAATTCAACCAGTCATTATCCGCTACAATACACCGGCCTGTCTTTTCCACTGATTTAATAATAAGCTCTTCATTAAAAGGTGCAATGGTTCTTGGATCAACTATCTCAATACTTATCCCTCTTTTACTTAAAATCTCTGCTGCTTTCAATGCTTCTACATTCATCCATGAAGTTGCCACAACTGTTATGTCTTCGCCTTCACGTAAAACATTTGCGTCTCCGAGAGGTATAGTATAGGGCTCTTTTGGGACCTCATTTTCCTGCCAATATAGCCATCTATGTTCAATGAAAATTACTGGATTATTATCCCTAATTGCAGAAATAAGTAGCCCTTTTGCATCTCCTGGAGTAGTCGGTAAAACGACTTTTAATCCGGGAATGTGAGCAAAAACCGAATACATGCTCTTGCTATGTTGAATGCCTTGCCCCCAGCCCCTACCAATAATAGCTCTTATAACCAGAGGAACCCTCATTTTCCCAGCTGATGTATAATTATAACTGGAAACCACATTAGCAAGTTGATTCATTGCTAAAAGTAAGAAATCTACACGAATGTGAATGTGAATTGGTCTCATACCATTAATAGCAGCACCCAACCCAAAACCAGTCATCGCATCCTCAGATAGTGGCGTATCAAAACATCTTTCTGGCCCAAACTTTTCTACCAATCCAATTGTACTACCGAATACTCTTTTGTGGTCAGGCACCCCTAGTCCATATACAAAAACGGTTGGGTCTCTTTCCATTTCCTGAAACATAGCCTCATTCAGTGCTTCACAATAGCTTATTTTTCTCATGAATAAATCTCCTTATATAATTCGCTTCTATCAGAGAAGGATGCGTCTTGTGCTAATTTTATGCTTCTTCCAATTTGAACTTTAAGTTCCTCTTCTATTTTTTGAATTTCTGCTTCATTGCAGCCTAATTCCAACAACTTTTTTCTCTCTATATTTACAGGATCTTTCTTATACCATTCCTCAAATTCATCTTTTGAACGATACCCCGCATTAAAATCTTCATTAATTCCTACATGCTCCAGATATCTATAATATTTCAATTCCATAAAGCAAGGCATCTGAGTTGTTTTTATCAGCTTAATTGACTTGCGAGTCAATTCATAAATGACCTCAGCATCGGTAGTATTTTCTTCAAGCACATTACAATTAAACTTAGAGACGACATCAGTAATAGAGGTATACCCATGCCTTTTAGAAATCGGAGTATGTACTGCAAGCCCATTATCTTCGCATACAAAAAGAATCGGTAACTTCATAAGACAGGCAACATTCAAACTTTCCCAGAAAACACCTTCGTCTGTGGCTCCATCTCCGAAAAATACAGCAACGGTTTTATTATTACCTTTTAATTTATTCACATAAGCAACACCTACAGCAACTGGAATAATACTTCCCACGATTGCTGAACTTCCCATAAATCCTAATTCTGGTGCACACAGGTGCATTGATCCACTCTTTCCTTTTTGCAACGATGTGTCTTTGCCGTACATCTCGGCAAAGAAATTATCCGTATCTCCCGTCTTGGCTAAATATATCGCGTGAGATCTATATGTGCCGAATATCTGGTCTTCTGCTTTTAAAAAATGACAAACACCAACCGCTATCGCTTCTTCCCCCATAGACATATGCATAGGTGTTTTCATTTCATCTTCATTATAATGTTCTTGTATTTTTTCTTCCGTTTTTCTGATTAAATATATTTTCTTATAGAGTTCCAGATTTAATTCTATTCTGTTAATTTTCTCCTTTTTTTCTTTCATCCTTTTCATCCTCTCTCTTTTCTATAATATTTCCGCCAATAGTTCAAGGTATCTTTTATAGTCTGCTCAAATTTAATTTCTGGTTTCCAACCTGTCTCTTTGAAAAATTTGTTGGTGGACGGAATTTGCAAAGTTACATCAGAAGGTCTAAGACGATTAGGGTCTATTTCAATTTTTATATTTTTAACCGAGGACATTCCTAATAGCCTATTTAACATTTCCCCTATCTTCATAGTTTCAACTCCGCCAATATTATACACTTCACCAGGAATACATTTAGTCACCAGCAGCCAATATGCTCGTACAGCATCTCTAACATCTGTAAATGTTCTAATACTCTCCAAATTCCCAACTTTAACAACTGGTGGTACTAATCCGGCTTCAATGGCTGCAATTTGCTTGGCAAAATTAGACACTACAAAAACATCACCTCGTCTGGGTCCAGTATGCGTAAACATACGAGTTCTCAATGTTTTAATTCTCCAGGATAACCAGTATTGATATCCTAACATATCTTCCGCCACCTTGCTTACTGCATAAGGAGAAGCAGGGCGTAAAGGTACATCTTCTTTTATGGGTATATCTTCTTTGTTTACTTGTCCATAGACTTCGGATGAACTGCATATATGTATTATCGGATTATAGTTAGAAGAATTTTTTAATTCTTTAACTGTTTCTAATAAATTGCACGTTCCTATTATATTAGTATCCAATGTCACCACAGGTGATAAAAAACTAAAAGTAACATAGGATTGTGCAGCAAGGTGAAAAATAACATCTGGCTTATGTTCTGATAAAATAGTTTTTACAGAAAACGAGTCTAATAAATCACCAAATTGAAGCGAAATCTTATTAAGAATATGTCTGATATTGTCTGTAGGTGAACGCCATCGTGCCAATCCTAAAATTTTAACATCTGGAAAGTTTTCTAGAATATAATCCGCTAAATGACTACCTACAAAACCAGTGATGCCAGTTATTAATACTTTATTTATTTTATTATCTTTATTCATAATTCACCACCCCAATGGTTTTATATTATCTTCCTTGCTTTTATTATTTCTTCATTATTATTTGAATTGCAGTGAATAAATCTTTTGAAATATAATTTGGTTTTATTTTCATCTTCAAATTCTTTTTTAATTCATCATTACCCTGACCAGTAAGCACTAATATAGTTTTGCAGCCTGCTCTGTAACCTGCTTCTATATCACTCATTTTATCTCCTATTAAAAAAGAGCGTTTTAAATTTAGATTTAAATCTTTTTCTGCTTGTCTTAACATCCCCGGTTTAGGTTTTCTACATTCACAATCTATTTTATATTTTTCTATCGTTGCCTCGGAATAATGTGGACAATAATATATTGCATCAATATAGGCGCTTCCCTCTTCTAGTTTTTTTTTCATTGCCATATTGTATATCTTTATATCCTTTTCTTGATAATATCCCCTTGCCACTCCGGATTGATTAGAAACTATGATAACCTTAAATCCATTTTTATTCAATAGCATTATGGCTTCAGCAGACTTCGGGATTAATTCTAATTGGTCTATTCTGTGAGCATAGTATGGAGGTTCCTTCGTAATAACTCCATCCCTGTCAAGAAATACTGCTTTATTCATCGCTTACAACCTTTATATACTTTTTGAAATTATTTGATTATTTCTCTCATATAATTTTATTATTTACACTTATACTTAAATGCTTTAATTTTATTTTGAAATTAATATTTTAAATATTCACCTTCGCCATGGCCCTGAAAGATGCACTTGAACTCATTAACTCATCATAAGTGCCTTGAGAGATGATTTTTCCTTTATCGATCAAATAAATAA
>Ga0209991_10000899_pt1 | contig 13291 bp, 11 predicted proteins | sample ChitaG_FD_183167 | JGI IMG/M metagenome (GOLD analysis project Ga0209991, IMG submission 183167) | Deep subsurface microbial communities from South Pacific Ocean to uncover new lineages of life (NeLLi) - Chile_00310 metaG (SPAdes)... | ecosystem: Environmental > Aquatic > Marine > Oceanic >...
TAGAAAATCTTTACCGGGAAAGTATTAGCCTAGTCATTACCGTTGATTGTGGAATTACTGCCCTGCCTGAGGTTAAGAAGGCAAGAAGGATGGGGCTTGATATAATTATTACCGACCACCACACCCCCCTGCCTGAAATTCCCCCTGCTATCGCTGTTATTAACCCCAAGCTACCTAACACAAACTACCCTTTCTCAGAATTAGCTGGTGTCGGGGTAGCCCTCAAGCTCCTTCAAGCTCTGTTTCAGGGTATGGGCAAAGAGGAGCTGCTGGATGAACTAATAGACCTGGTAGCCCTGGGAACTATAGGCGATATGATGCCTCTAGTGGGGGAAAACCGATATCTGGTTAAGCAAGGGCTGAGGCTAATTAATACCACCCCCCGCCTTGGAGTTAGGGAAATGGTAACCCAGGCTGGTTTAAACATCGGCAGCCTTGACGCAGGAAGCATCTCCTGGGTTTTAGCCCCGCGCCTAAACGCTGCTGGCAGATTGGAACATGCCATGTCCAGCTATAAATTGCTGATGACAAACTCGCCACAGGAGGCACATGCACTAGCTATATGGCTGGAGGGGAAAAACACTGAACGGCAAAAGCTAACAGCTAAGGCTCTAGCCAAAGCCAGAGAGCAAATATTAGCTAAGGGAATTTCACCACTGCTATTAGCCAGTGATAAGGACTGTCCTGTCGGTATCGTCGGGCTAGTAGCTGGTAGGTTGTCAGAAGAATTCTACCGCCCGGCTATTGTTATCAAAACCGGCGAACAGGTAAGTACCGGTAGTTGTCGTAGTATTCCTGAGTTTAATATCATCCTCGCCCTAAATCAGTGTAGTAGTCTATTCACTCAGTTTGGCGGACACTCACAGGCAGCCGGTTTTACCCTGCCGACCAAGAATTTGCCTCGCTTTCAACAAACGCTTTCTCAGTTAGCTGCTACCCAGCTGGCGGGAGTTGACCTTCGCCCCCACTTGGACATTGATGCTGAGGTTGTGCTACCTGACCTCAGCGGAAATACTTTGCAAACCATCCAGCAGCTAGCCCCCTTTGGGCAGGGCAATCCAGCCCCTATTTTCCTTAGCCGTCGGGTAAGGGCTATTGACTGCCACACTATGGGTAATAATGGGGAGCACCTAAGGATGAAACTGAAGCAGGGTAGCACTATGTGGGATGGGGTGGGCTTCAGGTTGGGTAACTATCAAGCTGAAATATCCTCACCCCTTGATATTGTCTACAACCTAGAAATAGACCGCTGGGGTGGGGAAGAAAGGCTCCGACTCAATATCTTGGACTTTGCTCCAGCTAGATAGCAAGGCTACGAGAGACACAATCCGTGATACTATTCAACTGAGAGCCAAATAAAAGGCCTGATAAGAATCTTAACCATTAGTAAGGGATATTTAGAAAGCAAGGTTGAAGCACAACAGGAGAAAGTATAAAAGGCAAAGAATGCTATAATAAGTTAGGAGGTGTCTGATGGGTATAAAGCTTTCAAATTCAATTTTCGTAATAGATTCTCACACGGCAGGTCAGTCAACTAGGATTGTTGTCGGTGGCTTACCAAAAATACAGGGCGAGTCGGTAGTGGAACAAAGAGATTACGTCAGAAGCAAGCTGGACTACATCCGGACTCTTTTGTGCCAGGAGCCTCGGGGACACCCAGGTATGTACGGAGCGATACTGACAAAGCCGGGCAATAAAGAGGCTGATTTTGGTATGATTTTCTACGGCAATATAGGTTACGATGACATGTGCGGTCATGGCACTATAGGGATAACTACTGTGCTCATTGAAACGAACATGGTTCCTTGGGAAGAACCTATTACAGAAGTAAAATTAGAAGCACCGGCAGGTCTAATCCGAGTAAAAGCAAAGGTTACGGACGGCAAAGTAAAAAGTGTTTCCTTGGTAAATGTACCGGCATTTCTATACAAAAAGGATGTAACTATTGGTGTTCCCGGCTACGGAGAGGTTAAGGGAGATATTGCTTTCGGGGGGAACTGGTACTTCTACGTGAACGCAAAGGATATTGGGCTTAGAGTGAGGTCAGAAAATGTTGATGATTTGAATAAAGCTGGCGAGGCAATAAGAAACGAATTTAACAAGCAATTTGAATTAGTGCACCCGACAGACCGCAATATATCGAGAAAATTGCTGGGTGTTTCCTTTATAGACTCACCTGTCAAAAATAAAGACGCAGACCAAAGTAACGCAATGGTACTAGGGAGATTGGTTGACAGGTCTCCCTGTGGCACCGGGACATGCGGCCGAATGGCTGTTTTGTTCACGAGAAACAAATTGGGTCTCAATGAAGATTTTGTCAATGAGAGTATTACTGGTTCAACATTTCTTGGTAGGTTAATTGAGAAAACCAAAGTTGGTGAATATCCAGCGGTTGTGCCTGAAATTACGGGAAGCGCTTACATTACCGGATTTAACCATATTATTTTAGACCCGGACGACCCCATTGGCTCCAAGGGTTTTCTACTCGGTGAAAAAATTTAAGTGGCTTGATTATTGAACAGAACTCTCGGTCTTTACCCACCGTGCCTTATAAACCAGCCAGAAAATAGCAATGGCTAGCACGATTAAGCCTATTACCTGGGCCTGATGTAACCCAAAGAGGAAGGGCGTTCCCTCCCGCAGGAAACTAATGCCAACCCGCCATGATGAGTATATACCAAGATAGATGAGAAATAGTGAGCCATCGGGCTTGAACCGCCCCCTTAGCTTGAATAATACACCAAAAACTATCAGATTGAATATAATCTCATAAATCTGTGTGGGATGGAGGGGTACGTCTTTAAGTGAGAATGGAGACACATAATAATTATAAGGATGAGAAGGATAGATAATGCCCCAAGGCAGCCAAGAAGGTGCTTTTATGCCATGGCAGCATCCATTTATAGTGCAGCCTACTCTACCGATAGCCTGAGCCAGTATGATACCGGGTGTTAACAAATCAGCAAGGTAGCCGAACTGGAAATTGCTGAACTTACTATAAACCCAGATACCCAGGGCAGCGCCCAAGACAGCACCATAGATAGTGAGACCTTCAGCGCTAATTATCTGCCCCGGGTTCTGAATATAATAACTCCATCTATCAATAACATGAAGCAACCTTGATGCTACTATCCCTGATGGGATGCCTATCACTGCTGCCGTAAGGACAGTATCATAGGAAACATTGGCTCCCCTTTTCACCTGCCACATTATCCACAAGATGAGTACCGCAATGGCTAGGGCAACCATGATGCCATACCACCTAACATTTAGGAAGGCTACTGGGTCTATATTTATGGTAATCATCATTCCTCCAACAAATTAGAATATTATGGTGACCCTATCCCCTTTATCCCCTTCCCCTTATCAAGGGGAAGGGGAAATCTGTTTTTAGAGGGGCTTCGCCCCTCTATAACTCCCCGCAACAATCCCCCCAATAAAATTTGGGCTGCCTTTTTATCCAGAGGCTTATTATTATTGCCGCACTTCGGTGAGTGGATACAGCTAGGGCAGCCATCCTGACACCGGCATTCTGTAATTGCCTTCAGTGTAGCCTGCCATAATTCCACCACTAAGTCAAAGCCCTTCTCGGCAATGCCGATGCCACCGGGATAGGCATCATAAATAAATATCTGGGCTTTCCCTGTATCAGGATGGAACGGAGTGGATACGCCACCAATATCATTACGGTCACAGAGGGCAAATAAGGGAAGGATACTGATAGCGGCATGCTCAGCAGCATGTAATCCGCCGGCAAAGTCTAGTTGCTTCTTAACCAGTCGGCTAGTAACCTCAGGTGGCAGGTCAAACCACAGGGCAATAGTAGGAAAGTGGCAGGGCGGCAGATTCAGGGGCTCCTCTCCAATTACCTCCTCGGTGAATTGTGCCTTCTTCCTGAAGCCAACCACGGTAGTAGTAACCTCTACCTCGCCTAGGTATACCTTTGTCTGCCCACAACTCTTATTACGGATTACCTTGACAATGCGCAAATCGGTGATTTCCTTAGCCTGGGTATAGTAAGAAGCTGTGGTCGGCTCTGCATAGGCAGTTCGGTTAGCCAGGTCAAGCTCAGTGACCAGATATGACTCCCCCTGATGGAGGTAAATAGCCCCGGGATGCACTCGGGAAAAAGCAGTACTAGCCTCTATAGTCTCCAGTAAGGAGTTAGTTGAGGTATCTAGTAGGGCAAAATTTTCCCCCGAGATGGAACGAATATTGATGCTTTGAGCTGGGTAGGCGATAGCTGGTGAAAGATACCACTTGCCATTGCTTTCCCGGAGTAAGCCATGCCTTTCCAGTTCCGCCCTTTCCCGGCTTAAGGCAGAACCAAAAAATCTCTCATCACCACTACCAAGTGGTAATTCCCAGGCAGCACACAATAGATGACCTCTTAAAATATAGGGGTTATCGGGGTTAACCAGAGCATTCTCAAAGCTCTTCTGAAAAAAGTAGCCAGGGTGGCGCATAAAATACTGGTCCAGAGGATTATCCAGCCCGATAAGAAAGCTCAGAGATCTGTCTTTACCTCTGCCGCTCCTACCTGCCTGCTGCCAAGTGCTAGCAATACTTCCCGGATAGCCAGTAAGCACCGTTGCCTCTAGGTCACCAATATCTATGCCTAACTCTAAAGCGGTAGTGGCAACCACTGCTAAAAGCTGTCCACTAAATAGCTCCCGCTCTATTTGACGCCGTTCCTGAGGGAGATAACCAGCCCGGTAAGCCTTGATTTGCTTTGCCAAGGCTGGATTGACCTCGGCTAACCTCCGCCTTGAATAAGTATAAATAAGCTCAGTTAGCCGACGAGTATGAGCAAAGGTCAAACTGCGGATATTATGGCTCACCAATTCAGTAAGTAAACTCGTAGCTTCACTATTAGCGCTGTGTCGGATGCTCCTTGCCTCATCTATGATTGGAGGATTCCAAAAGACAAAATCCTTGCCCCCATGAGGAGAGCCATCATTACTAACCACCTCAAAAGGCAAACCTACCAGCCTTTCTGCATGCTCACCAGGATTAGCTATAGTGGCTGAGCAGCAAATGAATTGAGGACTTGACCCATAGAGTTGACATAGCCGGCGCAGGCGATGTAACACACAGGCGACATGCGAACCAAAAACACCACGATAAATATGGGCTTCATCTACTACCACATACCTCAAGTGCTTTAATAGCCTTGACCAAGATTGATGATTAGGCAATATCCCAATATGGAGCATATCGGGATTGGTAAGTATTATCCTGGCTCGTTTCCTTATCTCAGACCGTTCAGCCTGTGGAGTATCACCATCAAAGGTAGCCATCTCCCCTACTTTAAATAAGTGGGGGCAGAATAGCTCCAGTAAACCGCGCAACTGGTCCTGAGCCAAGGCTTTAGTTGGGAAGAGGTAAAGGGCGCGGCTAAACCGTTCCGTTAAAAGTGCCTCTAATACGGCAATGTTATAGCACAAGGTCTTACCACTGGCACTTGAGGTTGCCACCATCACATTCTTGCCCTGTCGGGCATAATTTATAGCCTCGGCTTGATGGATATAAAGAGGTAATAGCCCGTGCTCATTAATGCAATCTTGAAGACTACTAGCCAGAGGCCTGTCTAATTCAGCACACTTGGCGTCACGGGGTGGAATATGCTCAATATGGACAATCTGACCGCTATAGGAAGGCTGAGTGGTAAGATGATGAAGGAAGACCGAGGTATCCATTATGGCTCCCCTAGCTAAACAGGTAGGATCTCAATTTCATAGTTAAGTATTTCTATCTCAAAACGACTGTTAGTGATAAAGCCCACCACCTTTGATAGGACTTTGTCAGTATACCGCTTATTATTGCTAACGCAACAAATCCCCAACGTAGCCAATTGCCACAAATCCTGGTCGTCAACCTCGGCAATGGAAACATTGAATTTATTCTTTACCTGGGTAGTAATGGATTTCAATACCTGTCGCTTACCCTTAAGGGATAGATTTTCAGGTAAACGAAGGCTCATCCTACATACACCAACATTCATGACAATATATAGTCGCTAATAACCTGCTGAATTAAGTTTAGCTTGCCCAAAAGTGCTGCCTAGAAATACTGGTGACTCAGGTGAGAAAGAGAAACAAGTTGCTGATTTCTACAAAGCAAAACCTAAGCAGCCTCTCGCTGCTTAGCGTAGCACTCGCGGCAATAAACGGGGCGCTCTTCCCTAGGCTCAAAAGGTACTGTGGTTTCTTTGCCACAATCAGCACACACTACAGAATACATCTGTCGTGGCTGATTATAGCTACCGCGGCGGTCTTTTCGGTGAGCAACTCGGCATTCCGGACAGCGACTAGGTTCATTTTGTAATCCGTGCGATAAATAGAACTCTTGCTCGCCGGTGGTAAAAATGAACTCTTGCCCACAATCACGGCACACCAGGGTCTTGTCTGCCAGAGCCATTACTGCACCTCCTTTAGTATTTTGTTACCCCTTGTCTCCGATGCAGTCTCCTGGCTCCCAAACCCTTTGCCGAATCGCCATAACTTCTAATCCTATTTACCTCAGGACCCCCGTACCCTAAACATAGTTCAAGCTAAGAAACAACACTGAACCAAGGCATCTAATGTAATCTTTACTATATACCATCCGAGTGAGCAAGTCAAGGCTAAAAATAGCCCTATATGAATTTACAGTCACCTAGACTTATGTTATAATCTTTCGGGGTATCGGAAATAATACAAGTTTAGTAAAGAACAAGAGGCGCAACTTGGACAAAGAAAAGAAGACGGACATAATCAACAAATTTGAGTTACATAAAGGAGACACAGGCTCGACTGAGGTTCAGATAGCCCTGCTTACAGATAGGATAAGCCAGTTAACAGGGCACATGGCGGCTAATCGCCATGATTACAGCACACAACGCAGTTTACTTAAGCTGGTCGGACACCGAAGACGGCTATTAGCTTACCTGAGCAAAGAAGATGTAGCCCGCTATCGCAGCCTGATTACCAGGCTTGGTCTACGCAAGTAAAGCTTTCAATAAGGAGGAGTTGTTGTTAAAATCTCATTCTTTTGAGTGTGAGGTTGGGGGTAGAGTCCTTACTATAGAGACGGGAAAACTCGCCGGGCAGGCGAGTGGAGGAGTAGCTGTTCGCTATGGAGACACTGTGGTTCTGGTTACTGCTTGCGTTAGCAATGAACCACGAGAGGGAATAGATTTTCTACCATTAACCATTGATTATGAAGAAAGACTATATGCTGCCGGCAAGATTCCAGGTGGCTTTATCAGGAGAGAAGGACGCCCCAGTGAAGAAGCAACCTTAGCTAGTCGGCTTACCGACCGCCCCCTGCGTCCGCTTATGCCTAAGGGGTGGCGTAATAACATTCAGCTTATAATTACCGTCCTTTCTGCTGACCAGGAAAATGACCCTGATATTCTAGCTGTCATCGGCGGCTCAGCTGCTTTATCAATATCAGAGGTACCATTTGAAGGCCCAGTGAGTGCTGTTCATATTGGCTATTTTAATGACGAGCTAATATTAAATCCAACCTTAGCCCAGCTTGAAAGCAGCCTGCTAGACCTTGTTGTAGCCAGTACCAGAGAAGCAGTAGTAATGGTAGAAGCGGGGGCTAGCGAGGTTTCGGAGGATATTGTTGCCCAGGCTATTAAATTCGGTCATGAAGTAAACCAAGATATTATTAAGCTCCAGGAGCAGCTCCAGCAGGCTTGCAGTAAACCCAAGATGGAATCCCCTATCGCTGAGGCTAATCCCGATATAATAACAGCGATTTCACCCATCGTTGATAAAAAGCTTACCCAGGCCTTAAGCACACCAGCCAAACCACAGCGTGAACAGATACTCAATGATTTGCAGAAGGAGCTAGTGGACAGCCTGGGAGAGTCATTCCCTGAGGAAGATATACTCTCTGCTTTTCAAACCAAGACTAGAACTGGAATAAGAACTAATATCCTTGATAAGGCACAGCGTATTGGTGGTCGTGGCCTTAAAGATATCCGACCGATTAGTTGCGAAGTAGGACTTCTGCCGCGGACTCATGGCTCAGCCCTATTCACCAGGGGAGAAACACAAGTGCTGGCAATCACTACATTGGGTCCTATCAAGAAAGAGCAGCAACTTGATGGGCTGGGTATAGAGGAGACCAAACGCTTCATCCACCACTACAATTTCCCCCCCTTCTCCACTGGTGAGGTAAAGCGGGTAGGTACACCCGGTCGCCGTGAAATTGGACACGGTGCTCTGGCAGAGCGGGCTATTATTCCTGTGCTGCCGAAGGGTGAAGATTTCCCCTATACCATTCGCCTTGTCTCTGAGGTTCTTAGCTCCAGCGGCAGTACATCTATGGCTAGTGTTTGCGCTAGTAGCCTATCCCTGATGGATGCTGGAATACCAGTAAAGAGAGCAGTAGCCGGCACAGCTATGGGCTTGGTTACTGATGAGACAGGTAACTACGCTATTTTGACTGATATTGAGGGCATAGAGGATGCTTATGGTGATATGGACTTTAAGGTAGCTGGCACTACTGAGGGCATTACCGCTCTGCAGCTAGATACTAAGCTCAAGGGTATAAGTTTGGAGATTATAGAAAAGGCGCTGTATCAGGCTGGAGAGGCTCGCCTATCTATTCTGGAAATAATGCAGCAAACAATCAGCTCCAGCCGACCTGAACTCAGCCGCTATGCGCCGCGAATGCATAAAATAATGATTGACCCTGATAAAATTGGTAGTGTAATCGGCACCGGAGGTAAAACAGTCAGGTCAATAATTGATGAAACCAAAACAACCATTGATATTAACAATGATGGTACAGTCCTTATCGGCTCACCTAATGAGGAAGCAGTCCGTAAAGCCATTGAAATCATAGAAAGTCTAACCAAGGAAGTAGAAGTCGGCAGTGTCTATACCGGAAAAGTAACCCGCCTGATGAACTTCGGTGCCTTTGTTGAAATCTTGCCTGGTAAGGAAGGATTGGTTCACATTAGCGAACTGGCTGACTATCGGGTAGATAAGGTTGAGGATGTTGTTAAAGTGGGCGATGAGATTATGGTTAAAGTACTTGATATTGATAATATGGGTCGGATAAACCTGTCACGACGAGCTGTGTTTGAAAAGCTGTCTCAGATGCCCGGGGCGAGGGTAGAGGGTTCATCATCTACAGACTACCCCTTTAAAAGACAGAGTAAGGCTCGTCCCCCTATGAGTAAGCGGTATCAAAAGAAGTGAATCAGCGGAAGAGAAAAATGACTCGCATAGAAAGAATTGCGAATCATTTTTGCTATCTGGAACACAATTAAAAGGTTAAGCCATGAAACCTATCAAGGTAGTAGTTCAGGGTGCATTAGGTAAAATGGGGCGAGAGGTAGTTAATGCCCTGTGCCATGAATCTGAAATACAGTTAGTAGGCGCCACAGAACTTCAGGTTACTGAAGATTACCTACCGTTACCTGATGGCTTGGGTACAGTGCCCTTTTCTTCTAGCTTGGACTATATCCTTACTAGTTGCCAGAGTGATGTGCTAGTAGATTTCACTATTGCTCAGGCTACCATGCCTGCAGTGCGTACTGCTGTTAAACAGGGGGTTAACTTGGTAATAGGAACTAGTGGGTTGACCACTGAAGAACTTAGTGAGATTGACCGATTAACGACAGCTCACAAGGTTGGGGCAGTGGTAGCTCCCAACTTTGCCTTGGGAGCGGTTCTAATGATGCACCTAGCCAAGGTAGCCGCCAAGTACCTTGACTATGCTGAAATTGTAGAATTACATCACCACCGGAAAGTTGATGCTCCTTCGGGAACTGCTTTATCTACAGCCAGAGTAATGGCGGCAGCCAGAGGTAAACCATTCTGCTGCCCTCCATACCCAGAGAAAACTTCGGCTAGTCGGGGAGAACAAATTGAAGGTGTTACTATTCATAGCGTGCGCCTACCCGGTCTTCTGGCACATCAAGAGGTACTCTTGGGAGGACCAGGGCAAACCCTAAGCATACGACATGATACTATTAGCCGAGAGTGCTATATGCCAGGTGTTATACTAGCCATTAAGGAAGTAGGCAGGAATGAAGGGCTAGTCTATGGTCTAGATACTCTGCTTGGTTTACAGGGGGGAGGTAATGGGGGGGTATAGACTGGCTATTGTCGGTGCCACCGGACTGGTAGGACAGGAGTTCATCAAAGTCCTAGAGCAACGTAACTTCCCTGTTGACTCAATTCAGCTTTTAGCCTCAGACCGTTCAGCAGGTAAGAGGCTATTTGTCACTCACCAGGAGATTGAAGTCAAAGAGACTGTTCCCGAGTCCTTTAAGGGAATAGATATTGCCCTTTTCTCGGCTGGGACTGAGGTTAGTCGCTACTTCTCACCTATAGCTGCTCAATCAGGGGCAGTAGTTATTGATAATAGCTCCGCTTTTAGAATGATGCCTACAGTCCCTCTGGTAGTACCTGAGGTCAACCCCGAAGACATTAAGTGGCATAAGGGGATTATAGCTAATCCAAATTGCTCCACTATTCAAATGGTAGTGGCTCTACACCCACTACACAAGGTTAATCCTATCAGGCGCATTATTGTCGATACCTACCAGGCAGTGTCAGGCACAGGTTCACCAGCAGTGGACGAGCTAACAACGCAAGCCAAGCAGGTACTGGATGGGCAAACCACTATCCCCCATGTTTATCCTCATCAAATCGCCTTCAATGTGCTGCCAGAAATAGATGTTTTCCTAGATAATGACTACACTAAAGAAGAATGGAAGTTGGTGGAAGAAACAAGGAAAATAATGCATGCTGATGATATAGCCATTTCGGCTACCTGTGTGCGAGTTCCGATATTTACCGGGCATAGTGAGGCGATCAATATAGAGTTCTCTCAGCCTATGCCTCCCGACAAGGCACGGCGTATCCTTGCCCAAGCCCCAGGGGTTAAGGTATTAGATGACCCAGCGGTTAGTCTTTATCCTCAGCCGTGGTCAGCAGCCGGCACTGATGAGGTTTTTGTAGGCCGCATTCGTAGAGATGCTTCTCACCCCAATGGCTTAGCTATGTGGGTTGTGGCTGACAATCTACGAAAGGGAGCTGCCCTAAACGCTGTCCAGATTGCTGAAGAAATGGTCAAAAGAGATTGGATACATCCCTAGAGGTAGAAGATGGAAAAACTGGGACGATTGCTGACAGCAATGGTAACCCCATTTAATATCGGCAAGCCACGCTTGCCCCTTACTGAGCCTGATGAAAAAACAGCCAGTATTATCAGAGACACCCTGAAAAACTATAAGATTGACCTGGTGGTATAAGAGCCAAAGTCTTTAGCCTTTATTACTAAACAGGGGTAATAGAGGTTATTTACCTGCTTGTGGTGAGGTTGATAAACAGCTTTACAAGATAGGCATTTTCACAATGGTTTGCTCCTAAGGGCTTTACCCTGCTCAACCTTATTCGCCCATCTTCAAACCGGGGGCAAACTCACCGACCGTGTCCTGGAAACCTTTCTTGTGGGCCTCATACTGGCTGTTGTCGAAGGCACTCACCAGAATACACCATACACTGGGGCTGTCAAAAGCACTCTTGGGAACAATGATTCTCAAGCCGCCGTCGGACTTCTGAAATTCAATATAAGTATACTCCCCGATTGCCGGCACCCAACAAGAGGCTTCTCCCCGCGAGTAGCTTACCCTTACCTCGCTTTCTTTGGATTCAGGTGTGGTATACACGCTAAAGCCATACCCAATCCCCAATTCATCACTTACCGAGCCGTCAACCTCCAGCCAGAAGACGATATTATCGCCCTGGACTCTGGTGTGGGCGTTCCTGATGTCTATCTCAGCGTGCCCCTTGACTATTTCCGGTGGGGCAGAAACGCCTTCCTCCCACTGCCCGACATCGCCTGTCTCATCGGTAAAGTAGGCGTAGAAAACCTGCCCCGACTCGGCGGCGGTTGGTGTCCAGCGAGCCTCAAATGCCAGCTCTGCGTCAGCATTCAGGGACACCGCCTGGTCTATATTACTTGCCATCTGGTCGAGAAATGAGCCGAAGTTCTCCTCAAACCAGGCGTTGGACTCATCCCACTGAAAGCCTGTCCCAAGAATTTCCAGCTCTGCCCTACAGATTGCTACTACCTGGTCTCTCAGTTGCTTCGCTCGGGCGACGTCTTCCGCTTGGGCTGCCTCAAAGTACTGAATACAGAGGTCGACCGCTTCCCCTAGCCCAGGGAACCTATCAATGAAGAACAGGATGATGGGCATCCCTGTCTGGTCATAATAGTGGCGAAACCCTTCTTCTAAAGCATCTATTGTAGCCGGCATAGCGGACAACTTCTGTTGCGCTTCAGCATAGTTGCCTGCTTGGATAGCCTCAGGAACGTCTCGCGCAATCTCCTCCCACAAGTTGACTATTTCGTTCACGGCCGAGATAGACTCTGGCATGTTCTCTACCATCGGTGCTACCCCCGTGAGAAACTGTTCCGCCTGCTGGAGGGCGATGCTGAGATGGTCAACCACCTCTCCCTTGGAAGCGAAATAGTCCCGATACCAGGGCGGCAGTTTTAACGTTTTCGCTTCGGTGATAATAGCCGGAGCCGAATCAAGCTCACCTTGGGCCTGAGTCACCTTAGCGAGCATCTCAGGATGGTCGTAGGCAAGCTGGAGCATTTCTTCCTCAGTCCCATCTCTCCAGGTTTCCCAGAATGTGTTACAGTAATCTGCTACCTCCTGACTCATAGCAGGAACCCCATCGAGGTAGCCCGAGAGTTCATCACACCACTCGTTGGCTTCGGCGAGCTGGTACTCGGTAACAGCCTCTTCAGTAGTCGTGGGGGCAGCCTCTTCGGTAGTCGTAGGGGCCTCCTCAGCCGGGGACGGCCCACCACAGCACAAGAGACTTGATACCATCATCAGCACTACCACTAGAACCAATGGTCTTGATAGCTTTTTCATCGCCTGCCTCCCCTTAATTAGAATTTCTAACTAAGTCATACTACAAGATAGGCATCTTGTCAATGGTCTGTTCCCGTCTCGGTCCGACACAGATGAGATTAACCGGACTAGAAATAATTTCTTCCAACCTGGATACATATTGGCGAGCCTCAACAGGCAACTGCTCAAATTGCCGAATATCAGTGATGGGAGTCTGCCACCCGGGTAGCTCCTCATAGATAGGCTGACATTTTTCTAAAGTCGCTACGCTACTGGGGAAATAATCAATGGTTTTCCCATCCAGTTTATAGCCCACACATATCTTTAACTGAGGGAATGTATCAAGGATATCAAGGCGAGTAATTGCTGCTCCGGTAAAGCCGTTAATTCGGGTGCTGAAGCGAGCGG
>Ga0209991_10000900_pt1 | contig 13286 bp, 4 predicted proteins | sample ChitaG_FD_183167 | JGI IMG/M metagenome (GOLD analysis project Ga0209991, IMG submission 183167) | Deep subsurface microbial communities from South Pacific Ocean to uncover new lineages of life (NeLLi) - Chile_00310 metaG (SPAdes)... | ecosystem: Environmental > Aquatic > Marine > Oceanic >...
TTAATCCATTAGTATCTTCGTCCTTAACAGATTGGATAATCACTTTTTTATCCTGAACCGAGATGTCGTGGAATCTGTCAAGAAAAAGTCTTAAGTATATAACTTTTTTAGAAGGATTTATTTCTATGTTAGAAACGAGATTGTCAAGAAGCGAATTAATTGAAATAACCTCTGCATCCAAAGATATAGAATCACAAACAAATTCATTGGATAATCCATGTTCTTTAATAAGATTATTTTTTTCAATAATATCGCGGGTAATATCTCTAAGAAGATCGTTTCGTGAGGAAATTGACATCTCTGAAAGAAGTTCTTCTATTTTAATGTTTTTTTCGTCAATATCCTTTAGGATCGAAAGCGCTTTATCAACAATTTCCCGCTCCATATATAACCTAACTTTGTTTAAATTTTTAAATTTTTCCTTACATATTTTATTGATATGCATAAATATGCCGCAGATAAACTGAACCGATTTCAAGCTTTAATTACTTATCAGTTTAAAAACCCTAAAATGTTACTCCGAGCCTTAACCACGCCTCAGTATGGAAATGAAAATGCGTTGCCTCATTATGAAATCTTAGAAACTCTTGGAGACGCAGTGATAAAACTAATTTTTAGTTTGAAATTGTATAATAAAGGCGAGGAGGATCCAGGTAATCTTACTAAAACTAAGCAGCGTTTAGAAGATAATCGGACTTTTTCAAAAGTAGCTAACGAAATGGAACTATGGAGGTATGTATTCGCATCAAGTAAACAAAAAATAGAAGGCACTTCGATTTTGGCGGAGGTTTTTGAAGCTATTTGTGGTGCAATATATATAGATTCTGGCAATAATCTCAAAATTGTTGAACAAACAATGATAGATAAGCATTTTTACGATTGGGATTCAATGATAAAGGATTCACCGCATTTATACAAAAATCAGCTCTTAGAATATCTTCAAGATTTATATGAATTGACACCAAAATTAAAGTTTGAATATGAGAAACTTGGCCCAGATGATGATTCTCGATGGGTAGTAAAAAATCCTAAAATTTTAGATCAAAAACAAAATACAATAGTTGAACTTCCTATAACTCTAAGGTCAGAGGAATTTAGACGAAAAAAAGATGCTGAGAAAGATTTAAGTCTAAAAATTTTAAAATATCTACAAGAACAATGAATATCTCGCTTTTTTTATAATATTTTATTATAAGTTTATTTTAAATCGCCCAATAGTAATTAACACTGTAATAGAGGAAGGCTTTTTTATTAGAATTAATTTTTAATGAATGTTCGAATAAAGTAGAATCTTAAGATTTAAAACTTTTTAACACTTCTAATCCTACAGCAATAATGAATATTTTAGTTTTAATTCTTTTAAACTAGTTTTTAACCAAAATGGGTTGATCTTAATGTCTGAAGCGAGAATTATTAAAAAAACGTCTGAAATGGAAGAATATGAATACGAAACTGGAAAATTAGCGATATGGAAGGGAAAAGAAAGTAAAGAGTATCGAAAGTGGCAAGTTAAAAAGCAAAAACAGTTGATAAAAAAACAAGAATCCGAAACGCTTTCATTGTCTCGCGAAGAAAGAAAACAATTAAAGATAGATTTGAAACAGAAAAAGGAAATAGGGAAAGATTACGAACACTTAATCGTTGTTGAAAATTTACACAAGACTTATTTGCTAGGGACGACAGCAGTGGCAGCGCTTCGTGGTATTGATATAACGATAGATAAAGGGGATTTTATCGATATTATGGGGCCATCGGGAAGCGGTAAGACTACCCTTTTAAATTTAATCGGCGGGCTTGATACCCCTACTAGAGGGAAAATTTTTTTAGAGGGACGGAATATTTCTATGCTTAAAGATAATGATTTAGCAGAAATAAGGAGGGAACGGATTGGTTTCGTCTTCCAATTCTATAATTTATTGCCTCAAATGACCGCCTTAGAAAATGTTATGGTTCCTTTACATTTTTCTGGTAAATTAAGCCGGCGTGGAAAGAGGAAGAAAGCAATCGATTTATTAACTCTTGTTGGATTAGAAGAACGTTCCCACCATGCTCCTTCAGAGTTAAGCGGAGGGGAGCAGCAAAGGGTAGCGATTGCTAGAGCATTTGCAAACGATCCAGCTATTTGTGTATTAGACGAGCCTACAGGTGATTTAGATAGTAAAACAGGAATTATGATCTTAAATTTAATAAGGGATTTAAACAAGAGAGGGGCAACTTTTATATCTGTTTCTCACGACGCGGCAGTTTCTGAGTTCGCTTCTAAAGTTTTCCACATGATGGATGGAAAGTTAACCGATAAAGGGAAAATTGGAGGATTGAAAGAAACAGATTCGATGCAATTGAGAAGAAAACAAGAGGCTGAAATTAATAAAGAGAAGTGCAAAAGCAAGATTTTTAAATATTTCTTTACTAATCAAGGGAAAAATCATATTCAGGTACGTGAGATTAAAAAAAGTATACCAAACCCAATTATTATGAACTTACCAGAACATTTTAACGATATTCTTGTAGAATTACTACAAGAAAATAATATTAGTGGAAAAGTTGTAGGAGATGAATTGTTTTTAGAATAAGAAATTCATCACTTGATATTTAAAATAAAATTAACATATTTTTACCTCAAATGTCTAACATAAAATTAGTATTTAAATACGCATTTAAAGACTTAGCGCGTCATAAAGTAAGATCATCGTTAGGCATAATTGGTGTAATGATTTCTGTAGGGCTTTTAGCACTGATTCTTTTTTTATCTGATTCTATTTCGGTTACATTTATTGATTATCTTAGCATAGATGCGGGTCAGCAAGATTTCAACATTAAAGTAAGGCATTACAATGGTGAACCAGATAATAGATCTAATTATTTCGAGTTCCAACCGTTAGTAAATACGATACAGAATAATATAGGCGAAATTGGGGGGTTTATTCCAAGAATGAGTTTATGGGGTAATGTGAACATATCGAAAGGGGATGGAACTCAAGAATTAGAAAATGAAACGAAAGGAGTGTCGATCTCTGGTATAAACTTCACTTTGGAAAACAGATTAAAGTTTGGGAGTTTTATTAGGCCTGGATCAAATGAAATATTAGACTTAACAAAATTACCGTTATATCACTGTGCCATTTATTACAAGTTGAATGAGACAATAAAATACGCAGAAAATGAGACGATTGAAATTAGAATGGGCTTACGACATGGTGATAAATATTTTTATCGAGTTATAAACTTTACAATTGATCGAATTTTTGATTTTCAGTTAAAATGGCCAGTTAGCTATACGAATAGCCCGTTAGTTGTTGTTGATATCAAAACTCTTTATGATCTCTTTGGAAATGAAACATTTAATGGAAGAAGTAATGAGTTAATTCTTACGATAAAAAAAGGCTTAAATTTGTATGACGCTCGGGATATTGAGGGTTCTGAAAATCGGGTGAAAGATTTAGCGGGTGAAGTTCAACTTTTAATAGGGATTAATGAATTTAGAATTGAATTACCTAAGTTAGTAGTCTTGGGCTATTCCGAATTTTTAAGTGTTGGAATTACAATAATTTTTGTGTTTGTATCTATGATCACTATGATAATATCAGGAGTATTAATTAACGGAATACTTAAAACTTCAGTGGAAGAACGAATAAGAGAATTCGGAATCTTTAGAACAGTGGGTGCTACAAAGAAGTATAATTTGTTTATTGTACTAGTTCAAGGATTTTTGTTATGTAATTTTGGAACAATATTTGGTCTTATTTTTGCTCAATTAGCCACTCAATTCGTTGTACTTCCCTTAGCAGGAGCAGTCGTAGCAGAATCCATACCGGGATTAGCTGGCAACATTACATTTTCTATAACTATAGGGTCAATTTTAATAGCATATATTATAGGAGTAAGCGTAGGGCTTATAGTAAGCATATCTCCAGCAGTAAAAGTGATGAAACTCCAATTAATCGAATCAATTCACCCATATCGTAAGGAAGATGTCTTATATAAGCTTAAGAAAAAAGCTACCGTGAATTATAAATTATTAGTAATTGGTGCAATATTGGCGGGAAATGGTGGCTTTGTCCTTTTTGTTATTCCCAGAATATTAACTACTGGAGACGCTGCGCTGATGTCAGGTACGTTAATAGCGCTCCTCATAATTTTTTTAATTGGAATGACATTGGCAGGACTAGCCATACTACCCTTGATATTAAGACTTTTCATAAGATTTTTTAGGATATTTGGCAAGAGAATAGCACCAGTGTATAAAATTTTTATATTTCGATACGCAAGGAGAAATTCTAGCACCATTATTACATTTGCTTTTACTTTTTCTTTCATAATATTTATTTCTAGTATATTTAGTTTCTTATCTAATGAATCGGTAGTTAGTGCACATCTTGAATATGGAGCAGATTTGGTTATAGAGACGCAAGGTTGGTACGACAAAGAGGAGATTGAAGCTTTCAATTTATTTGGAGGGGGTGGTGATTTTCTCAGTACTTCTCAAGAAAATGGATTTAACATAAACCCTAACAGAATTTTGACAAGTGATTTCGTAGAAGAACTGTTAAAAATGGAGGGAATTGAGAGAGTTTCCTCAGTAATCGCGAGTCCATTCCACCTTACTCAAATTTATTCAGAGGAAGGTCAAGAATTTGCCGCAGAGATTGGCGACTACGCGGGTTTAATAACCCAAGAAATTACATTAATAGGAATTGACGAACAATATTCCTCTACAATTAAAACTCAATATGTAGAGTTTACTCAAGGTAATATTATTTCGTCTTTTGAACAACTTTTTAGAATTCCTGATGAATATACCTGCATTATTTCCGAGGGTTTGTCTGTAAGTTTAGATATGCATTTAGGAGATACAATTCGGATTTCAATTCAGCGTGGTTATGAAAATGAAGTCTACACATTTGAGGTCGCAGGAGTGGCAGCAGCTATGCCAGGATTCCTTTCGGTATTTGGGAGGTCCAGCGCATCAGCAAACATGGGAGGGGTTATGATTTCGCAAGAAATATATATGACGCTTATGGATATCCCGCCTATTCCATATCTGGATAAGATTTTTGTTAAACTTAATTTATATTCCCAAGATATGTCTCAAGATATTATATTCGATGTACGGAAGAACGATAATGATTTTGATTTTGAGGTTATTAACTTAGAACAAAGAATTACACAACAACAATTATTATTTTCGATTATTAATGTATTTTTTTCAATAACACTAGACGCAACAATTATAATCTGCCTTTTTGGTTTGCTATCATCTTCTTATTCGACAATTATCGAAAGAAAGAAAGAAATCGGAATCATCAGAACATTAGGTCTAAAAGGGAAAGAAATCGTAAGATTGTTCACAATTGAATCATTGATTATAATGATGAGTAGTGGGACGGTAGGGGTAATAGTAGGATGGGTTACCGGGTTATTATTAAGCATGTCAATGAATATGATGAGTGGTTTACCAAATATTCCTATTTTTCCGTTAACTGATATGATCATAATTTTCTCACTCTCTATTATTTTTACATTGATTGGAATTAGGTTATTATTAAGGAAATCCCGGAAAAAGAATATTATTGAAATTTACAGAGAAACTACATAGGAGGAATTGAAAAACATTGAGTATAATTAAAAAACTAATAGTTTTGATAATAATGCTGAATATTCTTTCTATTCCACTCTATGGTAATTTTATGGAAAAATTCATAGTTCCTAATGTTGAAGGAGAGAATATAGCTGAAAAATATTTAATTCATTCTTCTGATATCGCAGGAACAGATCTTTATGCGGAAAGTATTAATGCGTTTGTTGCAGGGAATAAATCATTAATAAAACAGTCTCTTTTTACTAACGATACAAGTATATTGCCCCATTTTGATACGAGAGATCCAGCATTTTACAAGTGTAATGTTCTCTTTAGTGCTTCAAATGGAATTACTCCTGAAATTTTTCCACGCATCTTCAATGAGGATAGTTATAGTAAGCAATATGGAATAACATTTAATAGGTTTTCAGGGTTCCTTTATTACGATGAGGAAATGAATGAAGACGATGTCCAATTAAGAGCAGATAGAGCTCTTGAAATTATAAAGAGAAAATTTGATTTAGATCTTATTATGATTAATGAATCTAATCCATACTTTTTTCCATTTGTGGGATATTATCCTAATTGGGACTTGTTTTTTGACGAAATTACTAATAATCTTCCTATGGACGGGTATTGGAAAGCTTTAGACATTGAACGATTAATATCAGAAGATTATATTGAAAACCAGCATTTATCTTCGACGTTCCTTTTGGTAAATTCTTTAGATTTACTAGATCTTGATATAACCGCATCAATTGATCAAGTGAACTTCAATTTTGATTCACTTGATCTAGAATATTTAGAGACTTTTGAGGTTGACAATATCTTTGAGCAATTTACAAACATTCTTGTAGAAATTCCATCCTTATTTGGGGGCATTTCAAATTTCACAGATTCAAATCAAACAACTCAAGCGGATTTTGATGATTTTGGTGATGCGTTTACTGCTTTAAATTTATCAAACGAGTCTAATTACGTAAGTTTAACAGTACAATACGAGGGGTTAAGTGCGGGCATAATAAACTTAGGGGGAGATGCATTTACATTTAACTTATGGGACGCTTTAGGGTATCAGGGAGCACCCCTCAAACCTAGTGAGAAGATTTACATTTCTTTAATAGGTGCTTTCATGAGCGAAATAGATGTTAATATTTTTTGTACAGATATAATCGATCAAACACCACAATATTTTACGCTTTATGATTTTTTATTAGAACAGATAAGTTTGCTCTTGTTTTATGCGGAAGTTGATTTTGATGTTCAAACATTAAAGGACTACTCATTTGAGTTATTTTGGGTAGACGAAAATGGATTTAAGCGCAGCTATATCAAACCTGTGAATTTGAACGAGCCAACAGATTTTATTAATTTTTTGCACCAACTTGGATTCCAAGGGTTGCCGGGGATACCTACTGGAATATTTAATCCTATTGAAGAATTTGTAATAACATACAAAGTATCGAATTCAGAACCAAATTTAGTTATTACTAAAGATTTAATTGGGGAAAACGCATCATTTGGAGTTTATAACAATTTTTCTTTTAATATAACGGCAAAAAATGTAGGAAACGAAACCGCGTGGGGCGTTCCTACTCCAATCCCGATAGAATTAGAAGACGCATTTTCAATAATTGTAGGACCCTTCGGTGTAATTTTAGGGCTTGACGAAGACCTTAAAGATGCTATTTGGGATGTGGCAAGAGGTTTATATCCCGGTCAATATGATTCAATTGAAGATTTTTTTAATTTTGACGAGGACCCTCGGATGTTTTATTTTGATACAACAGGAGCCGGTTTAATTGATACATATTATCCAAACCTTGGTAATTTAACTAATCTTCTACCTTACAATGAAAACATGAACCATGTGATTGATAATATGACAGTTTATTATGGAGGATTGATAAATGACTTAGAATTCTTCATAGGATTGTCTTCGGATTCTCTAAAAGAAACTTTCACGAATGAAGATAGTATTTGGAACGATGATAATTGGAAATTAGAACCACAAGAAATAATTTCTTATACCTTAGATAATTTTTCTATTGAAGAGTTTGACACATTTTCTCCATTTTACAAATACAATTTCAGCATTAAAGAAACATTTCCTCCACTACCATCGATAATATCAGGCGTTTCAATCGCAGATACAACACCTCAAATGGCATTAAATGCAGATAACGAGAGTTGGATAGTAGAATCGGAAGAGAAATTTATCGACCAACATGAAATTGAAATTCAGTTTCTTTTTCAAAATGAGACAGAAATAGACTTAGTTAATAACACACTCGATCGAGTTTCAATAATCGCTAATTTTAGTGATAATAGTAGTGTCTTAAGCTTTGAAGTATTTAATTATACTACGGAGGAATTTCAAGATATTTCTCAATATTTGACGTCATCTGATAACAATGCATCAAACTTTACATTTGTAAAAAATCAGGGGACATTTAATTGGTTATTTGATCCTTCAGCCATCAATAATCATACGATCTTATTAAAAATTAAAGGAACTAGCAGCAATCTCTTTAACATTTCAATAAACGACTTAGATATCGAATTATATTATAGAGATGTAAATGAATATACGGTGTTAGGCTCGAGAATTATTTATACATCATCAAGTGGAATAGTTGAATATGTAAGAAAGTCAAATACAATATCTTTGAGTACTTACGAGATGACTTCACTTGTAGCTTATGCATATTTAGCTAGTTATAGCTCATTTGTAGGAGATATTAATAACTATACGCTAATATATAGAAATATTGGTTCTAATTTTGCAAAAGAGATTAAAATATCTATACCTATACCGGGTATTATTTTTAATCCTATTAATTTTACTATTGAGGAAAATTATCTGAAATATACTATCTCTGAATTAGCTCCTGGTGCAGAAGAAAAAGTAGCATTTTCTTTTTATGTCCCCAATTCTGCAATCCTTAGTAATACAACCATTAATTATATCAACTCGGAGTACATTCAAAATTTGAATTCGACATCTTTAGAGACATTTCCTAACGAAGTATGTTTCTCTGCTCCAATAGATTACCTATCTCGTACCCCCTATATCCAAACTGTAGAAATATATTATAATGCATCGAATTGGGCACCCGCTATAGGAGAAGAATTAAATTTGTCAATTTATATTAGAAATAATAGCCCTGAAGGAATAAATATTCAGAACCTGTCTATTTTGATGAATGATCAGTATGGAGATTTAGCGAGGATTGACAATAAGACGTTAAATCTAACAAATATAGGGTATAACGAAATTAGATCAGTCGATATCACTTTAATTAAAAGGGATTGGAAAGGGTATTATTATCCTTCCATTAATTATTTCGAGAATTCGGATAATTCATTGATCCAAATTGCGTCATCCAACCCAATTATATTAGGATTTGTCAACTTTTCTATTGTAAAAACAGTCGATAAAAATCAAATAGAAATTGGTGATGTTATTAATGTATCGATTACAGTAATGAATATTGGGAATATTTGTGCAAAAAATATAACAATTAACGACGCTTCCAGTTTCACTAATATTAACTTTGAATTAGTAAGTGGGAGTCTTATAAATACAATTTCAAATCTATTACCTGGAGAATATATAACAATTTCCTATAAAATTCAAGCAATAACGCAAGCAAAGGTAAGGCTGAAGCCTGCTAGTATTGAACATTACTACTTACTAAGGTCTATAAATACATCTAATTGGGTTGATATTAAAGTTATAATTCCCGAAAATATACAAATGTTTTTTGTATTAGGTCCATCTATAGTGGCAGCAATAATTTTAATTATTTTCGTATGGAAATCTAGGAGATATAATGTTAAAAAGTACGAACTTCAAAGAAACGAGTTGATGCTTTTTAAAATATCTCGCAGCGATGAAATTCTAAAAATCGAAAATACTTTAAGAGATAGATTTAATTTAATGTCTAAGACACAGGAAGATGTAACTATAGAAAAAGAAAATGGAGGTGAGATAGATAGCTGAAGAAGAGATTTGAATTAACTCTTGTGTTATTCATTATCATTAGTTCCTCTGTAGGATCAAATTTCATTTTGAATTTGCTAAATTTAAATAATTACATTTTAAACCCAATAGAGCAAAAAGAAAGTAATAATTATCTCCATACCTCAAATAATGGCATGAAAGCAGTCATAGTTTTCTTTAACAATTCCGTGTATGATGTTAGCGCTAAAAGCAAGTTTGAGTTTTATGGAGGGAGCTTGAAAGAAAATGAAGACTGGAATGGTTTGTTTAACAACTTTTCTGGATTCGCTGGCTTAATTCCTATGGAAAATATTTCTGCTTATACCAGTGAATATCCAGAGATAAACATTAACACCGATGAAATTATTGAAGTTCAAATGAACTATGCAAGCGTTCAAACCCAGGCTGCTAACTCATCGTGGTATTTAAACGGCTATAATGGTAATACAGATTCTTCTATTGCCGTTTTGGATAGTGGTGTAAATCCCAATCATGATTTTTTGCAAGGAAAAATCATTGGATGGCAAAATTTTGTGGATCAAGAGCTAATTTCTGATAATAACGGTCATGGTACGTTCATTTCTTCAGTTATTGCAGGCACGGGGACAAAAAGTTTTAACTCTTCTAGTCCATCGATTGTAAATTTGTACGGGAATTATTCTCATTTAGATTTTTTTGACGAATATTTACCATCCAAAAATTATTCAGTCAAGATTTTTTCTGCTAATGTTTCAGAAACAAATTCGCATGTTGTAATAAATTCCACTAGTAAATTTCAATTAAATGAGATTGATAAATTCTGGTTCGAATTATATTATAATTCAAGCTTAGTCAACGCGACTAGTATTCAAACTCCAACCCAATATTATTCAATAATTCATGATATTACTCCTACTAAAAGTGGGATTTATGATGTATATATTAAATATCACAAAAAAAGTAATTCTATCCCAGAATTTTCGTTTAATTCATCTATTTCTTATTTTCCAGAAGTATATGTTGAAAACTATAATCACTTTACTGGAATAGCCAATGCAACCAAAATTGTAGCGTATAAAATTGTAAACCAAACCGGAAAAGGGTATGTATCTGATTTAATATCCGCAATGGCAAGCGTGATACTAAACAGGACGACTCATCACATCGTTAGTGTTTGTTTAAGCATCGGAACCTTAGGAGAAGATGTTTCTGCTATAAATGCGGTTATTGATGAGGTAATTGAGAACCACATTTTAGTAGTAATTGCTGCTGGAAACAATGGGATTGAAGGGTCCAAACCGTTTAACAAGTTAGGGATAAACAAAAATGCTATTGTAGTGGGGGCAATCAACGATAAGGATCAGATAACTTCTTATAGTAGCATGGGGGAAGATGGTGACGACTATAATCTTAAGCCAGATTTAGTTGCACCTGGAGGAAGTGTACTACCGGGAGGGCGTTCAATAATTAGCGCAGATAATAAGTCAGATGAGGCTACTGCAGCATATGGTACGTCAATATCAACAGCAATTGTATCAGCAGCTATAAATCTATTAATTGATGCAAAATGGGGTACTTGGACAGAATGGAATAATCAAAATCTATCGAAATTGGTTCAGATGCTTAAAGCTATTTTATTAATGACTGCTACAGAAACAAATCTTGAAAGAGAAGACGATCCCCAAACAGACATAGACGAGAGTAATTATTCCCCGTCGTTATATAATGGCTTATCAAATAGTTTAAAAGACGAGCATGAAGGGTATGGGAGGATGAACATTCAAGCAGCAATTGATGCTTTAACGAAAAGTATTGAGATAAATCAATCTATAAATAACTATTTAACAAGTTCTGAAATAAATCCACTCGGAAATCACGCTTTTGCTAGAATGGTTTCTTTACAAGAAGATATTCAATATTTATTTAATTTAACGGATGTTGATGAAAATGCAGATTTTGACATATTTTTATTCTCGAACGAATCTAATCGATTTGGAGAACCAATTTTATTAGAATCAGGACAAAAATGGTATGGTGATTCCGATTACATCTATTTTACACCAAAATTGAACCAGACAAATTGTATAATTATCGTGAAAGCTATAGAAGGTAATAGTAATTTTAGATTAAACGTTACAACTGTTCTAAATGAGTTCATACCTGAGTTGAAAGTTCCAGAGATTACATATTTTGGGGGGGCAAAGAATGATACAGTCATTAGCCTTCAAGAATACTATGGTAACGAACCAGCCAAGAATTATTCTATTGATAGCTACTGGTTTTATATAGAATATTTCGATAACGACACCTCCAATGTACCTCCTCAAGAAGTATATGTATCAATTGTAGAGACGGCTAAAAATTATAGTTTATCCCAATTATTTGCGTTTGATAATAATTATACCAATGGGGCTATTTTTAGAAGCGATTTAATTACATTTCCTGTTCCTGATACATATCACTACTTTTTTATTGCGAGTGATGGCTCCCATCAAGTTAGATACCCTGCATCAGAATTTTTGAACATTACTATTGAATTTCCAAGCGATAGTGAAAGATTTCCATACACTCATGATTTTAATGAGGGTTATGATGGTTGGACCTATAATGGAACAGGATGGGGGTTATTAACGCAAAATAATCAGAACGATAATAGGTCTTATCTTCATTCTGGTGATTGGTCAGCAATGTATTTTGGTAGAGATCACAATTATCCCTCAAATTACACGTATCAACCTTATATTGTTACAAATCCCTTTCCAAATGGATCTTTAAGAAGCCCATTGTTTAATATAACACAAATTAATAAAAACACTACACAAATTTTTGCTAAATTTGGACAAAGAATAAGCATCAACTCAGGTGATTTCATTTATTTACAAATTAATCCAAATTGGACGGGTTGGGTTACATTAAAAACCTACACAGACGAAGAAAGAGATTGGTTCCTTGAAGAAATAAATATTACTCAGTATGTCGGAAATTACGTGCAATTTAGGTTCCTTGTATCAGTCGATGATGAATATGATCCTGTTCAATATAAAGGATTAATGTTAGATTATTTCTCTTTAGAGAACTCCACTAATCTCAATTCACCAGAAATTATTTTTGATATCAACGAAGATATACCCATAACTAAAGGTTTTAAATACGATAGTTATAAGTTCTATTGTAGATATTTTGATTCTGACAATAATTATCCTAATTTTGTTTATCTTGAAATTGATAACTCTAATTATTCTATGATAAATGCTTTTGGAGTGTGGAACGCAAGTTTCGATTCTATCGATAGTCGAGGGATTTTATTTGTTAAATCGTTAAATATAGGTGAACTTGCTAACCTTTCTTTTAGGTTCCATATTTTCGATGGAGAATTTGTGAACTCTACGAGTTACTATAATCAAGGCAATACATTATTTGAATTTCAAAATCCTACAGTATATGAATTTAACGTAAACCAGAGTAGTAAAATGATTGGTTATCAATATTCAAATACGGATTTGACAGATTATTATATAATGGGGCCTTCAGGTCAGAAAGAATTGACCCCATGGTTGTTGGGAGACAATACTTGGCATATTTTCTCACGATTTAGACAATTTTATATTTATGGGGGATTAGGTCAAAGTTACGGAAGCCTTTATCAAGGTTACGAGACCAATTGGAACATTAAACTTATCACCCACCCCTTACTTATTAGGGACGAGCATGATGTTTTCCTGA
>Ga0209991_10000901_pt1 | contig 13271 bp, 9 predicted proteins | sample ChitaG_FD_183167 | JGI IMG/M metagenome (GOLD analysis project Ga0209991, IMG submission 183167) | Deep subsurface microbial communities from South Pacific Ocean to uncover new lineages of life (NeLLi) - Chile_00310 metaG (SPAdes)... | ecosystem: Environmental > Aquatic > Marine > Oceanic >...
GACGCTGGACCGGTATGTGAGGGGCCAAGCGTCTCCTGTAGCCCCGCGCTTCCAGTACTTCGATCAGAATGGAGACGGCTTCTCCGCTGCTCTCTTGCCGTTCGAGACCGGCTTCAGCGGCGATCCGATCCCCATCTCGGGCGAGAAACCCGCCTTCATGGGGTTCTTTCCGGGCATCGGCGGCTCGGGGCCGTCCAGGAAGGTTCCCTTTCCGGAGAGCATTCTGCTGAGCCGTACCACAGCTTCTTCGGCGTGGAACGCGGTGGACCTGGCATACACCCATCCCGAGTCGAAGCAGCCCACACAAGTTGTGGGGGCTCCGGAGGTGAGTTTCACCTATGCCGGCGTCGGTAACGCCAAGTTCCTCTACGGCCAGATCGTTGACGACGCAACCGGCCTGGTGCTGGGCAACCAGGTCCAGCCCATCCCCGTGACGCTGGACGGAAAGACGCGAACCGTGAAGGTGAAGCTGGAGAATGTGGTCTACACGATGGAGCCGGGGAGCTCATTGACATTGCAGCTGACGGGTTCGGCCACCGTATACCGGGGAGCCCTGCTCACGCCGGCTTTGGGTGCACTCACCGTCTCCGACTTGGAGCTGACGCTGCCCACCGTCGCAGACGGCGTTGCGAAATGGGTGGCGCCGCCGTGCCCTGGAAAGGATGCTGGGGCACCGTGGTGCGGCTAAGGCGTCCCCTAAGGGTGATGATGCTGCGACGCTCGATCGGCGGTGCAGCCGCCAACGCCGTCTGCGACGGTGGAGCTGACGCTGCCCACCGTCGCAGACGGCGTTGCGACCTTGGAGCCCACCGGCCCGTGACACCCGTGGCGTGACGACCTGAGGCTGGGCACCTGCTTGCCGGCGGATTCAGGTGCCTGCCGGCCTGGGCGGCATTGACCCCTACGATCACACCAGGAAACGGCATTAGGGGAGGCTGCACACTTGCCGTCAACGCCCACGAGGGAGCCGCCCCCGCCAAGGATGGGACGGCAGCAGCTCAACCCTTAGGACGCCTCGGCAACCAACGGTTCGCGCGCACCGGGTCCTGGCTGCCTATCTCTGCCACGGAATCCGCACCCGATTCCTTTTCGAGTGGCGGCGCGGCAGGTCTGTGGGCGCGGGTGCCGAGGCCCTGAGGGGAGCAGACTGGTCCGCGACTAAGGCTTGCAGAGCCCCGGTGATATCGGATGGCGTGCCAGTGAGGGACGCCTCCACTGAACTTTAGGAGTCGGTTCTGCGAGCCCGCTGTACGTCAGCCGTGAGACTACTCAGCGGTCAGGCGTATACAGGGCCTTGCCAGCCCCTTGGGGCCGCCCAGATCCGGCAACATCGTCGACACCTTTGGTAGCTACCCCGCGAAGGCAACCCGCGACATTTTGTCTGCGGGCACGGCAACTATGCGGGCACAGGAACTAGGCGTAGGAGACGACGATCTTCTGGGTGCCTCCCTGAGGAACCACGCACCCACGGCCCGTCACCCGACCCGGCCGCCCCCTCAGCGAAGTTTGAAAATGCCAATTAGCCACTATCCGCAGAACCGTCCGCGGCTAGGCCGGGGCCGCCAACAAGCTCGATCCGAGACAGGCTCGAATTGCTCTACCCCGGAGCCATCGGCACACTGGGCAGGCCTCGCCCGCGCGGCAGCGCTGATAGCACTTCGGCGCGCCAGCCTACTGGACACCACCGTGCAGGCCCGCGGTCCCGCTGGTTCAGACGCGAATGAACTTCTGTTCGCCCACACCGAACATGCCGTCGACCGACAGGTCGACTTCCTCGCTGTGAATCCGGCCTTCGTACCAACCGTAGGGGGCGTAGTACTCGGCGAGCGAACGGCGCGGGCCGACATGTAGCTCAGAACGAACGGTCGGCGTGAATCGCACGTCGACCTGGCCCGACCCGTCCGCGTCCTGCACGATCCAAGTTTCCCACGGCCCGTCGGGTCGTTCAACGTGGACAGCGGGCAAGCGGTGGACCCGGTCGCCCAGCCAGACGGCATTTTCGTTGTAGCGCTGCGGGTCGCGCACCTGGTTGTCGGTCAGGTTGAAGCCCTCCAAACGGCCACCCTCGCCACGGCGGGCCGCGGTCACCCAGTCGTACTGCATGGGTGTGGGGTAGTCCCCGTGGTGATCGTCGAGGATCATAAACGAACGGTCGGGGTCGAACGCAATGAACTCGGCACCAGCACGAACCGAGCCGGCGAACGGCATCATCGTCTTGTGGGAGTACAGCGCACGATCGTCCGCGAACGGGTGGCAGATCACCAAGTGCCCAGCCTCTCCAGGGCCGCAGCGCCCGGCGCCGTGCAACTCCAGCGGCGGCAGGGCACCGCGCCCCGGATGGCTGGCGTCCACCGCGATAAGGCCAGTATCCATCTCGTTGGTGAGCTGCACCGAGAAGCGTCCTACGTGACCATGCGAGCGGGTGTGGTCCAGGCCACGCGCGACGTGCACCATCGAGGTTGGCACCTTGCACTCCCAGCGACGGATCGTGGCCGCATGCTTGTCGACGACCAGCACCTGCAGCAGTGAGATCGCCTTTGTGTCGTAAACGGCGCCGAGCACGAACACCGCATCGTCGCCAAGCTGAAAGGCCTCCCATTCCTTGAGCCGGGCATTGCGCGCGGCTCGCTGCAGGCGGCCACGAGCTCCCGTGGCCGTGACGACATCGAGCGGGTTGATCCGCCCGATCGGGCCGTTGTAGGTGCCGAACCGGTAGCGACCGTCGAGCACCAACTCGTCAGGTGGCGGCTCGTGCGCACGCCCCGGGTCGGTGGTCGGCGGGGTGTCGGAGTCCACCGCCGGATCGTACCGAGACGGCCTACAGAATTCTCCGAGTCCGCAGACGGAGATCTGGCGGTAATGGCTTCGAATTGATGGCCTATCTATCAGGTCTCTATTAGGCCGTTCTCAGCTTCGCGCCGTAGCTTCAATAACAGCGAGATAAGAACCCCCCGATAAACTCGGCCCGTCACCAGCCCCCCCGGTGGCGGGCCGAGATCGTGTCTGCTGATCCCTCAGAAGCTCGCATGACTGAGGCCCTGCCCGCCAACTCCACCCCAATCGAACACGAATCCGCCGAACGGGAATGCAACGCTCAACCACGCTCAACCTTGGCAGCACCCTTCGATGACCCCGCACCCAGATGCTGCAACATCCATGAGCACGCGAATCGACGCGGCGACCCCGGCTCGACTTGCCGAGCTCGCTGATGTCGCCGCACGCACCTTTCCGTTGGCCTGTCCCCCTTCCGTCGCCCCGCAGGACGTCGCGGCGTTCATCGAAGAAAACCTGTCCCCTGGCCGGTTCGGCGACTACCTGGATGACCCCGATCACGCGGTGCTGACCGCAACCGAGGGCGAGCGAATCATCGGCTACGCCATGGTGATCCGCGGCTTCGCCGGAGACATCGACGTCGCGCGCGCTGTCATGCCACGCCCGGCCGTGCAGCTGTCGAAGCTGTACGTGCTGCCCGAGGCCCACAGCACCGGCGTGTCCACGACGTTGATATCGGCCGCGCTGCAACAGGCCAGCAATCTCGGTGGGGCCTGCGTGTGGCTCGGGGTCAACCAGCACAACCAGCGCGCGCAACGCTTCTACGCCAAGCACGGCTTTACGGTCACCGGCACCAAGACCTTACGTCTCGGCTGCCACCTCGAGCACGACTACGTGATGGTGCGCCCCGCCTGACCGGCCGCGGTCAACGCCAGTAGCCGCGAAGTCGCCCGCAGGTACTTCTTGCGGAAACCGCCCGCGAGCATCTCATCGCTGAACAAGGTGTCCACCGCTGCCCCGGAGACCATCACCGGGATACCGGCGTCGTAGAGTCGGTCGGTCAGCGAAACCAGCCGAAGCGCGACGCTCTGGTCATCGATTGGGTGCGCGCCGAGGATGAACACTGCGGTAACGCCTTCGATCAACGTCAGATACCGCGACGGATGCATCGTCGCCAGGTGCGCGCAAAGCGCATCGAAGTCGTCCAACGTCGCGCCGGGAACTGTGCGAGCGCGTTCAGCGACCTCGGCGTCACTCGGCGGGTGCGGAGCCGGTGGCAGGCCACGGTGCCGGAAATCGGGACCCTCGATGCGAGTCGTGGTGAATATCGAGGCCAACGTGTGGATCTCCCGCAGGAAATCTTGCGCGGCGAACCGGCCCTCGCCTAGCTGCTCGGGCAGCGTGTTTGAGGTGGCTGCAACCGAGACGCCACGTTCAACGAGCTGGGACAGCAGCCGCGAGATCAGCGTGGTGTTACCGGGGTCGTCGAGCTCGAATTCGTCGATGCAGACCAGCACGTAGTCAGAGAGCAGGTCGATGCACTCGACGAACCCGAACACTCCCGCCAGCTGAGTGAGCTCGCCGAACGTGGCAAACGCCCGCTTGAACTGTGGAGGCCCGGGAACCGCGTAGTACGACGACGCCAGCAGGTGTGTCTTGCCCACACCGAATCCACCGTCGAGGTACAGACCCACACCCGGCAGCACCTCACGCCTGCCGAACAGCTTCTTCTTGCCCTCTCGGCGCTGCGCCGCCTGCTCGCAGAACTGCTGGCAGGAATGCACCGCTGCGGCCTGTGACGGCTCGCCCGGGTCGGGCATGTAGGTCTCGAAGCTGACATCGGCGAACGTGGGCGGCGGGATCAACTGAGCGATAAGCCGCTCCGGTGTGACGCTGGGATGGCGATCGACCAGGTGCCCCACATCGCTTGACCCGTGCATGCAGGCACCTTAGCGGCGTGTTGTGATTCTGCGTATGTCTGCCGAGGATGACGGGGCCCAGTTCGCGACGCTCGATCGGATCGACCAGATCGGCGCGAACGGGCTCAGCCGGTACTACGCCTACCCCGACAACCTGCGGTCGTGCTGGGTGCGGGGCAACATGATCGCGTCTATCGACGGCGGCGCGACGAGTGGCGGCAAGTCGGGCGACCTGGGCGGTAACGGTGACCGTGCGTTGTTCGGGGCACTGCGTGAGCTGGCCGACGTCATCGTGGTGGGTGCGTCGACGGCGCGGGTCGAGAACTACTCCGGAGTGCAGTTCAGCGCCGCGCAACGGAAAAAACGACAGCTGCGGGGGCAAGCCGAGGTACCGCCGATCGCCGTCGTGACCCGCTCGGGCCGCTTCGAGCGCGACGCGAAGCTGCTGAACCACACCGAAGTCACGCCGCTGATCCTGACCAGCGCCGATGCGGTCAGCGACACCAGAGGGCGTCTCGGTGGGCTCGCGGAGGTTCTCGATGCCACCGGCGCGCACGCCGATTCGGTCGATTTGCGCGTCGCACTAAACCTTCTGGCCGAAAAAGGGCTGCTGCGTGTGCTCACCGAAGGTGGACCCGGCGTCCTCGGCATGTTTATCGAAGAGAATGTGCTCGACGAGATGTGTCTTACCGTGGCTCCAGTTCTCGTCGGCGGAAAGGCAGCACGCATCGTGACCGGGCCCGCCGAAGTGCGCACTGCGATGCAGCTCAGCCACGGGCTCACCGACGACGACGGCTACCTCTACCTCCGCTACCGTCGCCGCTACCCGCGCGCGCCCGGGTAGCTGAGTGACGCTGGTAAGTACTGTGGTCGGCATGCGTCGTCTGCTCCATGCTCTGCGCACTCACGACTCGAATGCATCTCACGTGCGCAACGTTGCCGCGCTGTCAGTCGTGGTCTGCGTCGCCCTGGTCGGCTGTTCGCCGGGCTTGGCGGCGAACCCCCGCTACGCCACCGACTCCGGGGCTGGGCCCCAAGGCCAGGTTTCGACCAGCGCGCCGACTGAGGGGCCTCCAGCGCTGGAGCCCCCCAAGAACGAATTGTCTTGGCGGAATTGCACATCACAGATATTCAGCGAGGCCGCGGTCGACCCGATCCCCGGCGTCTCGCTGGATTGCGCCAGCTATGACGCCGACCTCGATCCCATCAACGGCGCCAACGGGACCCTCAGCATCGGGGTAGTGCGCGCGAGATCCCCGCAGACACCGGGGGACGCCGGGCCGCTGGTGATGACCACCGGGACAGATCTTCCATCGTCTGTCCAGCTGCCGGTGTGGCTGTCCCGCGCTGGAGTCGATGTGCTGGACCAACACCCCATCGTGTCGGTGGATCGACGGGGCATCGGTATGTCAGGCGCACTGGACTGTCGCGACCTGTTCGACCGCCAGGAGATGATCGAGCAGGCCCAGTTCCAACCCGGTGACGACCCCGTCGCCAATCTCGGTGCGGTGGCGATGACGGCCACGACGAGCTGCACCGACACCATCGCCCCAGGGGCCTCGGCGTACGACAACTCCCGCGCCGCCGAAGACATCGAGCGCCTGCGCACCACCTGGGATGTGCCCGCGCTGGCGCTGCTCGGTGTCGGCAACGGTGCACAGGTGGTCCTGGCCTACGCCGGGTCGCACCCGAGCAAGGTGGCCAGGATCATCCTGGATTCCCCACTGCCGCTTGGCATCTCCGCGGAGGCCGCAACTGAACAGCGCGTCAAGGGGCAGCAGGCCGCCCTGGATGCGTGGGCGGTCCAGTGTGTGGCGACCAACTGCGTTCTGGGCGAGGACCCTAAAGGAGCGGTCGACACATTGCTGACCTCGGCCCAGAACGGCCGGGGGCCCAACGGTGCATCCGTTGCCGCGGTCGCCGAGGCCATCTCGACCGCGCTGGCTTACCCACAGGGCAACAGGGTGACTGCCGGCAACGAACTCGCACTCGCAGTGGCCGACGCCCGGTCGGGCAACACCGGCGGAATGAACGCCCTCATCAGCCGGGCCGAATCGCTGCGTCAAACCGACGGCCAGTTCGTCAACACCTGTAGCGACGCACTGAACCGGCCCACCCCCGACCGGGTCCGCGAGCTCGTCGTGGCCTGGGGCAAGCAGTACCCGCAGTTCGGCAGGGTTGGCGCACTGGACATGGTGAAGTGCCTGAACTGGCCCAGCGGCACCGTGCCGCAGGAACCCGAAGACCTCGAGATTCCGACGCTGCTACTCGGCGTGCGCAACGACCCAATCGTCGGCAACGAAGGCGTCGCCGCGGTCGCCGCCACTGCCATCAACGCCGGTTCGCCCAACCGGCGAGTCATGTGGCAGGGCATCGGGCACGGCGCGGCCATCTATTCGGCATGCGCGCTTCCGCCGGTGATCGGATACCTGGACTCGGGCGAGCTGCCCTCAACCGACACGTACTGCCCGGCTTGATGTAGGCCATGTCGCGGCAGCCCGGCTTCCCGCGTCCGGTACGGTGCGGACGTGCGCGATCTCGTACTGGCCCCGTTCCGGCCTCGCACCTCCCCTCCCAGTACCGCATCCGTGCTGCGATCGGTCCTGTGGCCGCTGGCGATCCTGTCGGTCATCCAGCGCAGCTACGTGCTCGCCACGAACGGCTTCATCACCGACGATTTCGCCCCCGTCTATCGCGCGGTCGTGAATTTCAAGCTCGGCTTACCCATCTACAACGAGACCTTCGACTACGTCGACCCGCACTACCTTTACCCTCCGGGCGGCACGCTGATCATGGCGCCCTTCGGCTATCTGCCTGTGGAGGCGTCGCGGTATTGGTTCATCTTCTTCAACACACTTGCCATTGTGCTGGCGGCCTACTTCTTGCTGCGGCTGTTCAAGTTCACCCTGGCCTCGGTGGCCGCCCCCGCGCTGCTACTGGCCATGTTCAGTACCGAAAACGTCACCAACACCTTAGTTTTCGGCAACATCAATGGACCTATCCTGCTGCTGGAGGTGCTTTTCTTCCGGTGGCTGCTCAGCGGTACCGAGCCTGGCAACAAGAACCACCAGTGGTGGGCAGGCGTGGCGATCGGGCTGACATTGGTGGTCAAACCGCTGCTCGCGCCACTGTTGCTGCTGCCGCTGATCAATCGGCAGTGGCGGGCACTGGTGACGGCCTTCGCCATCCCGGTGGTGTTCAACCTGGCGGCGTGGCCGCTGATCAGCGACCCGACGAGCTTCGTGACCCGCACGCTGCCCTACATATTCTCGACCCGCGATTACTTCAACAGCTCGATCCTGGGCAACGGCGTCTACTACGGGCTTCCGATGTGGCTGATCATGCTGCTGCGGGTGATGTTCGCCTTGATCGGCGCGGCCTCGCTGTGGCTGCTCTACCGGTACTACCGCACCCGCGACCCGCTGTTTTGGATGCTGACCTCCTCGGGTGTACTGCTGCTCACGTCATGGCTGGTGCTCACCCTGGGCCAGGGCTACTACTCGATGATGCTGTTCCCGTTCCTGATGACCGTGGTGCTGCCGAATTCGGCGATTCGCAGCTGGGTCGCCTGGCTTGCGATCTATGGATTCACGACTATGGACCGCTGGCTGCTCGGGCACTGGCCGACCACCGGACGAGCCCTGGAATACCTGAAGATCACCTACGGCTGGTCGTTGCTGTCGATCGTGGTGTTCGCGGTGCTGTTGTTCCGATATCTCGACGCCAGAGACGACGGCCGCCTCGATGACGGCATCGACCCGCCATGGGTCAAGCAGCCCGCCAGCCCGGCGGGTAGCCTGAATTCATGACCGTTGCAGGCTCTGGAGGTGACCCCAAGCCGGGTCCTGCATTGGCGCTGACCGACGACCAGTGGCGCGCACGACTCACTCAGCAGGAGTTCGCCGTGCTGCGTCAAGCCGGCACCGAGAGGCCGTTCACCGGCGAGTACACCGACTCCAAGACCGAGGGTGTCTACCAATGCCGCGCGTGTGGCGCGGAGTTGTTCCGCAGCAGTGAGAAATTCGAATCCCATTGCGGCTGGCCGTCTTTCTTCGATCCCACTGATGCCGACTCGGTGTTGCTGCGCTCCGATGACGCGTTGGGAATGCACCGCGTAGAGGTGCTGTGCGCTACGTGCCACAGCCACCTCGGACACGTCTTCGACGGTGAGGGCTACCCGACTCCGACCGACAAGCGCTACTGCATCAACTCGATCTCGCTGCGCCTGCTCCCGTCCGGCGAGTAGCCGGCCGATCCGAGTTGCTCGTCGGCGCCGCTGCCGTTGACTCGCGACTGCGATTCGAGCAGATCCAGGACAGCGGGCGCAGGTACGGGCCGGCTGTAGTAGTAGCCTTGAGCGACGTCGCAGCCGTACTCGAGCAATTTTGCTGCAGTTTCTTCGTTCTCGACACCCTCGGCCACCGCAGTCACCCCCAAGACGTGAGCCAGGTCGATCACGGCGCGAACGATCGCGGCTGACGTCGGCTGGGTCAAGATGGGCGCGATGAACTCCCGGTCGAGTTTGACCTCGTGAACCGGGAAATCACGCAGATACCACAACGCCGAGTAAGCCGTGCCGAAGTCGTCGCTGGCGGTCCGTATTCGGCAGTCGCGCAGCATCGTAAACGCGGTGCGGGTCCCTTCCATGTCCTCGAGTAACAGATCCTCAGTGATCTCGACGGTCAAAACTTCCGGCGGCAGGCCCCGCGCGTCGAGCGCCTCCATGATCTGGCGAGGCAGATCGGCGTCGCAGATCGACGGGGCGGCCATATTGACTGCGACCGGGATCCCGACGCCCTTGGCCTTCCACTTGGCCGCGTCGTCCAAGGCAAGGTTGAGCATCAACGATGTGAGCGAATGCATCAAACCGTGCTCGCGCACCATCGGTAGAAATTGATCTGGGGTGAGCAATCCGTGGCGCGGGTGCGGCCAGCGGACCAGCGCCTCGACCCCGATGATCTTGCGGGTGCGCACGTCGACCTTCGGTTGGTACACCGCGGCGAGGCCTGCGTGCTCGATCGCGTATCGCAACTCGCCCAGCAACCGTGCCGAACCTCGCCTGCCGGTAATTTTGCCCCCGCGGTCGCCAGCCGGCACGACGCCTCGGTGCAGATCCAACTTCGGCGCAAAGGTGACCAGCTGACCGGACCGAGATCGCTTGGCCGCGTGCATCGCTACATCTGCCTGCCGGAGCAACTCGTCGACCGTGACAGCGCTGTCGTTGAGCGCCGCTACCGACAACCCGACGCTGGGCCGCACCAGCAGCTCCTCGCCATCGACAACGAATGGCAGATCGAAGGCCTTCACCACGCGCTGGGCGGGCACCAGGGACTCCGCCTCTTTGCTTTCAACCAGTACTGCGAACGTATCGCTGTCCAGACGGGCCACCGTGTCGTTGGCACGCACTGTATCGGCGAGCCGCTCACCCACCTCTACCAATAGTGCGTCTCCAGCCGCATGGCCCAGACTCTCGTTGACGAGCTTGAAGTCATCGAGGTCCAGCAGCAGCACCGCAACAGTCAGCGAGTCACTACGGTGCGGCTGTATCGCGTGCGTCAGTCGCTCGGTGAACAGAGCCCGGTTCGCCAGACCCGTCAACGGGTCGCGCAGCGCCTGATCGGAAACCTTGGTGAGCAGGCGGCGGTTCTCACCAAGCATCAGCAACAACCTGACCATGACGGCCAATACCGTCACGATGCCCACCAAGTAGAACGGGCCTAGCCGGGGGGCCAGGATCGCAGTGCTGGCCGCTGCGCCGATTGCGAGCGGCACAAACGGTATCCACATCGATACACCTGACGGCACCCGCGTCTGCTCGGCGACAGGCTCGTCGGGTAACCCACAGCTGACCAGCGCGGCTACGGTGATAGCCAAGAAACCCCAGAAGTATCCGAGCGAGATCACCCCGTAATACTGGCCCTGCACGGCAGTCGCATAGGCGTAGGCGGTGCCCGAGATGGCCATCAATACCAATGCCGCCGTCAGCAGCGCCACCATCGGCCGTTCGACGGCCTGGACGCGGACCAAGAGGAGCAGCGCGAGGGATACCAGAGCGATGCCGGCGACGGGATAGGCCAACGTCAGCGCCAGCGTCAGCGGCTGGGGAGGCCGCACTGAATACACGGTGCCCAGCAGTGCCATCCAGGTTGCCCCGAAAAGAGCACCGCCCACGATTATGCCGTCGAGCGCCGCCCGCAGTCTCGTGGAACGAGGGTCAGCGCACCACAAGAATAGCAGGGCAAGCCCGGCCCCCAAAGGCATTGCGGCATAGCCGAAGTCCGCCACTGACTGAAACTTGTGCGGGGCGCCGACCAGATGGGGATAGCTCCACATCAGCTGAACGGCCACAAAGCCGCCACAACCGATCGCCATGGATATCCATGCCGCGCGTCGCCTGCCCCGCACCCGTTGCGACAATAGCTGCCCCGGCTACCGCCATCCGGCTGGCGTTCGGCACCGCACGATGCTAGCAACGGGCGCGCCTGGGCAAACCATTTTTTTCACTATCCTCGGGCTGCCATCAGGTTGACGCCGACACGTTGGTTGCCTCGTTCTCACCGCAAAAACCGGGTTTGGGCATGCGCAGTGTCAAACCCCGCGCGGTCAACCCCGAGCGTGGCCCCCGTCCGCAAATCCCTCATGGCAGCTTCGTGACGAGTTTTTCCACCGATACCCGCGGTCCGGTGAAGAACGGCGTCTCCTCCCGGACGTGTCGGCGAGCGTCGGTAGCGCGCAGATCACGCATCAAGTCGACGATGCGATGCAGCTCGGGCGCCTCGAACGCCAACAGCCATTCGTAGTCGCCCAGTGCGAACGCAGGCACTGTATTGGCCCGCACATCCTTGTAGCCGCGCGCCGCCATCCCGTGTTCGGAAAGCATGCGCCGACGTTCGTCGTCGGGCAGCATGTACCAGTCCAGCGACCGGACGAACGGATACACGCAGATGTAGGCCCCAGGGTCCTCACCGGCTAGAAACGCCGGGATGTGGCTTTTGTTGAACTCGGCGGGCCGGTGTAGCCCCACGTTGCTCCACACCGGCGTGCACGCACGGCCCAGTGTCGTAGTGCGCCGGAATTCGGCGTATGTCGACTGCAAAACCTCGACGGACTCGGCATGGGTCCACATCATGAAATCGGCGTCGGCGCGCATTCCGGCGATGTCGTACAGACCGCGTACCACGACCCCGTTGTCCTCCTGGGCCTTCAGGAACGTCGCGGTCTCGTCGACAACGCACGCGCGCGCGTCGTCCTCGTAAGACAGAGCGCCCGGCCGCACAGCGAACACTGAAAACATCAGGTAGCGGATGGTGGAGTTGAGGGTGTCGTAGTCCAGCTTGGCCATGGGCCTATCGTGCCACGCTCGCCGTTGCCATCCCTTCGCCTGCTCGGGCGCCCTGCCCTCACTGCCCGTCGGGTGCAGCCAGTGCTGTCACCGCCCGCGTCGCGGCGGCCACACACGCGGGCACCCCGATCCCGTCAAGGTAGGAACCGGCCACCGCCAACGTCGGCGGCAGCCCAGCCCGTATCTCGGCGACCAAATCCGCGTGCCCGGGTCCGTACTGCGGCATCGCGTCGATCCAGCGCGCCACCCGGTGATCCACCGGCTGTACCGAGATCCCGAACAGCGTTGCGAGGTCCTCGGCCGACCAGTCCGCGTGCCCGGGTCCGTACTGCGGCATCGCGTCGATCCAGCGCGCCACCCGGTGATCCACCGGCTGTACCGAGATCCCGAACAGCGTTGCGAGGTCCTCGGCCGACCAGCTCAGCAATTCCTCATCGCCGATGCTGTGGGCGATGCTCGTTTCGGCGGAATCACCGAACCGCCCGAACGACAACCGAACCATCTCGACGCTGTCTCGCCGTCCCCACTTGCGCGACGACAGCGTTACCGCCTTGGTGCGCAACGGTCCCCGGCCGGCTATCAGCACGCCGGACTGCTCCGGTAGCGGTGTACCGCCCGGCAAGGCGAGCGCGACTACCGCCGCAGAAGCTACCGGGATCTTGCGGGCCGCCGCCGCACTGCGCGGGGCGATGTCGGCGATGAGCGCTGGCAGCCGCGGCGCGGGCACCGCAAGCACCACCGCGTCGGCTGGCCAGCGACCATCTTGGTCGTCGACGACCTCCCATCCCCGGGGCACACGATGGATACCGCAGGCAGCCACCCGCGCCCGGCGCAGGCCTGAACGGCGCACCAATTCCTCGACCATCACCGTGTAGCCGCCTTGCACGGCGCCGAACACCGACCCGGTCAACGGCGGCGGCAGGGCCGTGCATACCGCCTCGGTCAGGCTGCGGGCCCCGCGGTCCAGTGCCGCCGCGACGGTCGGTGCCGCCGAGCGGAGCCCGATAGTCGCCGCGGAACCGGAGTAAACGCCGGACAGCAGCGGGTCTACCGACCTGGTCACGACCTGCTCCCCGAAACGTTCGCCGACGAAATCGGCGACGGCCGGGTCGGCGCCGGGCCGCCAGCGCAGAGGCCGTGTCGGTTCGTCAAGCATCCATCGGATCGTCGCGTCATCCACCAGGCCGGAAAGAGCTGCGGGCCGTGACGGAATTCCGTTGACGGTGTCGGTGGGCAAT
>Ga0209991_10000902_pt1 | contig 13270 bp, 10 predicted proteins | sample ChitaG_FD_183167 | JGI IMG/M metagenome (GOLD analysis project Ga0209991, IMG submission 183167) | Deep subsurface microbial communities from South Pacific Ocean to uncover new lineages of life (NeLLi) - Chile_00310 metaG (SPAdes)... | ecosystem: Environmental > Aquatic > Marine > Oceanic >...
ACCCAAAATGACTCAGTTTAAGTGATTCAGGCTAAAAATCGAAATTAAGGCAAATTGAAACTCTTGCAGAGATATACTCTCTGTTCAAATTACTCAATATAGATTTGTCACTCTTTTGACATTTCGGTGTCAAAAAAGCTCAAAATGGCATAGGCTGACTAAAAATAAAATCCTTGGAAAACACTGAAAAATAAGGGGTAAGCCTGGAGCGGACGATGGGATTTGAACCCACGACCTTCTGCTTGGCAAGCAGACGTTCTACCACTGAACTACGCCCGCTCTGTCCTGCTTACAACGCTTTAAGCTCCTGGGTTAAACTACCAAAAACTGTAGATTCTGTCAATAACAAAACAGTCTATTCGGTCTATCTAAGTTTGTTTAAGTTTGTCTCCCCATCCCCTTGTCCCCATTCACAGTCTGCAGTATGGCAGTACGACAGTATAACAGTTTCTTTGTTTAAATAAACCAGATAAACGGAACAAACCGAGTTAGTTTGTTCGTGTTTTGACCAGAGCGCCTATTCTCAAGGCATCCTTACAGGAAAGGACCTTTATTGTCGAGGTTCTCTTCTGGGCATCGATAACAACCATATTGCCAAAAATCTGGAGCGGAACGCCCTCTTTAATCTTTCTGTAGGTAACCAATTGCTGTCCTATCTGGATACCATCATTCTCTCCAAGATCAATCAGAGCCCAGTGGCCACTCCCGATCTGTTTAAATTCCCCTTGTAAATATATTATCTGTCCGATTAATCCCTCTCCCTCATGAGGAGGAATATTATAACCTAAATCCTTGCCCATACGGCCTTCCTTCTCTTCAAAGGGAACAAGAAAATGACCTAGCATTACCTGTCCGCAAGATTTCTCTACCTTTGCCGATGCCCCATTTTCTTCCAGAGCAACAACACGTACTCTCCCTCTTTTATATACGAGGGGACCAAAATCTTTTATTCTTGATCCGATATCAAGCACCAAGAAAACTTGCCCTACTTCAAGTCCATCTTCCCTTCCTTTGTCAATATATACAATATCCCCATCGTTAAATTGAACTCTTTCATACTCCCTTTCAGCCCCGATTATCTTGATATCTGGGCCTTCTTCATCCAGCACAAAAAAAGAACAATAAAGGTCTGATTCAGATATGAGAGGATAGATATCCCGGAATATCTTCGCCTTCTCGATTTCATACTCCTGCTCTTGCGTACTTTGATAAGTATCTGACTGGAGTCCTCCTCCCCAAAGGATGAGGAGAAAAATTGAGACCAAAGAAAAAAGAATTTTCCCGATTTTTTGGAAGGCTAAATTTTTCACTATAGCACCTCTTGCCTTTTTTTCACTCTCTATAATTTTTTACCTATTATATTAAGCTCAATGCCCTCTGTCAATACAATTATGCAGTGTGGTCAATCTGTTCAGTAATTGCCTTAAACAAATTATTTTATTGTCTCTCATTTTTAGTCGTATATCTGGCCTTCTTTTTGAGAACAGACCGATTTTTTGGGGGATTGCCACGGCTCTTCGAGCCTCGTAATGACGGGGGGAGATAAACCAGACAAACCAGTTTAAGGTTTAAAGTTTAAGGTTTAAGGCAAGAGTGAAACTTTAAACAAAATCTGTCTTGCCTTATTGTCTTGCCACGAAGGTTGTCTTGCCCTTTAGTTTGTCTTGCCTACTTAGATATACTGCCAAAGAATGAGAAAATGGTGAATGGAGAAAAAGTTTAATCTGTCTTGCCTGTCTTGCTTGTCTTGCCATTTTCAATATTGGACAATAAATCATTATTTCTATAAAATCTAATCCTGTGATGGAAAAGTGAAAGCTCAAAAGATAAAAATTGCTCTTCTCTTTGGCGGGCGTTCAGCCGAACATGAGGTCTCTCTCATCTCTGCTGCTTCAATCTACAACAATCTTGACAAAAAAAAATATGAAATCACTTCCATCTACATTAATAAAGAGGGAAACTGGAGAATTGTTGACTCCCCCCTCCTTTCCCCGCCTGATTTAAAAGAAGGCCTTTTTTCCTCCTTCATCCCATGGGCAAAAAAATCAACATCTAAGGCCATAGAGGCCGATATATATTTCCCTGTTCTCCATGGACCATACGGAGAAGACGGGACTATCCAGGGACTCTTCGAAATAGCTGATGTGCCGTATGTAGGGGCCACTGTTCTGGCTTCTGCAGTGGGAATGGACAAAGCAGTGGCAAAAACACTCCACAAAGCAAGAAATTTACCTGTAGTCAAGCACATTATTGTCCTAGAGAAAGACTGGATAGAGCAAAGAGAATCGATTCTTGCGAAAATCAGAAAGGAATTTCATCTTCCTTTTTTTGTCAAACCAGCTAATATGGGGTCAAGTGTGGGAATCACGAAAAATAAAGATTTTGCCCAGACTGAATCTGCTCTTCAAACAGCTTTCCAGTATGATCGAAAAATATTAGTGGAACAGGGAATTCAGGGACGCGAGTTAGAATGCAGTGTTTTAGGAAACGATAACCCTAAAGCTTCGCTTCCCGGTGAAATAATTCCCTGCAGAGAATTTTATGATTATAGCGATAAATACATTGAAGGGAAGACATCTTTTGGAATACCCGCAGACCTTGCTTCTGGAATCACTAAAGAAATTCAGCGGCTTTCTATAGAGGCCTACAAAGCCATTGACTGCTCAGGAATGGCAAGAGTAGATTTCTTCCTGGAGGAAAAAACAGGAAAAATTTTCGTGAGTGAGATTAACACAATTCCAGGCTTCACAGAAATCAGCATGTATCCCAAACTTTGGGAAGTAAGCGGCACTCCTTATCCACAGCTTCTATCAAAGCTGATAGAACTGGGCTTTGAAAGGCATAAGAAGAAGAAAAGAAGGTTTGACCCCACTTGAACCATGAGAATATTAGGAGTAGATTTCGGAGATAGGAACATCGGCTTGGCGGTAAGCGATAAACTATTGATAACAGCTCAAGCACTTGGAAGCTATCGAGTTAAAAACGAGGAAGAAGACAAAAAATATTTCAAAGACCTGGTATTGAAATACGAAATAGAAGAGATCGTCATCGGCCTCCCTCTGAGAATGGACGGCACTCCAGGCACACGTGTACAAAAGACTCAAAAGTTTGCCTCCTGGCTGGAAAATGTGCTGAAACTTCCTATTGTCTTTTGGGATGAGCGGCTTACTACAAAACAGGCTCTTGACATTCTCAATCAGCAAAAGATCAGCGGCAAAAAGAAAAAAAAATTAAAAGACCAAATCTCAGCAGCTATCATCCTTTCAGTGTATCTGGAAAGTAAAAGAAAGAAATCCAATGCTCATAAACATCATTAAAAAAGCTCTCTTCTCGGCCGCAGTTATTCTCCTTCTCCTTTCAACCTGGTTTTCATTCGAATTTTATATTACCCCAAAATGTTCGCCGAAAACACAATTTGTTAATATTGAGAGTGGAACGAGTGTAAAGCAAATTGCTCAAATCCTCCAGGAACAAGGAGTCATTTCGAAAAAAAGGGCCTTTCTTCTCGGATACCAAATCTTTTTTTTCACTAAGAGCCTAAAGGCCGGAGAATATGCCTTCCAACTGCCCTTATCCACAAAGAAAGTTCTCTCCACGCTCACAGAAGGAAAAACCTTTCTTCATTCCATCACCTTCCCGGAAGGGCTGACAAGAAAGGAAATCGCATTTCACCTGCAATCCCTTCTTTTCATCGATGAGGAGGATTTCCTTAAAACCTCTGCTGATACAGAACCTATCATTTTATTGGACAAAAAGGCTTCGAGTCTTGAAGGATACCTTTTCCCAGAGACCTATCATTTTTCAAAAGGAACGCAAGCAAAAGACGTTGTCTCCGTCATGGTCTCACAGTTCAAGCAGGTCTTCAGCGAAAAATGGCAAAGAAGAGCCGAAGAAATTGGAATGACCACAAGGGAAGTTGTTATTCTTGCTTCATTGATAGAGAAGGAAACATCTCTTCCAGGAGAAACGGAGCTTGTTTCTGCTGTCTTCCACAATCGTTTAAAGATAAACATGAAACTAGACTGCGACCCCACTATTATCTATGCCCTCAAACAAGAAGGAATATATGATGGCCGGCTGCGAACAAAAGACTTGAAGTATGACTCCCCATTCAACACATACATCTATCCGGGCCTTCCTCCAGGCCCTATAGCCAATCCAGGGAAGGACTCGCTCAAGGCAGCCCTTTACCCAGCCGACGAAAAATTCCTTTATTTCGTCTCAAAGAATGATGGCAGTCATCACTTCAGCCTCACCTTTCGGGAACACCAGAGGGCAGTCAATAAATACCAGAAACGAAAGCGTTAGTAGCAATCCAGCCGGGTACAGTCTAAGTTGGTATGGATTTGTTTAAGTTTATTTAAATTCTTGCCTTAAACCTTCAACCTTAATCCTTAAACCAACTTTGTCTTGCCTGTCTTGCCAAAAATTTATATAGAAAAAAAAATTCGATTCTGCTATATTAATTTTTTACTCTGGCGTAAAAAGTTTTTACAGCCTTAACAAAATAATTCATTAGAAAACATAAACGTCTAGAGAAATGCCATATTGGCATGATACGTGCATGCTAATATTTCGAGGAGGAAACATGAAAATTAAAAACCTCATAGTATCAGCTCTTTCTTTAGTACTCCTATTGAGTCTGGTCTCGCCACTGAGTCTTAGCGCTCAAGAAAAGAGTCAAGAGAAACAAGAACAAAGCACTGCTATTATCATTCCAGAAACAGTCAAAACTGCCATACAAGAAGGAATTCAAACACAGCAGCCCCGTCTGGACATCCCGTTCACAATCATCAAGCACTTTTATCTTCCAGCCCAACAAAACATACAAGTCATTTTGTTCTTTAAAGTGAAAAATTCTGACCTTGGCTTCGCTTCTATCACTTCCGATATAGAAGGTCAAAAGAAAAAACAGGAAAAAGAAGACGAGGCTCAGTCTATATTTGAAACTACACCAAGCAAATTAAATGCCAAAGCCAATGTCTTTCTCCAATTTAATAAGCTTGAAGACAACATCCCTGGAGAAGTTGTAAATGAGGTTTATATACCTTTTAATCTCGAAGTTGACGGTGTTTCTTACGAACCTGATAAGGAAGAAATCTACTCAATCGGATATCCAATTCCCCCAGGAGATTATCTTTTATCCACTGCTATTACTTCTAATAATCTAGATAAAATCGGAACGCAATACTACGAGCTTTCCCTCCCCAACCTAGTTTCATTCTCTGGAGAACTTGATACCACTCCCATCTTTTCCGCAAAAAACATTGAACAGATGTCAGCTCCGGAAGCACAGGTACAGATTCACAAAGGCTTCTTCACCTACTCCATCCTTCAGATCGAACCAAACCTAGAAAACCTTTTCTCTCCCAAGGATGACCTGGATCTTTTCTTCTATATTTTAGGAGCTAAGCCGAACGAGCAAGGGAAATTTGATATTGAAATCAACTACGAAGTCTATAAAGGCGAAGAAATACAAATCCGTTACCAACCTCAAATTTATAATTCCCCCCTTGTCAGCCAACCTTTACCATTGAAAAAGACTGTTTTTATAAAATCTGAAGAAGGAGAAAAGAAAGAAACACACGACCTGGAACCTGGTTCCTACACTCTCTCACTAAAGATTACAGATAAAATCTCAGGAAATTCAATAACTAGAACAATTGACTTTGAAATAAAAACCTAATCGCGTCCTTTTTCTATCTCATCGATTAGCCTTTTAATTCCTTCCTGCCCGGGATTCAACCGCAGAGAAGCTTTAAGGACATTTAGCGCTTTCTTTTTCTGGCCGGTTTTGTAATAGCAGAATCCGAGGGGATTTAGAAGACTTATATCGCTGTTGTAGATCTTGTTTCCTTCGAAGAAATTATCTATAGCCTCTGTGTAATGTCCCATTCCCATCTCTGCTTTTCCTTTTGCCAAATAATACTGGAATTTCAAATTTTCATCTTCTTGAATATTTTCTATCAATTCCAAGCTTTTATCGAACTTTTTAACCTTAATCAAAAAGTTGGCGTATTCAATCAATCCTTTCTTGTAATCAGGGTTCATCCCATAAGCTCTGGCAAAGTTGGCTTCTGCTTTTTCAAGGTCTTTGACCTTATTATACTGGCGGGCCAGCATATAGAAATATAGAAAACTGCTGGATAAGGGGAAAGACTTTGCATGGGCGATAGGATGAGAGATTACATCTAAGGGTGAAACGATGAAATTACTGGTTTTTTCATCAACCGTTTTTCCGTCTTTATCGATCAAGCCCAGTGTGACATTATAATAGTCCGGAGACAGATCTTTGGCAGGAAAAGAGTGAGTAATACTCAATATTCTCCTAAAAGGATAATCCTTTAGCTGCAAAGTAAAAGACTTTTTTGAGGGATTCGTCTCTTTAAGCCCATTTACAAGTATAATAACCTTCCCCTCATCCCACAAACTTTGATCGACATTGGAGAGAATAAAAAGCAAAGAAACATTATCAGAAGAGGAGAATGTTTTTTTGGAGTCGACAACAAGTTTTCTGTCCAATACCTTAAAAGGAATATGAACATCGCTCTGGAATGATTGGAATTTATAGCCAAAAAAAGGGCCACCAATCTGAGGCACGCCTGAATCTTCTGGAATCTCAATCTGTTCTTTAAATATTGTGAATTCTTTTCCGACAGAATTCTGAAGGAGAACGGTCAACTCATAATTCCCTTCGATCACAGGAAAGGAATCTTCGATGGCAACCCCGTTTCCTCTTATGATGTCGAGATTTTCTGGGGAAAAATAAAAAGGGAAATCTTTTGTGTACTGAAAAATGATATCTTCTTCCTTTCTTAAACTCACATTAACTGAAAAGTTACAAAAATACTGGTCTTTTGGCTCGAAATAATCGACAGATATGCTGTTCGGGGCTATGGAAAAGTGCATGAAATTCAGCCCTGTTAGAGGATCTTGAATCAAAGCCACTTGTGTACTGCTTTCTACGTAATTGGTCATGTATTCTGTGCTTACCATTCCTTTATATTCGAGAAAATTGGTGGCATAACTGGGATTGACGTCTTTTTTTGGTGAATCCAGAATACTGGCCATGTAGATATTATTAATAGGAGACGGTTGATAATTGAAGGGAATATCGCCAGGAATCATTGAATGGGATACAAGGGAAAGAGTTGGCGCAAGCTCTTTGATTTTATTGAACAACTCCATATAATTCGTTGTATCAAGAAATGTGCTTTGTTCTAATAGCTGGTGTGGTCCGTCGGCCAGATGGTCATACAGCTTCCATTCTCCTGTACCACCCCTTTTAAAAAAAACGATAGCAAAATGAGTTAGGAGGCCTTTTTTTGGGTCCCCGTAGTAATACCAGACTTGAACGGGACGTATGCCTTTTGTCCCTTCAAACCTCTCGATTGAGACCGGAGGACCTAAAATGATATGAAACCGGCCCATATCTGTCATCCACCCTTGTCTTGGAGACCCCCGCCGAAAAAATTTATTAGCATAGTTGAAGCGCTTTATGTTCTCATCTCTGTATTCGTTTTGGGGGGTGCCGGGGGTTGGATCCCTCTGCTTCCAGAAAGTTACGATAAAAATGTCTCTTTCTCTGTCAGTTGCCAATTGCATAAAAACATCTTTTTCCTGAGGAAGGATTATGTATTTTGTGATGTTCAAAAATTCTTGGTACTTTTGGGGGAGGTCTTTTTGTTTGATTTTTTGTCCTGGCAAAAGCAAACAACTTATCAAAAGAGAAAAAATTGAAATTCTTAATATCTTATATCTCATGCTCTCAATCCTTTAACACCTTACTACTTATTTATAACACTTTTATAAGTTATATAGATTCATTGAGAAGTTACAAAAAAACTGACTAATTGACTAACTGACTAACTGAATTTCTGACTTTAATCTCAAAAATTTTTCTCGCCCTGCCGATATCTGGTTTGCCGATGACAACTACATCGACATAATAATTACCAGGTCCTAATTCAGGAAAAGAGAAAGCAAACTCGATGTTTTCTAATTTGACGACCTTCTCTTCAGGCATTTCGAAATGTCTGCTCTCACGGAAGCTATGTCTTTCTGTACTTTTTTTCCTGTAAACAAAAAACTTGAAATCAAAATCGGCCTTGAGAAGGTCATCCTCACTTACAAACGTCAAAGTATTAACAGGAATGGAAATCAAGATTTCCTTTTTTTCTTTATTATACTCCAAATCAAAATCTAAGAACTTCTTTTCAAGATCTTGTGTTTTGGGAGGCAAACCGAACTTGGCCCTCTCGAGAGCATAAAAAAAATCTCCGCCAATTCCATAATAAGGATCAAAGACATAGGAACCGTCTCCTCTTTTATCGAGAAACAGAATAGCAAAACCGTAGCGATAATATCTCCAGATCAAATAGCCTCTTGCTTCCCTAATGCGTCCCATTTCATCAGTAAGGCTAAGCATAGGCCTCATATCGACTTGATCCGGTGTGCCGAAATAGATGTATATCCTTCCCCGGTCTGTCTTCCACCCAGGCATACCCTCCTTGAAACGTGCATTGGCGTATTCGATACGCCTATAAAATTCTTCCCTGAATTCGTTCTCCTCTGTTTCTGAATCAGGGTTTCTTTTCTCCCAAAAATCTTTGATAAATTCCTTTCTTGACTCTTCATCCGGAAGATGAGCAAAAATCTTCTTCTCCTGTTTTGTCATGATCAGGCGGGCTGTTTCGTAAAAATCGCGGCTATCTGGGTCAAGATCAACTTTTGTTAAAACCCCACAGCATACCAGAGAGAAAATAAAAAGAATGAATACGGTCTTAATTCCATGTTTGACTGCTTTTTTTGAAATTTTGGATTCATTTGTTTGGATGAATCCTTTCTCATCAAACACGATTATTCCTCTCCGACTCTCTTTTTAAATATTCGATAAAACCCTTCACCTGGGTGGCACGTTCTGAATCCGGGTCTTTTGTTACATATTTTTCAAAAGTCTCTAAAGCCTCTGGAAAGCTTCCCAAGGTCAAATACGTCAGACCCAACTGGTAAATACCGTCGAGAAAATCATCCTGGATCTCTACGGCACTTCTATAGTATTTTAATGCCTCCCGATGTTCAGAGTTGTTAGTAAAACTTGTTCCGATATTGTACAAAACCGTCGGGTCATCAAGCTTTTCAAACTCGATTTTTCTGTACCATTCCAGAGCTTTCTCGTTCTCCCCACGGTTGCTATAGCAATTTCCTACAGCAATTATGGCACTTGTACTTTTGGGGTCATTTTCTAAAATCTTTTTATAGTATTCTTCTGCCTTTTCGTAATTTTCCTGCTGAAAATAACAGTTTCCAATATTTCTATTAATGATATAAGCCTCAGGAAATTCCTCTAGAATCTTCTCGTAGGCTTGTATGGCCTCCTCGTATTTTCTTTGGTCGAAAAGCTCATTTCCTCTGACAAGATCTTTTTCCAGATCTTCTGTAATAACCAAGCCTTCAACCTTCTTCAAATTGACTGTCACCTCGGGATTTTTTCCGTAGGTCACAATATTGATGCTTATTTTTTTTGGCATGTATCCGATTTTTTCAAAATCCACATTCCACCCACCTCCCCTTATCCAGGAAGCGATCCATTTTCCATCTTTATCGGTCTTTACAGTGAAGCCACCTTGAGCCCTTAAGGAAAAAAGTTTAACACTGACTCCTTCTATAGGGTTGCCTTCTTCATCGAAGACATAGCCAAAGACTCTTGCTTTGCCTTTGTAGTCCTGGGAGAGAAGAAAACTGCTGGCAAGAAAGATCAAGATCAAAAGAAAACCTGCTTTTTTCATATCATTCCTCCACCTATATTCTATCATTTTAACGGGGTAAAAAAAAGCCCCTCCCGCCTCAGGCGGGAGGGGCTTTGTGCTCGTGCGTGTTTCGCTTAACTGCTTAGAACTGGAATCTCAGTCCGAGCCTGAAAATTCTCGGGTTTAAGATTTCATTTGCCAAACCGCTTGTTGCTTCCGGACTGAAGGACTGGTCGTGCATATAGTAATTTCCGTAATCATAGTCATATCTTCTGTTCATGGTCGCGCTGTTAAACACATTGAATAGGTCAAACATCAAATAGATCCTGCCTATATCTCCAACTGGAATAACCTTTTCTAACCTTAAGTTGAGATTCATGAATGTGGGGAGCCTCTCTGTACCGAATTCTTTAGTATAGACCCAGATGTCATCGTCGTAAGCATTCGGGGCGTTGTAGTCAACGAGGTTAAAACCGCGTGGGATAGGATGTCCTTGTCGCGCGTTGAAAGTAAAGGAGACGTTAAAGTCAAGTGGGAGCTGGTAGAGTCCAGATAGCTTAATCAGCCAGTGGGAGAAAACCTGCATCCCGACCTTTCCGCTTGACGCACCCATTTCAGGCGCATAGATTTTGTTGTCTTGCGCCCACAGGTTTGTGGGATTCAAATAGCCTGTGTCTCCGTATTGTATCCTCTGATCCTGGTAGGTCATAGAACCGTTGAACATCCACTTGTCGGATAGCCTCTTGTTAAACCTTGCCTCGATGGCCCAGAATGTGCGGTGATAATCTGGTCTATTCTCCTCGTAACGATAATATCTGTAGGGAACATCTGCTTTCCGGAGATAATAGGGCAGTCCAGCAGCATCATCTGTTGAGTTTCCTCCAACAGAGGAAGGTATGGTACCAATCGCTTGTGTGTATTCGGCTTGGTTCTCTATACTAGACTCATTCTCTCCATCCCACTGCAGCGCCCAGTTGAAGTCGTAAAAATACCTGTAGGAAAAGTCCAAAGCCACACCAAAATCAGGCAAAAGTTCTCTTTCTAATGTCAGGATTATCTCGTGGGTTCTCATGGGGCCTAATCCATCAACGACGTGGTACTGGGGAGCGGATGTTTGCGTCGGGTTGTCTATATCATACCCTGACCACATATAACCATAAGCATTCCATGGATCGACTAGCCAATTGCCAGAAGCATCAAAAACCTGTTTTGGTGAATAATCCCCTGCATATGTCCAGTTGAGTTCTGTCACATCGACAATACCATCTCCGTTTCCACCGAGGCTTGTTGCGTCAAACCACCAGAAATCCATCCAGCCGCCTGTTCCGCCGGGCTTGAAGTCCCAGCCCCAGCCGAGACCCATGTATTCTGCGTAATTGGCGTAGGATAGTTTTGCGATTGTTTTACCATCGCCTGTAATATCATAAGTCAGTCCTAATCTCGGTGATAAAGTGACCCATTTAAAGTCAGGGTCTATCTCATTAATCGCGATGCCGGGCATGACCCTATCCATGGCACTGGCGGCTGTTGGAGAGACATAGGTTGTCCAAGGCGCTTTGTCAATTTGAGCAGCATAAATAGTCTGGGCATTAACCAAGATCTTTTGAACATCTAAACGTGCTCCAAGAAGCAGATTAAATCGTCCAGTTGTGATGGTATCGCTGAAATAGGCAGCTAAAGCATTGACTGTATAGTCGTCGAATGACCCTCTCCAGAATTCGAATCGTTTCATGCCGGGAACAAGGTCACGGAGGTTATCCCCATCCATATCGACTGTGTTAGTATTATAATTGTACCGCTCTAAAGCCTGGCCTGGAGGGTTCCAGTAGCTGTAGGTAGACCTGTTAGCGAAATCCACGCCAATTTTCATCTCGTGGCTTGCACCAAAAAGATCGTCGTTGAAATATTGTGCTAGGAATTGGTACTGGTACAGTGGTCGAATACAGTTTAAGGCATAATAGGTGTTATCCCATTGGGACCCTGCCATGTTACGCATAAACATGTCTTCCTGATCCAGGTCATCCATGGGTATCAGATTGAATCCTGCATCCGAAAAAGAGAACTTCAAAGACACAAAGAAATTATCACCGAACATGTGCTCATCCTGGAGTTTATAAACCGGGCCTCCCCAATAACCTGAACCGGTCTGGTGCCAGCCGCCTGGGAACGAATAGCTTGAAGACCTTCCCCATTTTTCTTTCTGTCCGATATGGGCAAAGGCCTCGAACCTGTTCGCAGGAATGAGCTGCAGGTTGATCTTGGCCGCATAGTTAATCAACAAGGTATCGTCGTCTGTTCCGTAGAGGGTTGTCGTTTTGATATCTTGCGCTCCAACAGACATCCACCACCAGAGTTTATCCTTCAGGACAGGACCTCCAAGGTTAAATCCGTAGTCCTTGATATTCCTGACGACGTTGGTCATCGCGACTCCTTCAGCTATGAGTGCATCTGTGATGTTTTCATCCTGGAACTTTTTGTCGGTGAGGTAGAATCTTCCTCCGAGGCTTGTCCTATTTCCTCCTCTTCGGGTCACCAGGTTGATGGCAACACCTCCTGTTTGAATAGTAACATCAGCACCGCCGGTAGTGATGTTTATTTCTTCAAAGGCATCAAAGTCATAATAACTCGGTGAGGCAATAGCCGCGGGGTCTGTAATGACGACTCCATCCATAATCCACTGGTCGGAACCGCCGCCCTTGGCCATGTAAGTGGCCTGCTGACCAGATTCTGATCCACCGATGTTTTCCCTGTCGATGATTATGCCGGGAGCCTGTTGCAGAACAACCCACGGGTCTCTGGCTGATGGGAGAGACTGTAGAACATCACGCGTCACATTTTCCTGAATCGTGGTTGTCTTGCTGGAGACAACAGGAGATACTGCAGTTACTGTGATTTCTTCCTCAATTGTTCCTAGTTCCATATGGACATTTATCTCAGCTTTTGCGCCCAGAACAATGATGATATTTTCTTTGATCTCTGTATTGAATCCTTGAAGTTCACACTTAATCGCATAATCTGTTGCAACAGCAAGAGAAAGGAACCTGAAAATTCCTCGAGCAGAGGTGGTACTAACCACAGGAGCCGTTAAACTACCGGTTAAGGTCACAGTCACACCAGGAAGAGGATTACCTTCTTCATCTGTAACTGTTCCGTAGATATCTCCTGTTCTTACTTGGGCTATCAACGAACAAGAAAGTAGCAGAACAAATAAAAGACTTAATAATTTTCGCAATTTGTAACTCCTTTTTTTACCCCTTTGTTAGGGGAAAAAACCCAAATCCCAGGAGTGATTTATATCACTCCTACCATTCCCTTTCATTTTGTTGTTCTCGCCTTTTCGCACCTCCTTTATATATAGTAAAAATGTAGACATCATTCTTTACCTGAAGAGTAGCAAGCAAGTTCTATGCCAAATTCTCCTTTTTTTCTATCTATAATTAAATCAATAATTTAACTTCTTTGTTGGATCTCTTTTTTCTCTAATTTCTCTTTTATAGTTCAAAAAATTGGATTTTATCCAA
>Ga0209991_10000903_pt1 | contig 13262 bp, 12 predicted proteins | sample ChitaG_FD_183167 | JGI IMG/M metagenome (GOLD analysis project Ga0209991, IMG submission 183167) | Deep subsurface microbial communities from South Pacific Ocean to uncover new lineages of life (NeLLi) - Chile_00310 metaG (SPAdes)... | ecosystem: Environmental > Aquatic > Marine > Oceanic >...
TTGCCCGGACCACAAATCTTGTCCACTCTAGGAATAGACTCGGTGCCAAAGGCGAGGGCAGCAATTGCCTGGGCACCGCCGACACAAAAAATGCGGTCAACCTCAGCCATGTCGGCAGCTACCAGTGTCGGTGGAGGAACTGCCCCGTTTAATCCTGGTGGCGTAACTAAAATGACCTCCTTGACCCCGGCAACCTTAGCCGGTATAGCCGTCATCAGCACTGTCGACGGATAGCAAGCGGTACCGCCTGGAACATAAACGCCGATACGCTCCAATGGGCGTATTAACTGACCCAAGCCCTGCCTAGCCACCCCACGCCAGATATTGCCTTTTTGGGTAATATGAAAGGAGCGTATTCGGTCTGCTGCCAGCCTCAGTGCTGACAACAGCTCAGAATCTAGCTGGCGGTAAGCGCTGGCTATCTCCTCTTTACTTACCTCCAGTGAGGCAAGCTCTATTCCATCAAACTTCAAGGTATAATCGCGGAGTGCCGCATCCCCTCTATTACGCACCTCGTCAACAATTTGCCTTACCACCGGCTCCAAGTCACTCTCATAAAACTTAAACGGGGCTTGCCGTGATAAGAAAGATTTTGCTGGCTGAAAACCTTCAATGATTATCAATTTAGATGTCCTCCACTGCGGTTAGCAAGGTTTCAGTAATAGACTTTATCTTTTCACCTTTACCAGGACTAAATACACGGCTGGTATTACCAATCAGGCAAGCTGTCGATTCAAAAAGGGTGTCAATAATCCTAAGATTATGTCTGGCTAGAGTTCGACCGGTCTGGGTATTTTCAATTAGCAAGTCAGCATCCTCAGGCAAAAAGGCTTCACTGGCTCCCCAAGTAGGAACCACTCTATACAAGCCGAGGTGATTATCCCGAGCATACTTATCGGCTATGTTTACGTATTCTGAAGCTACTCTGATTGACACCAATCGCTCGGCGCTAAGTTGCCTCAAGCTATGGGCATCGGTAACAGACAAATCCCGGCTTACTACAGCTACTATTTTTACCTTGCCAAATTTGAGGTCGAGAAGCTCTTTAACCGGGCTAGACGGAAACCGATAAAGATGCTCCATAAGCCAATCCCTACCGGTAATAGCCAAGTCGAAATTTCCATTAGCTACCTGCAAAGGCATATCCTGAGGTCTAATCACCTTAATCATGACCCCAGGCAAGTTAGTAGTTGGTCGGCGATTTCCGGCTGCTGATGGATAATCGTCAATCTGAATACCAGCTTTACTGAGCAGACGAAGGGTGGGCAGTTGCTGATGTCCATCAGGTAAAGCTAACCAGACTGTGTCCTTGCCTATCTGTCTGGGAAAGGAGTGACCGGCAGTCTCCGACATTCTCACTGTACTTGCCGAAGACGGGGTCTTCTCGGTAATAAGCAGTTTATTATCGAGAGAAGTCAATACCTCACTCAGGTCTTTTGTTTCCCAGCTACTCTTATTAGCTATCAGAAAAGCACTAAAACCAAGGACTTTGCTTACCGGCACCAGGTCGTAATTAAAAAGCTCAGCCTCTGCCCTCGCCGAGATTAGTGCCAAATCAGCACTTTCCGGGGGATAAACCTCAGCCGCTCCCCACAGGGGAAAGATACTAAACCGCCTCAGCCGCAGGTTAAGGGCATAGGACTCAGCCAGGTTAGGATACTCACTAGCAATCCGCACGATACCCGACTCTGCCTGCATTTCTTCCACTGTAGATGCTCCTCCAGACCGGCTAACAGCCATATATAAGGCACCCTCTCCATATCCCAGATTTTTTACCTTGACTAAAGCCGAACTTGGGTATTTAACCAAAAGCTCTTCAACCCAATCTAGCCCACAAATGCCCAAATCATAGTTTCCCACTGCCACCTGAATAGGAATATCCTTCTCATGGAACACCTTGGCTAAGAGATTAGGAAACTTTCGGGATTTAAGGCGGTAAAGACGCACCCGGTCATGGTATCCACTCAGTCCCCAGCCGGCTCTGTGGAGCAAGCTAGCCGTCTCATCCAAAAGGCGACCTTTAGGTAAGGCTAGTTTTATGGGATTGTTTATCAACCCACCCCCTTTAATGCCCCAAAACAGCGATTGAAATGCAACTTGGCTTTGCCACCGTGCATGTCATTGCGAGGAGCGTAGCGACCAAGCAATCTCTAAAAAGGGATTGCTTCGCTTCGCTCGCAATGACAAGGGAAGCTCTGTTTAGTCTTCACCCAAAACCTCAACTCTTGAAGTTAATCACTGATTTCGGGTTAATAAATAAGCTCTATTTTTCACATTTGGCTTGACCTACTTTTTCTCTAATAATGTTAAGACTTCGTCAGCAGTTTGCGCCTCAAACCTTTTGTGATTAAGCTGGTCAGTCAGAATAAATAGCGGCGGCTTACTTCGAACCTCAACCGTCCACCTCAAGCTAGCCAGTTCCCGACCACCGAGGTAAAGTTCAGCCACATACCCAGCGTCACGGAGGCAGCTAGCGATGTTGAAGCCGTCTGTCATCGCCCCAGGTTTAGGTCTAATCAAAATGCTTTGAGCCGGAGGTTTAGCTAAGGTTTCTGGTTTTATCAGATTCATCAGGCGGTCAATATAAAGAGCAAAACCTGAGGCAGGGATATCCCTGCCACCCATTAACGGAATAAGGGCATCATATCTCCCCCCACCGCCTATCTTCTCCTCACCCCTAAAGAGCTGGAAAATTACCCCAGTATAGTATTCAAAGCCTCTCCCCGAAGCTATATCAATCTGGTAACCGTAACCTAGAGTTTCAAGGAGGTCAACAATATTTATGAAATTATCAAGACCAGGCTCAAGCTCAACTAAATTCTGGGCAAATAGAGCCTTCACGTTTTTAAGAAACCCAGATGATTTCCCTTTCAGGTCGAGCAAAACCGGCAGCGCCCTGGCTAGCTCAGGTCTCCTTGGCTCTAGCCTAGCCAGCGCGTCTACGTCACCATCTAAAATCTGGGCAAATATCTTGGTCTGCTCTCCGGGACTCAGCCCGAGCTTAGCCAGTAAAGACCTTATTAAGCCAGCGTGCGATAGCCTCAACTCTATGCCGCTAATCCTTAACCTTTTCAAAACCGTTAAAGCCAGTATTATCAAGTCTACATCGGCTAAGGGGGAACCGACTCCGATAAGTTCAGCCCCACACTGCCACCGTTCCCTGGTCTTCTTCCCCGTCTCGTCAAAAATAAAGACATTAGCTACATAAAATAGCTTAGCCGACCCTTTCTCTTCCATACTATCAATATAAAGCCGGGCAACAGGGATAGTGCCATCGGGTCTTAATACTACCCTCTCCCCACTCCAGCCATTCCAATCTAGGAAGGAATATACTTTGCCTAGCCGGCTGGGGGTAAGTGTCCCGGTTGAGGTGAATAGGTGAAGATACTCAAGGGTTGGCGTCCTAACCTCCTCATACCCCCATTTAAGGCAGCAGTCTCTAAATGCTGCCTCAATGAGGCGAAACCTTGCCATCTCTTCAGGAGATAAGTCTCGAGTTCCCTTGCATCTTTGAACTCTCATACCACACCTTTAAAGCACCCAGAAAAATCGTTGATTTTTCTGGGAACCCACTAATAAATAGTTGGTAAATTCTACACTAATTTGCCCAGCTATTCAACTATGGCTATTTGAGATTGATTATCAACCCTATCCCCCTTTATCCCCCTTCCCCTTAATAAGGGGAAGGGGGAGGTAGTTTCTTAGAGGGGCTACGCCCCTCTAAAAGTCCGTTTTTGCGGGGACCCCGAGTTAAAACGCCCCTCTAAAACTCCCTTAATCACGGTTCCAGAGTAAAGAGAGTCAAAGAGGGGCTTCGCCTCTCTTATATAACCAATCCCCCTCTCCATGATGGAGACCGTTTAGCAACTCAAACAGCCTCTGATAAGGGGGAAAGACTATTTCTGAAGGGGCGAAGCCCCTTCAGACTTCCCTTCCTGCCTTTAACGTACAAGGAGATTATTCAATCGGGGACTAAGACCGGCATTAGCCCCATGATAGGAAGATACATTCATATCATAATCATCTTCCCCTTGGTGAGGGGTAGGGTTTTAAGGAGAGTCGAAGAGAGGCGACTCTGTCGACCTCTCTTATATAACTAATTCCCCCTCCCTTAATAAAAGGGAGGGGGATAAAGGGGGATAGGGTTACTAAATAAAACCTAAGGGGGTGTGGGTAGGAAAGCTGACCATTTTATTTGCGGTGGGGCTCTAACTAATATATAATCTATTTAGGATGCCTAAACAAGGTTTGGGAATGTCAAAAATTATACGCCTTTTACTACTAATGGGGGGCAGATGATTAGGATTGTGTTCAAAGCCTTTCGCCTTGCTTTCTTTATAGGTTTATTGGCTGGAGCTTTACTGCCTGGTGGGGTTAGGGCGGCTACCCCGGCTATTGAAGTGTTGCATGTTGAGGGCACTATCGTTCCTATAGTTGCTGATTATATTGACCGCGGGATTGAGCAGGCTGAGGCCAAGGGCAGCACTGCCGTTATTATCCAGTTAAGCACTCCGGGAGGACTTCTTGATACGACACAAAAGATAGTTGAGCGGATTTTGAATGCCAAGGTGCCGGTAGTGGTCTATGTGTCACCGGCGGGAGGTTGGGCTGGCTCAGCGGGTACCTTCATTACTATAGCCGCTCATATAGCAGCTATGGCACCGGGCAGCCGCATTGGTGCTGCTACCCCGGTGGCTATGGGAGACGGAATGACTGAGGAAATGAAGAAGAAGGTAACTGAAGATGCTGCTGCCTGGATAAGAAGCATTGCCGAAATGCGGGGTCGTGACCCCGAGCACGCTGAATTAGCTGTGCGGGAAGGTGCGTCTTACACTGTTAGTGAAGCCTTAGAGCATAACCTTATTGATTTGCAGGCTGATAGCCTTCAAAGTCTTATTTCTCAACTTAATGGTATGAAGGTAACTTTGGTCAGCGGGGAAGAAATAGTCCTTAATACCGAGGGCTATATGCTGGACAAGACTGAAATGAGCTTTGTTGAGCGCTTCTTGCATGCTATTAGTAACCCCAACATTGCTTATATACTACTAAGCCTAGGCACCATAGGAATTATTGCCGAGATTTACAGTCCGGGGGCATTATTTCCTGGAATTACCGGTGCCATTTGCCTGCTTCTCGCCTTCTACTCTTTAGGTGTTCTTGACGCCTACTGGGGAGGTATATTGCTTATCCTGCTTGCCTTTGGTCTGTTTATCGCTGAGGTATTTACTACCACCTTTGGTCTATTCACCGCCGGGGGCATAACTGCCCTGGTTCTTGGCTCGTTAATTCTATTTCCCGGGGGTGGTCCAATGTTTAAAGTAGACCCGTGGTTGATTGCCACCGTGGTAATTTGTATTACTGCCTTCTTTGCCTTTGTGATTCATCGAGCAATTCGAGCCCACCGCCGCCAGGCATCTACCGGCAGGGAAGAGCTGGTGGGAAAAAGTGCCGTAGTCAAGGTAGCCCTGGAACCTGAGGGAACGGTTTTCCTGAAGGGCGAACGCTGGACAGCAATATCAGAGAGTGGTCAGGTGAAACTAGGTGAGACGGTGATTATAACCAAGGTTGATGGCTTAACACTATATGTGACCAAAAAACAATAAGGAGGTAAACAAATAAGCCCAATTGTTATCGGTATAACTGTTTTGGTCCAGCGTCTACTTATTCCGAAATCTTATTTCCTGGGAGGTCTCCATTGTTTCAAATAGACCCAAGTTGGTTTCAAATAGACCCAAGTTGGTTTCAAGTAGAGCCGTGGCTGATTGCCATAGTTGCAATTGGTATTGCTGCTTTCCTTGCCTTTGCGATTATTTGGGTAATTCGAGCTCACCGGCAGCAGGTATCTGCAGGCAGGGAAGAGCTGGTGGGAAAGACTGCCGAAGTCAAGGTAGCCCTGGAACCCAAAGGAACAGTTTTCATTCAGGGCGAACGCTGGACGGCGGTATCAGAGAGTGGCCGGGTGAAACCCGGGGAGGAGGTGATTATAACCAAGGTTGACGGCTTAAAACTATACGTAACCAAGAAAGAATAAAGGAGGTAAATAATGAGCCTAATTGGTTGGGGTCTACTTGTTTTAGTTGTGCTTGTACTTGGTTCTATGACAGTTAAGATTATGGCTGAGTATGAGCGAGGGGTTCTTTTCCGCCTGGGGCGGCTAGTTGGCTCTAGAGGTCCTGGTCTATTTCTCATCATTCCCTTCGTTGACCGGATGGTGAAGGTAGACCTGCGGGTGGTAACTATGGATGTGCCATATCAGGAGGTAATCACCAGGGACAATGTTACCGTCAAGGTAAACGCAGTAGTATATTTCAGGGTGGTTGACCCTGAGTTCTCTGTGGTTAAGGTTTTAGACCATATCAGAGCCACCTCACAGGTATCCCAGACGACACTACGCAGTGTATTGGGACAATCTGAACTCGATGAACTATTAACCGCCAGGGAAAGGCTTAACCAGACGCTGCAAAGGATAATTGATGAACATACTGACCCGTGGGGGGTAAAGGTCAGTGTAGTGGAGATTAAGGAGGTTGAACTCCCTGAATCAATGAAGCGGTCTATGGCGGCTCAGGCTGAGGCGGAAAGGGAGAGGCGAGCCAAAATCATCCATGCTGAGGGTGAGCTTCAAGCCTCAGAGAAGCTGGCCCAAGCTGGGGCTATTATCGCTAGGGAGCCGGTTACGCTACAGCTTCGCTACCTACAAACACTGACTGAGGTAGCCTCGGAAAAAAATAGCACCCTAATCTTCCCGCTGCCCATTGACCTTATCAGTATGTTTATGAAACGAGAGGTGCCAGTGCACTCATCAGGCAAAGAGCCTACCAAATAGCCAAGGGCAAAATACTGACTTAATAAGAAGTAAACCCAGGGTCTGCCACTAGGCAGGCTCTGGGAAGAGGTGTTTTATTTAATCACCCAGGGTAGCATCGCCGGCTACAATCTTAGTCAGGCTCCCATCCGATTGACGCAATAGCAGGCTGCCATCACTGGCTACTGATTCAGCTATGCCTTCATAGATAGTTTTGCCTGATTTTAGGCTAATTCTTTTACCCAATGTTATTAAACTATCTCGCCACTCTTCAAAAATTGACCCTCCAGCCTGAAGCATCAAATATAGCCTTTCTATTTCAACCAACAGTTGCCGTATTAGACTTAAGCGTGATACACCCCTGCCCAGCTCATTGGAAAGACTGGTGGCAGTTGGTAGAATCTCAGGAAAATCGGAAAGCCTAAGGTTAACATTTATCCCAATACCTATAATAGTATAGTCCACCATGTTTCCCCGCACATCACTTTCAATTAGAATCCCACACACCTTCTTGCCATTGGCAAGAACATCATTAGGCCACTTAACCTGTGACTTTAAGCCAGTGACTGACTCAATACTATGAACCACAGCTAAAGAAGCTAGCATAATAAGGGAAGGCAGGTAAGCCACGCTGGGGTAGAGAATAATAGACAAAGCAATGCTACCCTTAGGTGATAGCCAGGCGCGCTTTAGTCGACCCCTCCCCGCAGTCTGCTCATCAGCAATAATAATAGTTCCCTCTACTGCTCCCTGTTGAGCCTCTCGCTTGGCTACATCCATTGTTGAAGTCAGTCGAGAATAGTAAATAACCCTTTGCCCAATAAAACGGGTGACTAAATTATTGGTAATAGAAGCCGGCGATAAACTATCTTCCACCATTCCCACACTACCTTACTGAATTAGACTAACATTGTTAAAATAATATATCATAATTCAAGCACCGGTATCGACCAACGGGCAAATATCGTTGACAAACCTTCTGCTTTATGATATTCTATTCTTTGTTGATTATATTAGTCAACAAAGAGGTGTTGCCAATGAAGCTTTCTACCAAAGGACAGTATGGAACCAGGGCACTGCTAGATTTAGCTCTTCACCGGGGTGAGGGGCCGGTGCCACTGAAAGACATCGCTCAAAGGCAGGATATTTCACTTCAGTACTTGGAGCATTTAATCACCCCCCTCATAGCTGCGGGAATAGTAAGAAGTACCCGTGGTGCTCGGGGCGGGGTCTGGTTAGTTAGACCGCCTCAAAAGATAAGGCTTAGTGAGGTGATTCAACTTCTTGAGGGGCAAATTGCTCCGGTAGAGTGTATCAATAACCCAGAGAGCTGTCCCCGTTCCGACTTTTGTGCTACCCGCGATGTCTGGAGTGAACTAAAAAAGGCAATGGATGGGGTTTTGGAGTCTACAACGTTGCAGGACTTGGTCGAGCGGCAAAAAAGCAAAGAACAGCCTCAAGAAGCCATGTATTACATCTAAGCGGAGTCATCACCTTAGCCCAAGGCTATGACAGAGGGGTGATAACTGTATAGGGAGGAAGGTGATTAGACGGTGAAGATTACCCTAAAATCTAGCTTTAATCTGAACGAGACAGACCTGGAGACAGAAAGCGCTACATTAGGTGCTCTATTAGACGAATTATCAAAAAACCACAAGCTGACGCAGATTGAGTTTTTTGATACCGAAAAATGGGGAGTATATCCTGATTGTGAAGTGCTGGTTAATCGACGGTCATACCAAGTTCTTGCTGACGGCTTGGATACTAGGTTGAAGGATGGTGATAAAGTAGAGATTATCCTGTTTACGCTGGCGGGAGGCTAAACTTTTCACTAAAAAGAGAAGAGCCACTATTATGATTGATAGGTATTCAAGGCAGATCCTTTTTCCAGGTATAGGTGAAGAGGGACAAAGAAGATTGGGCAATAGCTGTGTATTAATCATTGGCTGTGGAGCTCTGGGAACTATTATTGCCACTTCTTTGGTGCGTGCTGGTGTGGGCAAAGTAAGGATTATAGATAGAGATTTCATAGAGTACCATAACCTGCATCGGCAAGTCCTGTTTGATGAAGATGACATACGGAACGGGCTGCCAAAGGCGATAGCCGCTGAACAGCATCTGAAGAAGGTAAATTCATCGGTTGAAATTGAAGGGATAGTGGCTGATGTAAACTATACGAATATTGAGCGGTTCATCGGCGATGCCGATATAATTCTGGATGGATTAGATAACTTTGAAACCCGATTTCTTATAAATGATGTCTCCTTAAAGCATAAAATCCCTTGGGTTTATGGAGGGGCTATCTCTTCTTCTGGAATGACGATGAGCATAATTCCGGGTGACACCCCTTGCTTTCGATGTATGTTCGCCAGCCCGCCTCATGGGGGAATGGTCCTTACCTGTGACACAGCCGGGGTAATCAGTCCTGCCCCCTTCGTTATCGGTTCACTAGAATCCACCGAGGCAATGAAGATATTGGTTGGGGCAAACAATATTAATCAGGATTTAATCTACATCAATGTTTGGGAGGGAACTTTCAAGCACCTTAAGATTAGTCGTCGTCCAGATTGCCCAGCTTGCCGAGGCATATACGAGTTCTTGAAGGGGCAGTTTGAAGTAGAATGTAACTTGCTTTGTGGTCAAACTGCGGTGCAGGTCATGAATCCACACCTAGAGCAAGTTTCCTTAGAACAGCTGGCAGCGCGCCTCAAACCAGTGGGAAAGGTTAGCTACAACCAGTTTATGCTTAACTTCATAGTTGATGGTTATGAAATGGTTGTTTTCCCCGATGGACGGGCTATTGTCAAAAACACCACTGATAAATCATTAGCCAGAGGACTTTATGCCAAATATATCGGAATATGAGGAGGAGAAGCCATATGGCAGAAATAACTCAAAAAGCAGAGATGCTTCAGTATAAGACGATAGACATACCAAAGCTAACTAGAGGCATAGCCAAGGACTCTACCGAGCTAATTGGAAATACACCCCTGGTCAGGTTGAACCGAGTAACTGAGGGAGTGAAGGCAGAGGTAGTAGCCAAGCTTGAGTCCTTTAATCCCTTAGGAAGCGTGAAAGACAGGATAGGGATGGCAATGATTTTAGATGCTGAGGAGAGGGGGTTCATTAGCAAAGACACAGTAATCATTGAGCCCACCAGCGGCAATACCGGCATTTCCCTTGCCTTCGTCTGCGCTGCCAGAGGATATAAGCTCATTCTCACCATGCCTGACACCATGTCGGTGGAGCGAAGGCAGCTCCTATCGATTTTTGGCGCTGAGCTGATACTAACCCCAGGGGCGGAGGGGATGCCTGGGGCAGTGAGAAAAGCCGAGCAAATGGTAGCAGAAAACCCAAACTACTTTATGCTCCAGCAGTTTAAGAACCCAGCAAACCCAGAAGTGCACCGCCTGACTACAGCCGAAGAAATCTGGAGGGATACCGATGGAAAAGTAGATATTCTAATCTCCGGGGTGGGGACGGGGGGGACAATTACCGGGGTGGCTGAGGTAATCAAACCCAGAAAGCCTGAGTTTAAGGCTATTGCCGTTGAGCCTGCCAATTCCCCGGTTCTTTCCGGGGGAAAGCCGGGAAGCCATAAGATTCAGGGTATCGGGGCTGGCTTTGTCCCCAATGTTTTGAGGATGGATTTAGTTGACGAAATTGTTACGGTTACCAATGAAAATGCTGGGATAATGGCCAGAAGATTAGCCAAAGAGGAAGGGATACTGGCTGGCATATCATCAGGAGCAGCCGTCTGGGCGGCACTAGAGGTAGCCAGGAGACCGGAAAATGAAGGCAAGTTTATAGTGGTAGTTTTACCTGATACTGGTGAGCGCTACCTAACTACCTGGCTTTTCCAGGAGCTTTACCCGGGAGCTCCCGGTATCTAAATGCTTTCAAATCAATAACGAAAGGAGAAAGGAAGTAGAAGAAGATGGCGCTGGTTGATACCTTAAAAAGTTCCGAGTTCTTTGGGGGGTTAGAGACAGGTCATCTGGAAAAGGTGGCGAATCTATGCCGGGGGGGCTCCTACCGAGAGGGGGAGATAATCTTCAAAGAGGGGGATGAAGCCAAGGAGATATATGTTCTGGTAGATGGTAGGGTGGCGCTGGAGATGGAGGTGCGCCCGGTGCCCAACCGCCCGGGCATACCTACTGCGGTGGAGGTAGTCACCAACAGTGAGACCCTCGGCTGGTCGGCGCTAGTTGAGCCTTACCTATATACCTTGTCGGCACGGTGCATGACCCACTGCAATGTGCTGGCCATCAATGGTAACTTGCTCCACAAAGTTATGGCTGATGATGCTGGTTTTGGCTATGAATTGATGAAACGCTTGACCAAAATTATCTCCTCGCGGCTTGCGTATACCCGGCTTCGCCTCACCAGCGGGATGGGTCTGGTTCTGCTGAGCAAGGAGCTGGGGGCATCCGAGTAATCGGTTCCCCGAATCTAAAGTGGGCAGCACTGGAGGTAGCCAAGAGACCGGAGAATGAAGGCAAGTTTATAGTGGTAGTTTTACCTGATACTGGTGAGCGCTACCTAACTACCTGGTTTTTCCAGGAGCTTTAGCCGGGAGCACCGGGTAGGTAAGAGGTGTTAGTCCCAGTACAAAATAGCTGTGTGAACCAGGCTCATATGAAGGAGGAGAACTTGAGGCGATGGTAGATGGGAAGATACTAGCAAATAAAGAATTAGACCATCAATTAAGGGTTTATTCTGATATAACCCAGCTAATAGCCAACCCACAGAATCCAACACCATTAGTTAGGTTAAATAGAATCAACCCAAATAAGGACTTCCAGATTTATCTTAAGCTGGAAAGATACAATCCATTTGGTTCGGTCAAAGATAGAATTATTTATGAAATGTTAAATGCACTGGAAATAGGAGATAGAACAATTGTTGAACCATCATCGGGCGATACCGGGATTGCGTTAGTTTGCGTAGCCAATGCTTTGGGGATAGCGGTAGAGGTAGTTGTTCCCGAAGGAATTCCTGACGAAAAGAAGATACTATTAAGATTCTTAGGCGCTAAAGTGAGGGAAGCTGATGATTCGCTATGCCCTTTATTCCCCACTGAAGGAGCAAGAGGGGTAGTTAAGGCCTTAATAGAAAGTCCGGCTGGTAAAGATATCTATATTACCCCCAATCAATACGAGAACGAATTAAATGTTCAGGCACATTACCGAACAACCGGGCCAGAAATATGGATGCAAACAAAAGGTGAAATTGACTATTTCTTTGCCGGATTTGGTACCTGTGGCACAATAACTGGTATTGCCAGATACCTTAAAGAACAAAATCCAGCAATAAGAATTATTGGAGTAGAGCCGTCTTCGCCGTATCATATATTGCCGGGTATGAAAAGAATCACCGGCTTAGATGAAAAGTTTATACCAAAAATTCTAGATAGAACAGTAATTGATGATACCGTAGAAGTGACCGACGAAAATGCATATGCAACTGCAATGGAATTAGCTAGAAAAGATGGAATTCCTGTTGGTCCGACAACGGGAGCCATACTTTATGTTGCCTTACATTATGCTAAATTAAATAGCGGTTTAGCTGTTGTCATATCACCTGATGACGCCTTCAACTATGCAAGTTTTTACAAGGATATCCTGGAAAGCAGGGAAGTTAGGAAAGGAGAATACGATTTGAGTGGTTTTGTTTGCCCGGCGTCAAAGGTAATGGCAACAGAATTAATAGATAATCTAGTTGAGAGAGAAACTATAAAAATAATACTAGGCGATAGAGAGTCTCTTAAAAATGTAACGCGAGAATTAAAAATCAGAGGCTTAAAATCAGGCTTTGAACAAGAGGATGAAAACAGATTTATATTAACAATTACCGGAGAGAGGGGGTTCAGCCGAGGAGAAGGAATATAAGGCTGGGAACGATTGCTAGCGGGGGGAAGGATGCGGAAACTGTCTGAGCTTATTGTGTTAATTAAAGGTGGCGGAGAGGTAGCTAGCGGCATAGCTCACCGGCTGCACCGCAGCCATTTCCGAGTTTGCCTTACCGAGATAGCTAATCCACTGGCAGTCAGCCGTGGCACTACCTTCTCAGAAGCTGTTTTTGACGGGGTAAAAACAATCATGGGAGTGAAGGCAGAACTCGTCCCCGCCTCACCTGAAGAGATTTACCGGGTCTGGCAGCAAGAAAACATACCGATAGTAATAGACCCTGAAGCATCCATAAAAGACAAATTAAAGCCAGATGTATTAGTTGATGCCATCATGGCCAAGCGAAATGCTGGTACTAAGATTACTGATGCTCCTTTGGTAATTGGTGTCGGACCTGGCTTTTATGCCGGCAGGGATGTGCATATTGTGGTGGAGACCAATCACAGCCACAACCTAGGTAGGGTGATAGTTGAAGGAGAGGCGGAGCGGAATACGGGAATCCCGCTAGCCATAGGTGGGCTTACTAAAGAAAGGGTGGTCTGGGCACC
>Ga0209991_10000904_pt1 | contig 13243 bp, 18 predicted proteins | sample ChitaG_FD_183167 | JGI IMG/M metagenome (GOLD analysis project Ga0209991, IMG submission 183167) | Deep subsurface microbial communities from South Pacific Ocean to uncover new lineages of life (NeLLi) - Chile_00310 metaG (SPAdes)... | ecosystem: Environmental > Aquatic > Marine > Oceanic >...
AGAAGAGAAAAAAAGTAGAAGGGTCACTGGGAAAGCGGCGGAAACACCCTAAAGATCAGTGAAGGCTAAAATATTAAGATAGAACTATTCGTAAGGTTAGCGTGCAGGGGTTTCACCTCCAATGTCCATAGCCTACATTGATATACGCTTCTTCGCACATGCGACCGAAGACTTGAACAAGGTTATCGAAGCGGTCCGGAATGTTCTTCCAGCTAACCATGTCGATGACATAGTATTCAAGAGAGACAATCTGCAAGGCCACTACGGCAACCCCATCCTTCTTTTCGAAACCAGAATAAAGAAAAAGGAAATAGTCAAAGCTGTCGTCGAGAATTTTTCTTCACACCTTAGAGAGTTAGATAAAAAAGCGTTACATGAGGAAATCGATTTGCACATGCAGAAAGGAAGTCTCTACATTCGATTAGATAAACAAGCCGCCCTCCAAGGAGAACTCGAGCTCTGCACCACCGACGCCATTCGTCTACGCATACGATTCAAGAAAGCGAAAGCTGAAGACATTGTTAAGATGTGCCAAGACCTTGGGATATTAACATGAGAAAGTTTGTCGATCTACACCTTCGTCCATCAATCGCCGATTCTAGTCAAGTTGAGAAGATGGTCAATAAATCTTCGGAGCTAGGATACCGCCTGATTGGTATATCAATACAACCGAACCTCATGCGAGACACGATCCATGAATTGCAACGCATCTGCAGCGACGCCAAAATAGACATTGTTACAAGGCTTGACCTCGCCCCCAATACGCCCCACGAACTACTACTTGACTTGCGTCGTTTCAGGCGAAGGTTCGAAGTCGTTTCGGTCACGTGCAACTCAAAGTCTGTCGCAAGGCAGGCAGCCAAAGATCGGCGGGTAGACTTTCTGTCTTTTCCTGTAACCCACCTCCGTAAACGATTTTTTGATTACGCCGAGGCGGAACTTGCTTCTAAGGCGTTGTCGTCCCTTGAGATAGACATGGTGCCACTTCTTTCGCTAAAAGGTTTTTCAAGAATCCGTCTTCTTTCACGGCTACGAAAAGAGATAGTCATCGCAAAAAAGTTTGGCGTACCAGTCATACTTTCTAGTGGAGCAAAAGATCCGTACCTCATGAGAAGCCCCCATGATTACGCCGCTCTAGCTGCCCTCTTTGACATGCCTAAAGAGTCTGCGTTGTGTGCCCTTTCAGAGAACCCCCTTGCAATGATCAAGCGGAACAGAGAAAAGCTGAACTCAGATTATATAGCCCCAGGCATACGCATTATAAGGAGTCCAAGGAGGGAAACATTTGCCTCGGCGCATGAGAAGACGCTATCTCCATCTGACGATTGTGAGCGAACAACTTCTCAACGAAAAAGACGTGATACACACCATTTGGAGCGCCATCCTTAAACTCTTTGGGGAATACGGCGCTAGTCAAGTAAACCTAGCCCTTATTGAGCACGACCCACAGAAAAGTTACGCTGTTGTACGCTGTCTACACAAAGCCCTAGAAATGGTGAGAGCTTCCATCGCTTCCATAACCGAGGTTAATGGAAAACCCGCAGCCGTTCATATTGTAGGAGTTTATGGAACGTTGAAGGCGCTTCGCAAAAAAGCAGCAATGTAGATGCAAAATCTGCTCTTCAGAACAAGCTGAAAACATAGAGTTCTGCAGGTTTTTCTTGGAATGGCCGTACGACATAATCGTTGATGTCTTTAACAGTGAAATCGACAACTTGAATTCATACAACCTGTCAACACACTTCAACAGACACATAGATGTTGAAACAAAGAAGTTCTGGCGACGAATCAATGAAGAAAAGCAAACGGGATTAGGAGAGTCAAACTAGAAGCTTTTTCTGGGTAGGATAATTTTCTTGATACAAGGCTTTTGATTCGGCGAAAGTGATAGACCCACGTCTGCATGCGAAATAGCGAAAAGGCACTTCTATGACATACTTGTATTGGATATGATATGACAAAGAAGAAAGATGACTCGGGCTATCTCAATACGTGCCTAGAGAAAGAGGACAGAATCACTCAGAGAGCATTGAGGCAACTCAAGAAGGAAAATGAATTCTACAAACGTTCTTTTGACTTGCTATATGACTTGACCAGCAATCTATACGACCTAACATTCTCCAAGGTGCCTTCAAGAGGTAAATTCGCCATTCTAGCCATGCAACCAAGACTTCTTGGTTCACTGCGTTCAGTCAGAATCTTGGGCTTGAAAGGATACCACTATGACGTGGCGATACTCGAAAGAAGCATTATCGAGAACATTGGCCTTTGTGCCTATTTTGCCACGCACGAGGAGGAGGCAATGGGCTGGTTGACAGGAAAGAAAATTAGCATTCCAAAAATCAGGCTCACGGACGAAATAGTGTCTTTTCTCACCTCACAGAAAGTGAAGGAGTTTCAGGATGGAAAAGCAGTGTATGGCAGATTAAGCGACTATGTACACAATAGCGTGCGAGCCATAGCACGTTCATTCTTGAGCCCGAGTCCTTCAAATGGAAAACTCAAATTCGACGTTGAATTCCCCCCTCGCTTCAGGAAGGAGAAAACACTCGATTTTTCAGCATATTCAATACTGCTCCTATTTGTACTGATAATAGCGTTCAAGGAGGAAATCGATAAAAAATTGTTTGAAAAGATGTGGGCTTTCATAGAGGAATATGTTGCTGATGCTAAGTCAACTCAGCCGGAATAGAGCAGTCCTACATGATGCATGCATGAAGTTTTCGAACATTTGATTCCAGACTTGACAAATATAATTTGAGTAATCATTTCGCCAAGCATGTATGTGAAAGAGATATAGTCTTTTACAAGATGCATGTATGCATTTAGGGTAATTTGTTGGCAAAATAATCTAATATTATCAAAGTCATTCCGTAGCCCATTTGCGCTTCGAAAATTCCTGCTGGCACTTCTCCCCTTTCATGAACCCCTATGTTGGATATACAACGGTAATAGCTTTGCAGTAGCTTTGTTGTCTCTATATCGATGTAGCCTTTACTTCTTAACCGGTCTAAGTCATTTCTGTAATTGCTGGTCTTTTCTAGGCCACGTTTCTTCATCTGCCAATCAACCATTCTCTCAAAAGCCGTTCGACTAGACTTCAAGGAATCCGCAAAGTTATTTCGGGTTATATGTCTTTCAGCTCTATCTAGTTTCTCAACTATCTTTTTCAAACCAAGATTAAGAAGTCTATTTTTAATCTCTCTTCTGTGTATGATTGGATAGACAGAAACGGGTTCAATTTCTTTTGCTCTAAAGATACTCATAACTTCTTTGACAAATACTGTACATTCTGAAAGTGCTTCCTGAACATTGTTTTCAGTGAACCTTACCTCTTCCCCACGTGTATACGCAATTATATGCCACATCGCAGGGTGGCATTCAACTTCCACTATAATGCTTTCTTTGAGATGTTCAACTGCTACAATACTAAGAAAGACAGGAACGCCTGACCTGAGGCCCATGATATATTTTTGCCAAGCTTCTCCCGCCTTTTTCTTTGGCATTTTTTTCGGCATTTCCCAGAGTGCCAAACTAATTGATTCTCCTATTCTATGAAGGGTCCCCCAGTGGGTGGGTTCTAGCTCTTTTTTGACCCTTGAATAGACAACATCAAATTCAGTTTCTTGGATTTCGTACTTACCCCTAACAGTAATTGATTCTAAACTCGGTTCGGTTTTCTTGGACATGGTTTCACCACTAGACTTTCTTTTGAAATTTATGCAAACTGTGCCTTAAAATTTTATTGAAACTGAAAGAACATCGTAATAACACATGCAAAATGAAGAAAGAGATTATCTTATACACGAGTTTCAAGACTGTTGACTTGATTTACGAGTTGAAGCAGAAGTCTGCCTAACTCTGTTGTCCTGTATATGCCCCTTTCAACTTTTGTAACCAACCCATCATCCATCAAGACTTTCACGTGAAACTTGAAAGAAGCAGGATTTAACCGCAAGTCAAGAATTATGTCGGTAAATCTGCGAGGTTTTTCTGAGCAATACTCAACGATTTTGAGCCGGCTGGGGTGTACGATAGAGATTAAACAATCTGCGAGGGTTCTAACTACCTCTACACCGACACTCAACTCAGTCCTATTCAAGGCGGTCGTCACTTCTTCGCTTTTATGATTTCTATGATTATGCGTATTAGCAAATCATAGAATTCCTTGCTTTTCAGCAACCTCATGACTGAATCGAGTCTTCCCCTCTTTCGGGAAGATATGCATCTTCGCCTTTTCTTCGGCTTTCTCTCTTTCAATTCTTCTCTTTCCTGATGACATTTTCTTAGGCTCCTACATTTTATCAGAGGTAGTACTGAGTTGAGAGTTAAATATAAACTTAACTGTGTCATGAACAGTAGTTAATTAACTGATATTGATTAGTGAGTTATGTATCTGGCCTAAGCAACGTTGGGAATTTGACTTTTTTATGTCCGAGGTAAAAATTTGAAGGCGACATGTGTTTCCTTTGTACAGGTGATAGTCCCACGTCTGCTTTCGTGGGTCTCAGCTTTTTCCATCGCTTTTTGTATGCATGCATACCTAGAAGAGGTATAAGATTGCCGGAAATGTTCAAAAAGTTCTGGGATTTTCAAGCAAATAGCTGAGCCGTGATGGGTTTAAGGAGTTTAGACAATGATTTTACGCTAGACTTTTCCACAATTTGAGGAATCAGCTTTTCTAGAGTTTGTCCTCCCTTGATTACTCCTAGAGTCATGAGGAGCGTCTTGCTTGAGTTCAGAGGAGCTTTGTCTTTTAGGCTTTTTGCCCTGCTTCTAAGTTCTTTGAGGTCAATTCCCGCCCATTTCTGTACATTGCTGTCCACACAGAGTAGTTTGATGAGAAAGTCTTCCATAGCATATTGTGAAATCCCCACTTCTGATAGTTCTTTGTCATCTGGTAATCCCATAGAGATGAAAGTTACAGTAGAGCCTGTTTCCTTTATATTGACAGTGTTCTTTTTTATCTCGACTTCTCTATACTTGTTCTTTAAAGATGAACAGATGGGTCGCATCAACTCCTCCGTTCGTTTCTTTCTGTCAAAGTCAATGCATGATATTATTGGCTTTCCAGTTGATGCGAGAGCAGGGACTGTCGTGTTCTGCTCACTTTTTGGACACTGTAAAACTTCATACCCAAGTTCTTTTAGATTTTTCTTCTTCAGTCTCTTAGTTACACTTTCAAAGAAGATTCTGTCTTCCTTTCCCTCAAGAACGAGATATGATGATGGCTCTTCCAGTCTCAAAGGACTTACACCCAAGTCCATCATAAGCTTAGCATCTCTACGTTCTATAGGTCTGACTTGAAGCTTGCCGTCCGCACCAAGCATGAGATGATAAACCTTAACATCTTCAGTAAGTTGAGTCCAAATCTTGATAACATCTAGACTGTGAGTTGAGATGAAAATCTGCAATTTGTTCTTTAGTGCAAGCTCCCTAAGAGCTTCGAAAAGTGGGCGGAGTGCACCTTCATGCTGGTGCACCTCAGGTTCTTCAAGAAGAAGAACGGTATTCTTTGCTTGAGAGGCAACCGTTAGGATGGAAAAAGCATACCTAAATCCATCCCCATAGTCGTCAATGTGCTTCGAAATCTCTGGAAGAAGTATAAAGATTTTGGACTTCCCATTTCGATAAGTAGCAAAAGAAAAACCTTCAATCGATAGACCATAAGTCTGATTAAGTATCGTTCTCAGTTGCTTGTCACCTCGTCTTTTCAAAATGTCAGCCCAATAAGCATCTTCTACCCCCTCAATCTTCCTCACGAAATCCGCATCAACCAGAACTATATCTCGCACAAACCCAAAATGACCTTTAGATGCCATTTTTTTGACCCACATACCAGTCTCAGTAGAAGACGAAATTCCACTGTAAGCATTCAAAAGAAATCTAAGTGGGTCAGAAACTGAAGAGGTTGAACTCCCGCTAGCCCTCACATGGGGGGTGTTGCTTGTTCTCATTGAAAAAGTGGCTACAACTTCCTTAGAAGAGGGATGCAACAACTGATAAACCACTTGTCTATTTTGGTGGACTGCTTTGAAATGAAGCTGAAATCTGTCGCTGAATTCGGCTCTGAAGTCAACTTCATTTTCCTGAGAATAGTTATGGAAGAATTCGGTTTCAGTAGGCAAAGCTCTTTTTGTTCTTCGCTGTAGTAGACTCTCTAGCACGAATTCCTGCAACTCATTTTGTGGTTTGAAAGGAGCTTTGATGAAATAAAGCAAATCCAACAAGGTTGATTTGCCTGAGTTATTTTTACCAATGAAAATATTTACTTGTCTCAAACCTTCTATCTTTCCCTCTTTTATGCCCCTAAAATTTTCTATCGAGAAATTTTTGAGCAATCAAATCCCTTCAATATCTACCCTAATAAGTGCGAATGTGAATAAAAGTATGCACATTCACATTTCTTGAACAGTATTTTTGCATACATGCAAATGGTCAAGTTGCGAAACAAAAAGAGAAAAAGGGAAGATGAAGCTACTTCCGTTTTCTGAACAGCTTGACCCACTCAAACTCTGTCACATATTCAAAACCTGTTTCAATCAGCTTTCGAGCTTCTTCAACGGTTTGAGCAGTTGCACTATGAAATTCCTCGTCTGCAAATTCTAATAATTGTGTGTAGCGAAGTGTAGTTCTCAAATCTTTATGTCCTAGAAGCTTTTTGACATAAAGCAAATCTTTTGTTCTGTGGTATTCCATTGAAGCTCTGAAATGTCTGAAGTCATACAATCGTATAGTCTTCAGACTCGTATCCCCTAGTTTTTCAGCAAGTCGATTTCGGATTCTCCTGTAATTCTCGCTCATTGAACCCGATTTCATTTTAAACACTGTATGGCTCTGCCCTAGCTTCTTTGCATGAATATGTGTTTTCAACAGTGCCAAAGTCTTGGGTTTCAGTTTCAGAGTTCTACCCACGCAATGCTTTGCTGAAGTAATGTTCACTGTGCCAGTTTCTAAGTCTATATCTCGTACTTTGAGCCAAGTGAGTTCTATGGGTCGTATTCCTAGTTCCTTCAGTATCGAAAGAATGAGAGCGTACTTTCTAGAAGCACTAGAAATAATCATGTCCAGCTTTCGTTCAGACGGAATCTTCGGCAACTTATCATAACGCTGATAGAAAGGTTTACTCCATTCAATTTTGTGTGCTCTGCAATACAAATCGTAAGCTTCTACAAGACTTTCCTTGAACGCATTCGAACAGCTCTTCTCAGCAATAAAACCCTTAACCAGCTCTGAACTATCCAAGTTGCAGTGTTTTGCCAGATGTTTCAGCCTTTGACCGACTGCTCTGATTGTTGAATCTGCGTAAGCGTTCTTCTTCATGAACCATAGCGTTGCAAACACTTTATCTGTGGGGGAATCATTCTCTACATGGGGGATGATGTAGCCGTCCCAGACTTTCTCCTTAGTAATTTCTTAGTATCTTGTGTTCTTGTGATGTAAGGGTTTCTAGGGTCTATGTAGTCTGTGGTTTTCCTCTGTGTTGTCAGTCCTATTTTCTGCCTTTTTGCTTTCATTTTATCTCTTTCCTTTTTTCTCCTTTCGTTCCCTCAAGAGTTTTCTTCTTTTGGTTTTAGAGTATTTCTTTCTTTTCGGGTAAATCCATCTGTGAATATCTTTTTCCATTTCATTATTTTTTCTCCATTATCTTCTTAATGCATGCATACAAGTGTTTTTCTACTGTTGTGGTGCTAACGGGTGCTTTGGTATCTAATTTTTGTTTCTGCCTTTCTTGTTTTTTGGCGTTGTTTTTTTAGGTGTCGCTCGTTTCGGTTGTTTTGGTTTTGCTTGTTTTAGTTTGATTTATTTTTTATGCATACATGCTCAAATATAAACTTCTTAGTGGAAATGCGTGCATGCCGAGTGTTATTGTATAAGAGATTCAATAGTTTATCTATTATACTACGAAGAATGTTGATTTAACATGATTTTTGCGTACTAATTGCGAATTGCTATTGTACAATAAATTCAGTAACAATAAACAAAACGGACATCCAAATAATGGTCTTTGTTTATAAGCGGAAGCTGAATGTAAAGTTTGTTGAATCGAGTGTTCAGTAAAATTTCGAAAGGGATACGTAACATTTTTAAGTAACTTTGACTCTGTTTAACTCATGCCTCATGTAGAAATTAGTTATTTTCCCGATAGGAGACTGAAACTTTTACTTCGTTGCCGTATTGGAGACAAGAACTTCTGGTATGACTCCACTACTAACAGTTATACTATTTGCCTAGATGAGGACACTATTTATTTAATCTTTGAAGGATACGTTGCTGTGAATGGTTACAACAGTTGGAAACGCAGAATGGACACAAAGATTAAGATTAAATAGAGCCTTAATCGCTAAACTTTTCTTTGAAAGGTAAGCCTAAAATGTTATGGTGAAAATAGGTGTAATAGTCAAAATTGGTTCGTGTAAGAGCCATTGAGTGACGCTTTTTTCCGTATGCATGCATGCATTGTGTATTCATCTATTCTTTAACCATTGTGCAACTCTTCTTAGATGTGGAATTGCACTCTGGTCAACTATTGGGACTTCTCTTGCACCCATCTTCTTGAGGGGTTGATGCTTAGGCATATGTGAATACATAATTGCACCCCAATATTGTGTGCCTTTCAAAGCATCTTCTATGATCATGTCACTATCAGGTTGGTATGGGAAGTATAGAAACACTATTCCTTCTGCCCAATTTAACCCTACACCTTGTGGAGAAGATTTCGCCATCAGCTCTATCCGTTTGAAAAACTCCTCAATAGGAAACTTTGTGCATTGAAGAATGACGATTTTCTTTACAGTTCTTAGACTGATTTCAATTTCTTCGTTTTCTTTCATCCCGAGAAACTCCGATGCATGGATGTGTGCGTCATTTTTGGTTTTAAATCTTTATGCATGCAGTCATCTGAGTGGGTACAAGGGAGAGTCGCTGTTCCTACGGTTATTACGTGTACATCTCCCTTGTTCCTTAACTTTTCAGTTTTTTTGTTTTTCGTCTTTTCAAGAGGACAGTTTTAGAGTTGCGTTTTTTGAAGGAACGTCTGGGTGTTATAACAGGTTGGATAGTTCTCTTAGATTTTTACGAGTTTGTTGATGTAGTTCGGGGTATTTTTTGAGGACTTCAATAAATTGTGTTATTTGTTTTGGGTTGAGTTTGTTTTGCAGTTGTGCTGCGAAAATTGCGATTAAGTCTGTTTGGTTGATTACTCCTCTGTTTAATACTGCTAGATATAATACGTCAAGAGCGTGTTTTCCAAGAATGGGGACAGCTTCTATGAGGAAGTGTAAATCTTTGTTTTCTGGGTAGATTTCACGTGTTGTTTTGAGGAGTACTTCTTGTTTTGCTCCTTCGTGTAAGGCAAGGAATATGCCCAGTTCTGTAAGCCAGAAACACGGGAATTGTCTGCCTCTCCAGTCTTTTGATTTGGTGTGTTTGATTAGACCTTTCTTTTTCAGAACATTGAAGGCAATCCATGAAGATTTGTAGTGTCCTGAGATTCCTTTCTTTGTTTCATTGATAGTTTGAGGTCTGCTTTGTGCTAGATGTAGAATTATGCGTTTCTGTAAAGGAGGAAAGCTATGTCCTTTGCCTTCTTGCGTTAACATATGTTCACCTACTCTAGATAGGTTATATCATGACATATATTAGGCTTAGCTAAGTATAACTACTATGAAGAAATGTAAATACGACGCTAATATTCGCTGTTTTTGGTTTTCATGTGATTTCATAGATTATTTTGGTAATGTTCGGGTTTGTAAGCATCATTTGAACCCTTTTGGTCGTAATCGTGGTAGAATAATTAAGTGTGATTTGAGGCGTGAGAGGTGATGTTTTTGTTAGATGTTCCTCTTTGCCCTTATGATGCTTCGGCATGTGATAGATTTCGTGAAGATTTGATTGGGGATGCGACTTTTGGTGCTTGTGCTGTTAAGGATTCGGATGGGAAGTTGATTTGGGTTTGTCCGAGACATAGTATTGATTTTGATTTGTTGTTAGAGCGTGTTTTTGGTAAAAGGTTTGCGTTAGAGGTGATTTTGGTATGAGTTTGGATACTTATGTTTTAGAGGATGAGGTTTTTGAGGATGAACAGCCTGCGAAGGCTGAGGGTACTATTCCGTTATTAGAGGATGGTTGGGCTTCTTTTGGTGATTATCGACTTGTTGGTAATGGTGAGGTAACGAATCAGTATTGTGGTCGTTGGTGTTCTTATAGAGGTTGTTTGAATGTTGGTAAGCATGATAAGGTTGATTTGCGTGGGAATAATTTTAGTGGTCTGGTTTATGTAGAGCCTGTTCTTCATTCGTGTAATAGACCGTCTTGTCCGATTTGTTTTAAGAGTGGTTGGGCGGTTCGTGAGGCTCATAATATTGAAGGTCGTTTGAAGGAAGCGTCTAAGCGTTTTGGTGTTGTTGAGCATTTGTGTGTTAGTGTTCCTTCTAAGGATTATGGTTTAAAGTTGCGTTATTTGCGTCGGAAAGTTATCAAGATGTTGAATAAGATTGGTGTTGTTGGTGGCTGTCTTATTTGGCACGGTTTTCGTTATAATTTGCGTAAGCAGTGGTATTGGAGTCCGCATTATCACGTTTTGGGTTATATAATTGGTGGCTATTCTCGTTGTCGGCGTTGTAAGGGTGCTGATTGTTACGCTTGTAATGGTGGTTTTGTTGGTAAGACGTATAAGTTGTATCGTGAGAATGGTTATATTGTTAAGGTTTTTGGTGAACGTAAGACTATTTTTGGGACGGCTTGGTATCAGTTGAATCATTCTAGTTATAAGGTTGGTGTTGTGCGTTTTCATATTGCTACGTGGTTCGGTAGTTGCAGTTATCGTAAGTTGAAGTTTACTGTTGAAAAGCGTAAGCGGTTGTGTCCCATTTGCTTAGATGAGCTTATTAGAATTTCTTATTCTGGCAATTTGTTTTTTGTTAAGGATAAGAATTCGCCTCATTATAAGCGGTTTTTCTTTGCTGACTATGAGGAAGACGGTTTGCCTGTGTGGTCTGAGTATGTTAAACCTAAAGTGTGGTAGCGGTAGCTATGACGACTGATTTAGAGGTTTGTTCTCATGCATGCATTGCGCACGCGAAAGTGACGTTTGACCGTGCGCGCAAAAGAAGGAAAGATAAAAAAGAAAAAGGATTGTGAACGAAGAATAGGAAGTCATCTTGTGAATTTAATATTCACTTCTTCTTGGGGGTCTTCTCTTTGCATAGCATTCTCGGCAGTATACGGGTCTGCTTCCATCAGGTTTGAACGGAACTTCACATTCCTGTTTACACTCAGCACAAACTGCCTTATGCATTTCTCTTGGTTCTCTTCTTTCATACGACATCTAGATTACACCTCCATTTAACAGTCAACGAAAAACCAGCATTCTCATGGAATTCTAATTCTCGTGTGTTCAACCAGTTGGCATATTGGCTATTTAAACTCTTTTGTATGTATGAGTTTGCATGTATGCATGCATGCACGAAGTGATTTGGTTTGTTCAGAACCGTAAGGTTGGTTGTCTCAATTTAAACGTGATTAAAAACCGAAAGTATAAAATTAGTGATGTTCTGATTCATAATGGTTACAAAGTTCAGAATTCTGAGGAATTCGATGAAGCCTTCCGTAAAATTGTCAAAGCGGTGATTTAAATGCCTTTATATGATAAGGTTTGTGCTGTTTGTTTAGAACAGTTCTCGACAACGGATAAAAAAAGAAAATTATGTATGAAATGTCTACATACTCAAAAATGACCCAAGTTTTTTGGTCTTCTTTTGGCTCTCAATACTCTCGGATAACCATGCATGCATGCATTGTTGTTTGGTTTTTCAAGGCGAGTGGAGCGGAGCGACGCGAGCCTGTGTTGGAATGACTTGCTGATACAGAAAAAAGAGAGTGTTGTTATTTGGGTTTTCTGAACAGTTTTGCTCCGTCTATGTCGGTGACGTATTGGAATCCGTTTTCTATTAGGTTTGTTGCTTCTTTGATGTTGTTTGCTGTTTTGCAGTGGTATTGGTCATTTGGTAAGGTGTCTAGAAGTTGTGTATATCTAAGTGTGGTTCTCAGGTCTTTGTGTCCTAAGAGTTTTTTTACGTGTAGTAGGTCTTTGGTTTTGTGGTATTCTGTTGTTGCGAACCAGTGTCGGAAGTCGTATAATCTTATTGTTTGGATTGCTGGTTCTTTGAGTTTTTTTGCTAATCTGTTTCTGAGTATGCGGTAGTATTCGCATATGTTTTGTGAGGTGGTTGGAAATATTCTGTCGTTGAGGTTTAGGTCTTTTTTGTTGATGTATGCTTTTAGCATTTGTAGCGTGTTCGTTTTTAGTTTTAGTGTTCTTCCGACACAGTGTTTTGCGCTTGTTATGTTTACAGTTCCTTTTTCTAGGTCTATGTCTTTGGTTTTTAGCCATGTGAGTTCTATTGGTCTTGTTCCTAGGTCTTTTGACATTGAGAGGAATAGTGCCATTCTTGTTCTTGCGTTTGATATTAGCATATTTATTTTTTCTTCTGTTGGTATTTTTGGGAGTTTGTCGTTTCTTTTGTAGAATGGTTTTTGCCATGTTTGGTTTATTGATTTCTTTAGTAGGTTGTATGTTTCGATTAGTGTTTCTTTGTATGCGTTGCTACATTGTTTGTTTGCTATGTATCCTTTTACGTCTTCTGGGTCTTTTAGGTTTGAGTGTTTTTGTAGGTGTCTAAGTCTTTTGCCTGTTGCTTTGATTGTTGTATCTGCGTACCCGTTCTTTTTCATGTACCAGAGGACGTTTGGTATATTGCAATGTTTATTAGTGGGGGACGGCGTTGCTTTATTAGGGGATGATGTAGCCGTCCCAGACCGACATTAGTGGATGAGGATCTCATGACGAACAGACCCCATCTATTGATAATTGTCATTTTTTCGTTTCATGTTTAACCTACTGCTATTGAAATCTCAAACTCCAAGCTTGCATTCTTTCACAGTCAAGAAGAAAAAAGGAGGAAAATGTAGGCTTGTTTCTACTTTTTCTTTATGGACGCAATAAATTCGTCTATGGGAATTGCTGGTATACTCATTATTTGAACTGTTCCGCGTGAACCCATTTCTATGGAAATACGTGCTATTGTCTTGTTGTCTGATGCTTCAACTATGTTCACGAAATCATACGATCCAAGCGTTGCATATTGATGGACAACCTTCACGCCCATTGTCTCAAGTTCCCTATTGACCTCTTTGATTCTTTCAGGCTTCTCTCTAACGGTCTTCCATCCCTCGTCCGTAA
>Ga0209991_10000905_pt1 | contig 13239 bp, 9 predicted proteins | sample ChitaG_FD_183167 | JGI IMG/M metagenome (GOLD analysis project Ga0209991, IMG submission 183167) | Deep subsurface microbial communities from South Pacific Ocean to uncover new lineages of life (NeLLi) - Chile_00310 metaG (SPAdes)... | ecosystem: Environmental > Aquatic > Marine > Oceanic >...
TGATTATGTGTGGGTGCGGCAGATACCAATCAAGTCTTGTGGATTTATACCAACCCCTTTCCTGGTTCACTGCTGCACCCAAACTCATTAACTAAAAAGTTTTTTTGGATCATAGGGCACCTGATCTCTCATAATGTAGTAGGATGCCCGGGCCAGTTTATTGCTCAGCGCCTTGATTGCTACTATTCCATTTGTCTTGACTTTTTTCCTCTGATAGAAACTCTGTATTTCAGGATAATGTCTTATGGCAAAGTGTGCCGCCTCAACATATGCCCAGGCAAGATATTTATTTCCGTTCTTTCGATTGCCTTCACCTTTCTTCTTACTATTAGAGAACCTTTCAGATTTTACGCAACGACAATACGATGAATAATTGCCCACTTTAGGGAAACGGCGTATATCACCGACCTCCAGCATGATAGTCAGCCCGAGAATCTCTCCTATCCCAGGTGTAGTCAGAAGATATCTAAATTGAGGCGTAAGCTGGATATGGGCCTTTACTGCCTTTTCAATCTCTGCAATCCTTATCTTTAAAAACCGTATTGTTGATATGGTGTTTCCGGCAGCTAGGATAAGAAAGGGATCTTCAAAGAGCTTATCAGCATCGGGTTTGTCAAGCTTCTTGATATCTCTGGCCGACATCTTATAGCCAAGGTTTCTTGTGATAGAGCTTTGAAGGGATAGAATTTGTGCGGTTCTATGCCTTACAAATAGAAGTCTTCTGCGTAAGAGATCCCTCACAGGTCGCTCTTCTTTGGGATAGATATAGCCCTCTGGCAATATGTGCAAACGCAGCATATGTGCCAGCCAGAATGAATCCCATTTGTCATCAGTGTGTTTGAGTCCTTCATATTGTTTGATAGCAGAAGGGTTGGCCAGATGTAGTTTGTATCCATGCGCTTGAAGCCCATCTACTAACCAGTACCAATTGTACGTTGACTCAACAACCACACCTTCCATGGATTCTTTGAATGGTTCTAGGGCCTCAAGGATATGCTCTAACTGGTTTGGCAATCGTTTTTGATACACCCTTTGATCCTTTTCATTGATAATCCCGACATAGTTATTACTTGAATGTAGATCGATTCCTGCGTATACTTTCATGTGGGCACCTCCTAAATCCATTAAGGTTGTTACGCTTATGCGTACTGGTTCCATAGCATTTTTTGCTATGGATAGGGAGGTGTCTCTCTTGAACTCGTCAGGCTGGAGTGATATTTAGCTTTAGCGTCCCGAAAGAAAATGTCACGCTTGACGAGTACCTATTGCACTGCGTGAGGATATTTGGCCCTTTATATGATTATCAAGTCTCCGTTTGACTTTTTTGATTTTTTGACAAGATTCCAAGTGTGCTCTTGACTCATAATTTTTAAAGAGAATTTGTGGCTCAAATCTTTATTCCTGCCACAATCACCTCCTCCCCAAAGAATTCAGTCCAGCCCTCCAGAATAACGGCGGGCAAGCCCTCAATCTAAACCTATATTCCTTGACAAACCTCAATTACAGGCGTAAGCTTGCCACAACATAATTTAAACCCTTTATGGAGGGTATTATGCCTGCCCCGTGGAACTTTTATCCCGCCCGTAATGTAGATACGAATGGTCATATCGAGGTAGAATGCTTCAATTTACTTAAACCTGATGGAACTATTCCACCGGGACCTGCCCCGTGGAATGAAATTCGCCCTAAAAAGTACCCTTCCTCTGGCATACCTGTTGTTCCATTATGGCAAAATTCCTGCAACCTGAGCTGTGCTATTCCACTGGGGATCTGCAATTCCAACATAAAGTTTTTCCAAAAGCTCCACCGGCTCAGTGTTAGTGGAGCTTTTTTATGTCTGTTTAATGCACCGTAAGGGGAGTCCTGTTGAAAATTGCGATCTGGGCCCTGATTTGCTCTGGTGAATACTTCCTTTTAGAGAGTAAAAAAAGAACAAGAGTCAAACGGAGACTTGACCCGTTGACTATGCGGTGTGGACTTTCATTTTTTGGGTAGGATCGGGTATTATTCGGATCCGATATGCCGTTCAATGTAGAGAAGGGATACAGGTATATCCGCAAAGCCATTGAGGCCACAGAGGCAATTACCTCATCCAGTGAGGAAAGGGAAAAAATATATGAACTGAATGCGAAGAAACTTCTGAAGTTATAGGATGCAGGAGAAGTCCGTTAAAATAGGTGCACAATACGAAACTCTCTAAGAAGGAGGTTTTTTCATGATTAATGATTTAAGAGGTTTTTTGGATGCTTTAAAAGAAAGAGGAAAATTTCGGGAGGTCAATAACGTCGATTGGAATATTGAAATCGGGACCATCAATGAATTGATGGCCGAGAGGCAAGGGCCTGCCTTGCTCTTTGACAATGTCGAAGGTTATCCCCAAGGCTTCCGCGTGGCCACCAATTTGATGCATCACAGGGTCGGCCAGAAATTGGCCTTCGGCTTTCCAGAAGAAATGAACGATCTTGAATGTGTTGCGGACTGGAAAGATAAATGGAACAAATTTCAACCGGTCCCGCCAGTGGAGGTAGAAGATGGCCCAATAAAGGAGAACATCCTGAAGGGAGATGACATTGACATTTATAAGTTTCCTACCCCCAAATGGCATGCCCATGATGGGGGCCGTTACATTGGGACCGGAGTTATCATCATTACCCGTGACCCTGAACAAGGATGGGTCAACGTCGGCACGTACCGGGTTATGATACAGGATAAAACCACGTTGGCTTTTTATGCCTCACCTGGCAAACACGCCACCATCATGCGTGAAAAATACTGGGCCATGGGTAAACCATGTCCAGTAGCCATGTGTTTTGGGCAAGAACCTCTTCTCTTCGCCCTGTCGACCATAGCTTTGCCCTGGGGCATATCTGAATATGACATGGTGGGTTATATTAAAGGCAAAGGGGTGGAGGTTATTATTGATGACGAAACTGGGCTCCCTATACCGGCCACTGCCGAAATTGTAGCCTGTGGATTCTCCCCCCCGCCACAAGAGGATAGCCGAGAAGAAGGCCCCTTTGGCGAATGGCAAGGGTATTATGCCTCCGGGACCAGGAATGAGCCTGTGGTCTATATCAAGACCCTATACCACCGAAATGATCCGATTCTGTTTGGACAGCCTCCGGTGAAGCCGCCTGTCAATACATGGTTCCCCATACCCATCCACACGGCAACCTTCCTCTGGAATGAGTTGGAAAAGGCGGGCATGATGGACATCAAGGGGGTGTATGTCCATGGCCCGGGAAACCGGATCATCGCTGTTATATCCCTTAAACAGAGATATCTGGGGCATGCTAAACAGATAGCCACCCTGGCAGGGGCCTTTTTGCAGGGAGGTGCCTGTACCGGCAGATACATTATCACCGTGGATGAAGATATAGATCCTTCGAACCTTGACGAAGTACTGTGGGCTGTGTGCACGAGATGTGATCCAGAGAAATATATAAATATCGTCCCAGGCTTTTTGACCAGCCCCCTGGACCCCATGCTTGATCCTGAAAAGCGTGCAAAAAAGGATTTCACCACAGGAAAAGTCTTTATTAACGCCTGCAAACCGTACCATTGGAAGGATGAATTTCCACCAGTCAACGTGGCGAGTCCTGAATTGAGGGAAAAAGTACTCAGTAAATGGTCCGAGCTGTTTAAAGATGTGTAGGGAGTTATGCCTCAATTTATTGAGCTCAGATTCGGCTTATTTGAAAATCTGAGGATCTGGAGTTCGTAAATGAATAAGACAATTGCCTTAATAGGGACTCTGGATACAAAGGGAGAGGAGATAGGTTTCCTGAGATCCCTGATTCTGGCCAGGGGACACAAGGTTATGATTGCAGATACTGGTATCCTGGGCAAACCCGATCTCCAAGCAGATATCTCCCGCCGTGAGATTGCAAGTGCCGGTGGAGCAGACATTGATACCCTAAAAGAAAAGGGTGACGAAGCCCTCGCCCAGAAGATAATGGCTGCAGGTTTGAAAAAGATTATCCTTTCCCTTGTAGAGTCAAAAAAAATTCAAGGTCTTCTCGCGATTGGAGGCGGTCAGGGCTCTGTCATAGTTTCCCCTACCCTCAAGGCCATACCATTTGGCTTTCCCAAACTGCTTGTCTCAACAAAAGTAACCCAGGCAGGAGCTCGCCCCTATATAGGTTCTAAAGATGTTCTTATCTTGCCCTCTGTTGCTGATCTGGCGGGCATTAATTGTCTTACCAGAACCATATTAACAAATGCTGCAGGTGCTATATCAGGGATGGTTGAGATAGAGGAGCCTGAAAGCGAGGATAAGCCCCGCGTCGTAATGAGCATGAATGGAACTGTTACTGGCTGTGGGCTTGCGGTAAAGGCCATGTTAGAGAAGAACGGATACGAAGTCTTGGTGTTTCATACCATAGGCACAGGGGGAGAGGCACTTGAGGAATACGTGAAATCTAATAAAGTGATTGGGGTTATCGAACTTGGAGTGAATGAAATCACCAACGATCTTATGGGCGGGCTTGCCTCTTCCGGCCCTGATCGCCTTACAGCAGCGGGAAAGCGCGGGATTCCTCAGGTAGTTGTGCCGGGAAGTGCTGACTTTATCAATTTTCTTGGCCCTGAGACAGTTCCCCCTAAGTATGGACGCAGGAAGATACATAGCCATAATCCACAAGCTACCTTGATCCGAACCAATGTACGAGATAATAGGCTCCTCGGCAAAACAATAGCTGATAAATTAAATCAATCTCGGGGCCCTGTCCTTGTCCTTTGGCCTGAAAAGGGACTTTCCACACTGGACTCCAGAGGAAGGCCATTCTGGGATCCAGATGCCGATAGAGCGCTGCTTAAGACCCTCAAAAGATATCTTGACACCCGCATTCCACTGATAGAGTCAGATGCATATATCAATGACCCCGACTTCGCTCAAGCGGTTTTCATGGCATTTGAGAAGATCGGAAAAGAGATAAGACAAAAAACTCTTAATAGGAGACAAAGCTAGGCAAAAAGGTAGCAATCTGCGGGAAAACTACTAATAGTACCGTAACAATAATCAGTGCAGCAAGGAAGGGGAATATCCCCTTAAAGATAATCTCAAGGGGTACCTCAGGAGCAATCCCTTTGAGTACAAATACATTTACCCCTACAGGCGGCGTGATAACCCCCATCTCGGCGACTAGCACGATGATGACCCCGAACCAGATCGAGTCAAAGCCGAGCTTCATAACTATTGGGAAGAAGATGGGGATGGTCACCACAATTAGGGCCATAGAATCCATAAAGAACCCACCTATAAAATAAATGAAGATAATGACCCCCATGACAGCCAGCGGGGGTATGGGAAGCCCCCCTATCCAGTCAGCCAACAAGAAAGGTATGGTAGATACTGCCATGAAATGACCAAAGATTACAGCCCCGGTAATAATGAATATAACCATACAGCCTGTTCGCAAGCCGTCCTTACCGGCCTCAATAAATTTCTGCCAGCTAAGTTGTCGTCGGGCCAAGCCAATGATCAAGGCGCCACCTGCCCCAATTGCTCCGGCCTGAGTGGGGCTAAACCAGCCTAAGAATAAGCCTCCAATGGCCAAAAGAAATAGAATTATAGCTTCAATAATTCCCGTAAGCACTTTCAGTTTTTCCGTCCAGCTGGTTGGGACTCCGGGGGGACCGATTGCAGGATTGCGCAGGCAAAGCAAAACCACTGTTGCGACAAAAGAGAGGCTAAGGAGTATCCCCGGCAATACACCGGCGAGGAAGAGTTTGCCTATGGATTCCTCGGTCAATATCCCATAGACAATGAGCACGGTGCTCGGTGGGATAAGGATGCCAAGCGTGCCAGCAGCAGCAACAGTACCGGTGGCTAATGTGTCATCGTAGTTATACTTCTTCATCTCGGGAAGCGCTATCTTGCCCATTGTAGCTGCCGTAGCCGTGCTAGACCCGCATATGGCACCAAACCCGGCGCAGGCAATTACGGTAGCCACGGTAAGGCCGCCACGTATCTGCCCTACCCAGGTATAGGCCGTTTTATAAAGCCTTTGGCTGATTCCCGCAGCGAAAGCAAAGGTACCCATGAGGATAAAGAGTGGGATGACACTTAGGGGGTAAGAGGAGAACATGTGGAAGACATCCTGGGCAAGAAGGCCCAGGGCCGGTTCCGGGCCGCTCAAATAAGCAAACCCAACAAATCCGACAAAGGCCATGGCGAAGGCAACCGGCATTTTGAGAAGAAAAAGGATGAGGAGAAGGGCAATACCGGCAATGCCTGCAGCAACTGGGCTCATCTTTTTACCATCCTGACTATCGCGTTAAGAAACTTATTAAGAAACACCAAACAGACAGGAATGCTGGCAATGGCAATACCATATGCGAAAGGATAAAGGGGTATGCGAGCAGTTGCGCTCTCTTCACATCCGGTTTGAAGATAATAACCGTGTATGCAGAGGCGCCAGATAATCAGAATAAAGAGGGCTAATCCAAGCAGGTGAATGATGCTGTCGATAACTGCTTGGACGCGCTTTGACAGCAAAATGACAAAAAACTCTACTTGAACATGTCTGCCAAGAATGAGCGAAGAGGCGACAGCGAAAGATATTGCCACTAACTGCCCGAGCATCACGATGTCAATAGCGCCAAGGACAGGCCGAAGAAAGAGCTTGGCTCCGATTACATCGATGCAGGTGATAAACATCATCACAAGGAGCCCGGCAAGCCCTATCCACTCAAACCAGCCGCTTAATAAGCGATTAAACCTCTCAAATTTGTCTAAGAATGTCATGAATTTCACATCATGCCCTTTTACCACTCACGCACCTGCCTTGGGGGCTTTCATAATCCGTGTCAGCCTCTTAAAGCATTAGCGTGTAGGCTTAAGCCCCCAAGGCAGGTCTAATTCTTCATGCACTGCCTGATCTATTTAGGGCCTCATCGCGGAAGGCCCAGTTGGAGACTTGATGCGTAACTCTATCTGCCTTTTAGTCCAGAAGTTAATTCGCTCCCGTATGAATCTCATCCAGCCTCTCACCTCTGCTTCTGAATAGCCTTTACCAACCATCTCTTTTACGTAGTCCTCAACTACGGGTGCGGTAGCATTCTTCCACCTAGATGCCTCTTTTGGGGATAAATATATGATTTCTACACCCTTCTTTATGGCGAAATCCATTCCTTCGGCATCTATTCGATTCCACATCAGAGCAAATCGCTCCTTAAACTCTCCGCAAAGCTGATCAAAGATCTCTTTAATATCTGGTGGCAACTTCGCATAGCTCTTCTTGTTCATCGCTACATAAAAGGCGTAGGTGTTGCCAATTTGCCAGTTTGCCGTTGTATAGCCGACAACTTCAGCGAACCGGAATGTCTTAAGTGTCTCAAAGGGCGTATTCACTCCATCAATCACACCTTTGGCTATTGCATCATAGACTTCCATCATCGGTGTCGGCGCCGGAGTTGCCCCCAATGCCTTAATCGTATTACCAACAATCCCCGGGGCCCTTATTGTCAATCCCTTTAAATCTTCCAGCTTGTACACTGGCTTTTTACAGATAATGAGATTTGGGGTGCTGGCATGCATCCAGAGTACGCGCACATCATCAAATTCCTTCGGCTTAAATTTATTGTAGAAGTCATTGACGACTTGATTAGATACCCAGCCACTAGGGTAGCCAATAGGCATTTCGCAAGCTCCGGTAACGGGGAAGCGACCCGGCGTGTACTCAATGTGAGCCAGGCCTATGTCAGCAATTCTCGAAACTACCCCTTTGTACATCGCAGGGGCTTTCAGCAATGAGCCGCCAGCAAAGTATTGAATCTTCACCCTCCCATCTGTGCGCTTTTCCAGTTCGGCGATGAATTCTTCAGAGAGTTTAGAATGTCTAGCTGGGGGAGGGAAGTAATTGGCAAACTTTAGCTTTATCACTTTGGGCGCGGCATAAGCCCCTTCAAAGGATAAAACAGTGAACATTAGCCCCAAGCAAAGAATCCCCGCCACGATTAATAGTTTTTTCCGTCTCATCGTTAATACCTCCTTTTAAGATTGGGTTAGCCTCATCACAGCCCCATTGCCGTGATGATATTGTCCTGCATGTCTATCAACATCTCATGGTACTGTCAATTCTTTTATGTAAAACCTTCATAGGCCAATTTTCTCTCCATATGACTTGTTCTACGTTTGGACTTCAGGAGAGTTTTGTGCTGTCTCAATGTCAAGCGATTCTTTAAAGTTACCCCGTGGAAATTCCACTTGACCTACAAGCGACGCTACCCTATAGTATAGTGCCATCACCAGGAAAAAGAGATTCTATCCCCTCTATCCAAGGCGTTTATAATAGGCCAATAAATTGATAGGAAAATGAAGTATTGGAATCCATATCTTGAAACCCTGCTCCGCGAGAAAGTAATCGGTGGTAGCGCAGATGTCCTCTATCACCTTATCACTTTAATCGGTTAGTGGAATGGAGGGCAATGTATGGCGATGTTTTTGGAAGGGTTTACACCTTACAAAAAAGAAGATGCTGAAAAGTATAACAAGTTTCGGTGGTGGTCAGGGCTGACATTCGGAGATATCCTTGACAGGGCTGCGGATATTCACCCTGAAAAAGAGGCCTTTGTTGATCGGAAGACGAGCCTTACATATGGGGAGGCTCGTGAAAAGACGAATAAGCTGGCCATAGGCCTGATGGATTTGGGCATCCAGCCCTTGGACCGGGCCCTGGTTCAGCTTCCGAACTGGAACGAATTCGTTTTTGCCTATTTTGCCCTTCAAAAGGTTGGAGCTATCCCGGTGTTGCTGATCGACCGATATCGCCAGTTTGAAATCAACCATCTGATTAGCCTTACGGGAGCCACATCCTGGATTGTCGCCTCCAGATACAAAAAAACAGATTACGTTCCCATTATCAATGACGTCCTGAAGGAACATCCGGAACTTAAGAATGTCATTACTGTCCGGGGAGAAGGGGATCAGCAGCCCTTTACAAGCCTTGAAAGTCTTATCGAGGAGGCTGAATTGACCGAGGACAATCTGGCCCGGCTTGCCAACAGGCTTCCGGATCCCATGCAGGTGGCCCATATGGGACCGACCGGAGGGACGACCGGAGCGCCTAAGATCGTCCCCCGCACACACAACAGTCTCATTACCGGCATCGAATATTGCTCCAAGTCGTGGGAGCAAAGCAACCAGGACATTAACCTAATCGCAGGTCCCGTAGGTCATGATTTGACATACTCCAAGGGCTTCATCGGAAGTATTATCACGCTTGGAAAGATTATATTCCTGGATTCTGCAGACGATAAAGACTTATGTGAGACCATTGAAAAGGAGAAAATTACTTCCATCATCTGGGTTCCCACTCTGGCGCAAAGGATGCTCCAATACGAGGACCTTGCTAAGCATGATTTGAGTTCCTTGAAAAAGATGCACAGCGCAGGGGGGGCAAGCCACCCTGATCTCGTCAAAGATGTCACGGAAAAGTTGAAAATGAAGTTTTACAATGGATATGGCGGGACAGAAGGAATGACGACCATCACGCGCACCACTGATGATTTAGAGACAATCTGTACCACCGTGGGGAGGCCCACATGCCCTTATGATACATACAAGGTCATCGATAAAGATGGAAATGAACTTCCCCCCAACACGCAGGGTGAATTGGTTCTTAAAGGCCCCGGTGTATTTACCGGCTATTACAATAATCCAGAGGAGAACAAAGAGGCATTTACTAAGGACGGGTTCTTCAGGACCGGAGACGTGGCCAAGATCGATGAAAAAGGCTACATCACGCTCACCGGCCGCATCAAGGAAATGATCAACCGGGGCGGTGAGAGTATCAGTCCCACGGAAATCGAGAGACTCATCAACCGTCACCCGGATGTCGCAACCGTGGCCGTTATCCCGATGCCTGATCCGTTTATGGGCGAAAGGGTTTGTGCCTATATCCAGCCCAAAGCCGGGTCTCAATTGTCCTTTGACGAGATCATTTCCTTCTTGAAAGGGCAGAAGGCCTCTGTGCTTCAGCTTCCCGAGCGGATCGAATTTATCGATGTCATGCCATATACGGGCGCACAAAAACTGGATAAGCGATCCCTGCGGGAGGACATTGAGAAAAAGCTCCAGGTGGCTGAATAAACTATGAAAGAGGGAAGAACGAAACATAAATACAAAGAAAGGAATTGAATAATGGAAGAAGTAAAGAAAATTCGAACTTCCTGCCGAAGTTGTCATGGGGGGTGCGGCGTGATAGCCTATGTCAAGGACGGCAGGGTGATAAAGGTGGAGGGGGACCCGGATTCCCCTTACAGCCGTGGGACCCTGTGCAGTAAAGGCCTAGCCATTACGCAACTGGCCTACCACCCGGACAGGATCATCTACCCGATGAAGAAGGTCGGCGACAAACTCAGTGGAAAATGGGAACGAATCACCTGGGACGAGGCACTCGATACAATCGCGGCAAAATTTCAGGCCGTAGTCGACGAATACGGTCCGGAATACATTGTCGTGGGCCAAGGCACGGGACGGGACTATGAGAGCCACCTGTACCGCTTTTCTAATCAACTGGGCACCCCTAATGTACTCACGGCCGGTCACATGTGTTATGTCTCAAGGATCTCGGCCAGTCTGGTCACCTGCGGCAATCTGCCGATTGTCGATTATAATGGCGGCCCAAAACTCATTGTGATGTGGGCCTGCAACCCCCTGTGGACCAACCCCGACGAATATCGTGCTGAATGGTTCGCCAGGGTCTTTAGAGAAGGGGCCAAGCTGATCAGCATCGATCCTCGAAGATCCTATTACGCGGAAAGGGCTGACCTGTGGCTCCAAATCCGCCCAGGAACGGATACGGCCATGTCCATGGGCTGGCACCATGTGATCATCGAGGAAGAACTCTATGAAAAGGATTTCGTGGAGAATTATGTCCACGGATGGGATGCCTTCAAGGAAAGGGTTATGAAAGATTATACACTTGAGAAGGTACAAGAGATTACATGGGTTGATAAAGACCTGATCCGGGAGGCTGCGAGGATGTACGCCACCACGAAGCCAGCGGGCATCCATTGGGGTGTGCCAACAGAGCAGAACAACAATTGCACCGACTTTACCCGAGCCACGATCGGTCTTATGGGGATAACGGGCAATCTGGACGTCCCAGGAGGGAATGCCCTTTTTGTGAACCCACCCACGCGGACGGTTGCCGAATTCTCCCGCCATAGGGATCTCAGCAAAGAGGTGCTTGCAAAGAGGCTGGGTGGAAACGATTTTATACTGGGGGCTAGGGTGGCCTTTATCAACCCCAAAAAGGCGTGGGATTCCATCGTTTACGGAGAACCTTATCAGCTCAAGGCAGGACTGTTGTGCGGCAGTAATCCAGTGGTGACCAGAGCCAACGGCAGAGAGGCCTATGAGGCCCTCAAGAAACTGGAGTTTTTTGTCATCATTGATCACTTCATGACCCCCACTGCGGAACTGGCCGATATCTTCCTGCCTGCCGGCACCTGGCTGGAGCAGAACCATTTGGCCGACAACTGGAAGCGGCACGGCTATGTTTTTGCGCGGGTAAAATGTGTCGAAATCGGGGAGGCCTGGCAGGACCACAAGATCTTTCTCGAGCTCGGCAAGCGCATGGGCCAGGAATGGTGGCCCACGGTCGAGGATGCCCTGGATTACCTGCTCGAACCCTCGGGCCTAACCTTTGAGCAATTCAAGGAGAAGATGTACCTCCAGGGTGAAATGGTTTACTATAAGTACAAAGAAAGGGGTTTTTCCACGCCTACCAGGAAAGTGGAACTGTATTCTACCTTTCTGGAAAAAAGGGGGCGCGATCCTCTGCCCAAATACGTGGAAGTTCCCGAGAGCCCCTATTCCACACCGGAGGTGGCGGAGAAATACCCCTATATTTTCAATGCAGGGCTGCGGACCCCGAATTTTTTCCATGCAGCAGGTCGCATGGTGCCGTGGCTGAGGGAGTTAAGACCCGATCCTATTGCGGAGATCCATCCTGACACGGCCGAAAAACACGGCATCAAAAACGGCCATTGGATGTATATCGAATCGCCGAGGGGACGTATAAAAATGCGTGCGAAACTATCCGATGGAATTGATCCTCGCGTGATTCCGGCAGAGCATGGTTGGTGGTTTCCGGAGATAAAAGATCCGGGTCATGGCTGGGACATATCCAATGCTAATCTCCTGACCGACAATGCCTATAAAACCTGCGACCAGAATATGGGCGCCACCTGTCTGAGGGTTTGTCAGTGCAACATATCTCCCTGTGAGGATAAATAGGAGGGAAAAAGATGGGAAAAATATCACTGCTATTCAACGAGTATCTTTGTAGTGGTTGCCATACCTGTGAAATCGCCTGTAAACAGGAGCACGGACTTGGGGTAGGGCCGAGAGTCATCAGGGTCCTTGAGGAGTCCCCCTATTTCAAGCCGCTGTTTTGCCACCATTGCGACGACCCCCCCTGTGTAAAAGCCTGTCCCGAAGATGCCATTACCAAGGATTCGGAGACGGGGGTCGTTCTACTCGATCTTGAAAAATGTACAGGTTGTAATGCGGCGCCGGGAACATCCGGGGCCGAAAAACAGGGAACGTCTCCTTGCAAGGCGGAATGCCCGGCCCACATCGATGTCCAGGGCTATGTGAGCCTTGCTGCAAAGGGAAAATTTCAAAGAGCCCTGGAACTTATCAAAGAGGCAAGCCCCTTTCCGTCCATCTGTGGAAGGATCTGCCCCCATCCCTGTGAATCCGCTTGTAATAGAGGTGGGATTGATGACCCTGTAGCAAACCACGCCATCGAGCGTTTTGTTGCTGACCTGGATTTGAACACAACCAAGCGTTACATGCCCAAAATCAAAGAAAAGAAAAAGGACGAAGTCGCCATTATCGGTTCAGGGCCTGCCGGATTGAGCTGCGCATACTATCTCGCGCAGGAAGGCTATCAGGTGACGATTTTCGAAAAAGACACCGAGCCGGGAGGGATGCTCACGGCAGGCATACCGTCCTATCGTCTTCCCCGTGAAGTGGTTAATGCCGAGATTCAGCTTATCCGTGATATGGACGTGACCATCAAAACCGGTGTGGAGATTGGAAAGGACGCTACCATTGCTCAATTGCGCAAAGAGGGATTCAAGGCCTTTTTCACTGCCATCGGCATGCAGGAATGCTTACGACTCGGCATTGAGGGTGAGGATCTGGACGGTGTTTATGGCGGATTGGATTATCTCCGTCACATCAACAGGGGAGAATCGGTAAAATTGGGTAAAAACGTTGCT
>Ga0209991_10000906_pt1 | contig 13232 bp, 11 predicted proteins | sample ChitaG_FD_183167 | JGI IMG/M metagenome (GOLD analysis project Ga0209991, IMG submission 183167) | Deep subsurface microbial communities from South Pacific Ocean to uncover new lineages of life (NeLLi) - Chile_00310 metaG (SPAdes)... | ecosystem: Environmental > Aquatic > Marine > Oceanic >...
TTAATGACGTATTTTACTTTCTGTTGAAATGACGTATTCATGGAGACGTTTATTTCTTTGAACAATAATATGTTAAGTGCTATTTCAATTACTTGTCGATGGATGAGATACAAGCGCCGCGCCGTACTCTACCAGAGGATGAGTCGATTTTTTCTGAGAGAACAAACGCATTGCGGTGCATAGTTCAGTCGTGCAAAAAATTCCTTTTTGGTGAATTTGGAGGATGCGCAGGTCTGACTAACACTGGGGATAACTTAAGCAAAAATTCAGCACTTGTCAATCTGTTTGGAGGGCTGTGGTGGGGATTCCTTTTTTGATGCAGTTTACTAAATGAAAGTATAACGTTTTATGAGTAAATAAACGAATAACGATGCTTCAGATTGGCTCCCCCTATTGGACACGTTCAGAACTTTCTGTTGGAACAGAATCCGACAGGAATTAATGAACTTAGAAAGAATGAACCCTCTTTTTGCGGCTTTATGGATAGACCAGGAATGTAATTCTCTCGTAAATTAGTTCTTTAATACTCTTTTCCTGACAGATAAATCGTCGCAGAGTAAAAAGGGTTCAAAAATATGAAGGTGTCTTTGAAGGTAGGTTTCGGAGGAAACTGCATTTTAAGGCAGGAAGTAGCCAATTTTGCCTGGAGAATAAGGATAGAATTTCCCCCTGTCGCTAAGTTTAGAATGCAAAAGAGGCTATTCTATGGCTCAAAAATGGCAAATTTTAACATGCATTGGCCCTCTTTGCTTCTTTTTTTATAGCGTTGCATTTTACCTTTGATCTTGCCAAAACCTACCATCATTATCTTGTTGTTTCCTTTTTTCCTACCTTTTCCTCACCTCTTTCCACTAATTTTCTGTTATGAGTTGTCTCTACCTATCAAGGAAAAATGATAAGATGCTGTGAAGTATTCTCCTTCCATATCCTGTCACTATTACAAAGGAGCCTTCCTCTTGTAGAATACAAGGCACACGCTGGCCAAAACCATGATCACCCCTCGCCTCAAGTCATCGCCTCTTGACCCCATCAAAATTACGGCACAAAAAACTCCGAAATCTATTTGAGCTCGTTATTTGACGCAACACCATGTAACTTGCTCTAATGGCTATTTATCGTCCTGTAACGTACAAGGCTTGACATATGCTCCTTATTCTATACAATAAACACACGCTATGATATACTTGGACACAGGGGGTAGCCACCTGAAATATACACATTACCTTCCTGCGGGCTCCTTAATCCCTTGCAATGTAGGCACATAACCTCTCCAACAGACCATTCTACAGCTCAAAAGAGTCCAAAAATCCCAAACACACTTCCTGTATATTCAACACTTTTTAGCTAATTGGATGCAAGAAAAGAGTTGGGTCTTACCTATTGAGAATTCTGGTCTTTGAAATACGCTTTTAGTCTATAACAAAAGACGCAAAATTAGCCATAATAAGGGGCGTTAATCTTTTCAATGAGGGAGAAAATTCATTGATACTTTTTGAGACGGCTTATATAAGCTTCAATGCCGGGCCAGTCTGAACAGAAGGGCAAGGATACTTATTACTCTGCTGCCGATGAGAGTGAATTATAAAGGGGGAGCAAATGAGAGCAGTCGGTTATATCAGGGTATCCACTGAGGAACAGGCAAGAGAAGGAATATCCCTTGACGCCCAGGAAGATAAGGTCAAGAAGTATGCAGATCTCCATAACTTAGAGCTGGTAGAACTGATAAGCGATGAAGGAAAGTCAGGTAAGGATCTCAACCGGGAAGGAATACAGAAGGTTATATTTTTATGCCAGGAAAGAAAGGTTGATCATCTCATTGTTTATAAGATGGATAGATTAACCAGGAGACTTTTGGATCTTCTTACGTTAATTGAAGAGGTCTTTAAGCCTAACAAGGTTCAATTCCATTCCATTACTGAGAAAATAGATACTGCTACTGCTCAAGGTAAATTCTTCTTAGCTATTATGGGGGCTATGGCTCAGATGGAAAGGGATCTTATCTCTGAGAGAACCAAAGAAGCCCTACGATATAAGATTAGCAAGGGTGAACTGGTAGGGTCTTCGCCCTTGGGCTTTGAGGCTATCGAGAAAGAGCTAAGAAAAACTCAAGATGAGCTGGTAGTCATTCGACAGATCTTTAATATGAAAAGAGGTCGAGGTAAAAATAAGCTCTCTTTGAGACAGATCGCTAACCGATTAAATGAGGAGATGATCCCCACCAAAAGAGGGGGCAAGTGGTATGCAGAAACAGTAAGGTATATTCTCCGCAATAGTAGATATAGAGAGCTTAGGCAAGCTGTTTGTGTGTAAAAAGGGGACGCGGTTTTTATACGGAGAGCAAAAAAGAGGGAGGGTAAAATGTTTAAAAAGGTATTTTGTGCAATGATAGTCACAGGGTTGTTTCTCCAGTCATCGGTGGTATTAGCGCAAGAGCCTATTCCTAGTTATACGAAAATAGACAAATCAATGAAGGCTTTAGAAGGTGCCTTAAAGAACTCATTAGAGAATTGTAGCGTATCGCTTGGATATGTCCCTAATATTGGAGCAATCTTTATTTGTGAGATGCACTTCGAGTCGGATATATCCGATGTTTTAGAAGAAACAGTAATCGAACTAATAGAAGCTCTGGGTCCTTTAATGAAAATAAAAGATGAAGAGAAAATCATTGTCATTCTGAGGTCTTCGGGCGGATTCCTAGGTGAGAGGCAAGAATATGTGGTAGTTACTAGTAAAAATCAATTATCAGATACAGAGAAATCCACTGAGAAATGGAAGATATATAGTTCTAAAGTTATAGAAAGATAGTCAAGAATATCGAATGAGAAGTTTTTCTTCCTTTTGCATATCAACTCGTTGATTACTTAAAGAGAATCATGGAAATATATGAAATGGGAGAACTACTCTTGGGTATCGGAGGGCTTGTTTTTCTTATAACTTTGATAGGGCTAATTGTAGCCTTGATTAGAAAGAAAAACCGAAGAGCGTGGGCTTTAGTTTTTTTTGGTAGTTTGGCTTTAATTGTATCTGGAGGTGTAATGCAAAACTACAAGACCGAAGAAGCAGTGAGAAGAGTAGAAACAAGAAAAGAAATAAAAATGCTAGAGAGAGAAATGAGTTCATTGAAAAGTACAGAAAAGCAGATTAAAAAGAGGTGTTCAGAGATTAAGGAAATTCTTGCTCTCACTGGTGAGGCGAAACAAATTGAGTTTCGTGTCCTTAATGCAGATGCGGAATTTCTAAAAGGCACCCCCGTGGTATATAAGGGGAAAATTGTTCAACTCCAGAAAGGAAACAAACGGATGGATATAAGACTAAGGGTAGGAGAGGAGGCTAATGACATTATTTATCTTGAATACAACGATGTAGTTAAAGGAGTTTATAAAGATGATATTATTACTATCTGTGGAATAGTTAAGGGGTTTAAAACATATAAAAGTATAGCAGCATGGAAGATTACCCTTCCTCTTATAAATGTAAAGGTATTAAGTAAAAACGGGTTAGCTGAAGAAAAAAGAAGATTAACTCAAAAAATGGAAGAGCTAGAATCCCAAGAAATGGATATTAAAAACCAAATCATAAATTATGAAAAAGAAATGAAGGATAGGGAAGGAATAAAAAAGGGAAAAAAGACTTCTCAAACCTTTAGCTTTAAACCAAAAGAACACGAACAAATAGAGGAAACTAAAGAGGGGGATTCTTGGTATCCTGAACAGGTTCTCGATGAGGGTATTAAAGAGTACACGGAAGCCATCGAGCTGGGCGTAGGTGGTGACGAAATTTATTATAATCGGGAGCTACTTTACTTACATAAAAAAGAATTTGATAAAGCTATTGCTGATTTTACTGAAGTTAGAGATAACTTACCTTACGCTGAAGAAGCCCTACAACAAGCAGAAAAAATGAAAAAACTGGCAGAAACAGGAGAAAACCAACCTAGTGAGTAGGGATAAACAGGAAGGAATTTAAAACGTTCTTAGAAGCTAAAACATTGAGAAAAAGAAAGATACTCATCTCAATCCTTATCTTGAGTTTGTTCTTATTTTCCTATGGATCTTCCTTTGCTAAAATTAGAGTGTTTTTCTCTCCTAAAGGTGGGGCAGTCGAGGAAATAATTAAGCAGACAGACAATGCAGAATCCTACATTGATATAGCTATGTATTCCTTCACTTATGAGCCGATAGCTGAGGCAATAATAAGGGCAAAGAATCGTGGGGTTAAAATTCATAGTTTGATGGATAAGGTGCAATCTCAAGGTAAATACTCAAAATACGAATTCTTTTTGGATAATGAGATAGCTGTTATACAGGATAGACGTGCAGGGATTATGCATAATAAGATAGCTGTTATAGATGATCGCTTCCGGGAAGGTTAAGAGTGAAAATAGCAAGGTATAAACCATCACCCGGGTCAAGATCTTGCGTCTATGAAGCTGCTATGGGCCTATTCTGAAAAGAGAGTAGGGCAGTTTACCCGATTCTTACAAATAAGCTAATTTTAGGCTGAACCAAGAGGGGGTAGGTAAAACAAGAGGGGGATAAGATGGACAAAGCAGAATTGATAGAAGAGATAAGTAGCAAGGTAGGATTAACTAAAAAGGATACCGGGAATGTAGTTAATGCGATAGTGCAAACTATCACCAACACTCTGAAGAAAGGAGAAAAGGTGACTTTAGTTGGTTTTGGCACTTTTCAGGTGCTGGAGAGAAAAGCGAGAAGAGGAGTAAATCCCCAAACAGGAGAAACTATCCAGATCTCGGCAAAAAAGGTACCTAAGTTTAGAGCAGGGAAGGAGTTGAGGGAAAAAGAAATAAGAGAAACGGGAACATTCGAAGAAATGGGGAGAAAACTGGATGAACTTGGTCAGAAAATGAAGGTTATTACTCAGAAAGGGGCAGGTAAGACAAGCAAACAAGCTAAGAATTGGGGGGAAAAGTTAGATGAGGTAGGAAGAAAACTTAAAAAGGTTACTCAGAACAGGGTAGAAAAACTTGCTACTCAGACTAAGACTATTGCTCAGGTTAGTAAACTGAGATCCCAAATCCGAGATATAAAAAGGAAGAGAGAGGATAAAATTTCGAGGTTAGGAAAGATAGCTTATGAATCACACCTATACAAGAAATTGGATAATAAGGATTTAAAAGAAATAGGAGAGGAAATCGCCAAATTAGAAAAAGAAATTAGGATAAAAGAAGAGGGAATTGAGAATTTGAAGAAGTAGCTAAGGAAAATGAAAGACGTAAACTAAAGCAATTATAATAGCTTTATTTACAAACATTGCTATGAAGTTTTATCATATCTTGGATTTTATGGAATCCAAACAGCCAGATGAAAAAACAATGGAAGATAAGGCAAAATAGAAAAGAGACTTCCAGCCTTGGAAAGATTAAAGAACAAAAAGGAAACCTGTCTAAATTAACTAAAGCTGCCTTAGAGGAAAAAAAAGAGAGATGATCCGAGACTGGACTAACGAGAGGAAAATTAAGAAGGACCTCTGGCCAAGAGAGATGATGAAAGAAATAGAGAAGGCTTTCGGGGGACTGATAAAGTTTGTCTGAAAGAATGAGGATTGGGAACTATAAGTTAAATTTTTGATAAGAAAAGAGGGGAGAAGAGAAAATGAGAGTTTACCAAAAAGCCTTATGGGTGGTGGGGTTAGTAGCCCTGGGAGCATTTTCCCTGGGCGGATTTTTAGTAGATGCCGGATTCATCCCTCGGCTTACTGTATACTATGCCCTAACGAGGATGTGGGGTGAGCTTACTATCACGCTAGTTGCAGGGGTTGTTTTTCTATTCCTTCTTGCTCTTAGTATCTACCTGCCGCTATCAACCTGGTTTAAAGGTCGAGGTGGATTCATTACCCTTTCTAATCCTTTAGGGTCCCTGGATATATCCACAAAAGCAATATCTAAATTCATTCAAAGGACAGGGAAAACAATGGAGGAGGTGAGAGACGCCAAGATAAAGATAAAGCCTGCAAAAGAGGGAGTGGAATCTTATGTAACCTTATCAGCTCATGGGGAGGCAGAAGGAGGAATTCCTCGGCTGGTAAGTGATTTCCAAAAGATAGTTAAGAAATATCTTGTGGAACAAGTGGGAATTCCCGATGTGAAAAAGGTAGAGGTAAGAGTAACCAAGATATTTTAAAAAGGAAAAAATGACGGTGGCAGCTTTTGTGATTGCCTTAATTGCCCAGGGACTAGGTATTTATAATCTTCTCGCTAAACCCAAAGTTAAAATTGCGTCTGAAGAGAAAGAGAAAAAATCGCTAACTTCAGTTGCTGAAGGCCTTGGAGTGATTAGGTTTAAAGAAAAGTAGCCAGATCCATTTTCACCATAAGCCAATTTTAAGCTGAATAAGAGATGGGGAGGAAAAGATGAGCTTTAAGAGAGTATTGATTATCATTGGGATAGTAGTTTTGGGTGTTGTCATTACCTTTGGGGTTGAGGAAATTAGATTTAGATCGATGAGTAGAGCTCTTGTCACCGAGGTTAAAACCCTCCGGGGAAAAAATCAGGACTTCCAGACCAAAAATGATGATCTTACCAAACACGCGAAGGCTCTGAAGGATGAGCTGGAGGCAAAAACAGAGGAATATAAAGGAACAATCTCCCAACTAGAAGAAGAAGTGAAAGAACTTGAGACAGCCAATCAAGACGTAGAAGCTCTTAGAGCTGAGGTTAAAACTCTCAAGGAAAAAAATCAGGACCTGCAGGCCAAAAATGATGATCTTACCGAACAGATAAAGACTCTGAAAACTCAACTTGAGGTAAAAACACAGGAATACGAAGAGAAAATTTCCGAGTTAGAAGAAAAGAGAGGGAGTCTTCAGGAAAAAGTCAGGCAATTGGAGGAGGTGATAAATAAAGTTCGAACTATTTTAGCAGAGAAAGAGTAGCTTTTGCGGAGGCTGGGTTATATGGCACGGATTGAGTTAAGAAGTATCGATACTATCTCTACTCTTCGAGGGAGGAGGATTACTAAAGACATGTACGACAAAAAGTTAAAAGAATATAAAGAAAAACAACATGACTTACTTATTCAGATGGAAGAGCATAGTGAAGCTGACGAAAACTTCTATTTGACAGCTTCTAAGGTATTAGATTTGGCGAGCAGAGCTCTAGAAATTTTTGAAAGTTCTGAAGTGACTGAAAAAAGAACCCTCTTAAATTTCCTACTTCAGAACCCTGTTTTGAGTGGCAGAAACCTTTTATTCAAGCTGAAAAGTCCGTTCGATGTTATAGCTCAATGTGGCAAAACTCAAGATTGGCTCCCCGGGCAGGACTCGAACCTACAACCTAGTGGTTACAAGCTACCCGATATTTCTACCGGACTTGGACTATCTCTTCATCCTGACCCGATATCAGGATGCCGGGCGCTGAGAGGCTTATAGGTGGGAATCCTCATCCTCTAGTCTCTGCACGTTCCTACCTACTTATTTTCCCTTCGGTAGGCTTCGCTCAGGGTTACCGTATCCCGAAAGCTTCTCGGAACTTAGGTTTCCTTGAATTCACCCGATTTTTCAACCGCGGTTACCCGCGGAAGCTGCAAATTTTTACAGCCACCCGCTCTACCATTGAGCTACCGGGGAAGCTAACTTATTTTAGGCAGATTAAGAAAAAAAGTCAAGATCAAAACCTAATAAAAAATCCCGGCAGTGTCCTACTCTCCCACAGAGTTGCCCCTGCAGTACCATCGGCGCTGGGGAGCTTAACTTCCGTGTTCGGAATGGGAACGGGTGTTTCCTCCCCGCCCTAACCACCGGGAAAAATTTGCTCAGCCTAAATCAATTTAGAATACTTGCCCTTAGATAACTGCACAGGATAGGTTACTCAAAAAGTCAAACCCTCGGCTTATTAGTACCAGTAGGCTGAACACGTTACCGTGCTTACACCACTGGCCTATCAACCTGGTGGTCTGCCAGGAGCCTTACCTCACTTGCGTGAGTGAGAGATCTAGTCTTGGGGGGGGCTTCCCGCTTATATGCTTTCAGCGGTTATCCCGTCCAGACATAGCTACCCAGCGATGCCACTGACGTGACAACTGGTACACCAGAGGTCTGTCCATCCCGGTCCTCTCGTACTAGGGACAGCTCCCCTCAAATCTCTTACGTCCACGGCGGATAAGGACCGACCTGTCTTACGACGGTCTAAACCCAGCTCGCGTGCCGCTTTAATAGGCGAACAGACTAACCCTTGGGACGGGCTACCGCCCCAGGATGCGACGAGCCGACATCGAGGTGCCAAACCTCCTCGTCGATGGGAACTCTCGGAGGAGATAAGCCTGTTATCCCCGGGGTACCTTTTAGCCGTTGAGCGACGACCCTCTCACTCAGAATCGCCGGATCACTAAGCCCTGCTTTCGCATCTGCTCGAGATGTCTCTCTCGCAGTTAAGCTCCCTTATGCCTTTATACTCTTAACGCGATTTCTATACGCGCTGAGGGAACCTTTGGACGCCTCCGTTACTCTTTAGGAGGCAACCGCCCCAGTCAAACTGCCCATCAAGCACTGTCCCCCATCCGGATAACGGATGCGGGTTAGAACCTAAACGTAACAAAGGTGGTATTCCACTGACGGCTCCAGGAAAGCTAGCGCCTTCCCTTCTCAGCCTCCCACCTATGCTATATAGATTACGTCAAGACCCAATGCCAGACTACAGTAAAGGTCCCGGGGTCTTTCCGTCCTGCCGCGGATAATCGGTATCTTCACCGATAATACAATTTCACCGAGTCCCTCGTTGAGACAGTGCCCAAGTCGTTACGTCATTCATGCGGGTCGGAACTTACCCGACAAGGAATTTCGCTACCTTAGGACTCTTATAGTTAGAGCCGATGTTAACTGGGGCTTCGGTTTGAGCCTTGCAGCCCTCCCCTTAACCTTCCAGCACTGATCAGACTTCAGTCCCTATACATCCTCTTACGAGTTAGCAGAGACCTGTGTTTTTAGTAAACAGTCGCCTGGGCCTCTTTGTTGAAACCCCTTCGCGCTTCTCAGATTGCAAGCAATCTGATACAACGCTAATGGGGCACCCCTTATCCCGAAGTTACGGGGCTAATTTGCCGAGTTCCTTAACGAGGGTTCGCTCGAGCGCCTTAGCATTCTCAGCCAGCCTACCTGTGTCAGTTTGCGGTACGGACACCTGAATATATCGCTTAGAGGTTTTTCTTGATGGAAAGGATCAACCACTTCCCTCATTAAAAAGAAGTCCCCATCACAGCTTGGGATTAACGATCGCTTGGATTTACCTGAGCGATCTCCTCAACTGCTTGGACATGGACAATCAATCCCATGCAGGCCTACCTCTCCATGTCACCCCTTCACTTAGCACTATCCAGGTGGTGCCGGAATTTTCTACCCGGCTGCCCATCGCCTACGCAATATGCCTCGGCTTAGGACCGACTTACCCTGGGCGGATTAGCCTTCCCCAGGAAACCTTAGGCTTTCGGCGCAAGGGTTACTCTTCCTTGTTTCGTTACTCATGCCGGCATCATCTCTTCTACTTCGTCCAGGTACCTTTCGGTTCCCCTTCAACCTAATGTAGAATGCTCCCCTACCGAGCAAAGCTTTGCTTTGCAGCTATTAATGAGTAGCCGTCGGTAAAACCAACAACCACTCACTATCTGCAAAAAACTTTACTCCCGTGGTTTCGGTAGCAGACTTGAGCCTCGTTAAATTTTCGGGGCAAGATCACTAACCCAGTGAGCTTTTACGCACTCTTTAAAGGATGGCTGCCTCTGAGCCAACCTCCTGGCTATCTAAGTAATCTCACATCCTTTCCCACTTAGCCTGCATTGGAGACCTTAACCGACGGTCTGGGCTCTTTCCCTCTCGACTATGGGGCTTATCCCCCACAGTCTGACTCCTGCGCTAAGGATATAGCGGTATTCGGAGTTTGATTGAGTAAAGAAGCCCGAAGGCTCCTTTATCATTCAGTGCTCTACCCCCGCTATCCAAACGCAAGGCTAGCCCTAAAGCTATTTCGGGGAGAACCAGCTATCGCCAGGTTTGATTAGCCTTTCACTCCGACCCAAAGCTCATCGCCTGACTTTTCAACGTCAGTGCGTTCGGGCCTCCGTACATGGTTAAATGTACTTCACCCTGGCCTTGGGTAGATCACCTGGTTTCGGGTCTACTTAAAGCAACTTGGCGCCCTATTAGGACTCGCTTTCGCTACGGCTCCGGAAGTTTTTCTCCCTTAACCTTGCTACTTTAAGTAACTCACCGGCCCATTATGCAAAAGGTACGTGGTCACACCGAAGTGCTCCCACTGCTTGTAAGAGTAAGATTTCAAGTTCTATTTCACTCCCCTCCCGGGGTTCTTTTCACCTTTCCCTCACGGTACTTGTTCACTATCGGTCACTAGGTAGTATTTAGCCTTAGGAGGTGATCCTCCCAGATTCCCACCGGATTTCTCGTGTCCGATGGTACTCAGGTCTGATGAAGACGAAATTCACCTTCTTTCGAGTACAGGGCTATTACCTTCTCTGGCTAGCCTTTCCAGTACCATTCCTCTAGAAGATAAATTCCATCCGCCTCACTGTAGATATTAGCACTCACCAAACCTACAACCCTGCATAGGCAACACCTACAGGCTTGACACCTATACAGTTTAGGCTCTTCCCTTTTCGCTCGCCGCTACTGGGGGAATCGAATTTTCTTTCTTTTCCTCAGGGTACTAAGATGTTTCAGTTCCCCTGGTTCGCTCTTACATCCTATGGATTCAGATGTAAGTAGTACGGCATTATCCGTACTGGATTGCTCCATTCGGAAATCCCCGGCTCAAAGCCTGTTTGACGGCTCCCCGAGGCTTATCGCAGCCTACCACGTCCTTCTTCGCCTCCTAGTACCAAGGTATCCATCTTACTCTCTTATTAGTTTGACAGTAAAGAGTAACCCATCACTATGCAGTTATCAAAGAGCAAAGAGATTTACCTCATTACATTAATGGCAAATCTTGTTATCCGAGTCTTCAAAAAACTAGCCATCAATCTCCAAAACTTAGACCAATGCTACTTTACCGCATTGGTGGAGATGAGCAGATTCGAACTGCCGACCTCCGCCTTGCAAAAGCGGCGCTCTCCCACCTGAGCTACATCCCCATGGTGGGCCCACCTGGACTTGAACCAGGGACCTTACCCTTATCAGGGGTACGCTCTAGCCACCTGAGCTATGAGCCCGAGAAAAAAATAGAGTGGCAGAGCAGACAGCTTTGGGTAAACTTTTTTTCTATCCCTTGAAAGGAGGTGATCCAGCCGCACCTTCCGGTACGGCTGCCTTGTTACGACTTCATCCCCCTTGCCAAACACACCCTCAATACTCTCCCTCCGACAGAATCGGTTAGTTAAGTATCTTCAAGTGCATTCAACTCGGGTGGTGTGACGGGCGGTGTGTACAAGGGCTGAGAACGTATTCACCGTGGCGTTGCTGATCCACGATTACTAGCAATTCCGGCTTCATGCAGGCGAATTGCAGCCTGCAATCCGAACTGGGGCCAAATTTTGGGATTTGCTCCGGATCACTCCTTTGCATCCTTTTGTCTTGGCCATTGTAGCACGTGTGTAGCCCAGGACATAAGGGGCGTGAGGACTTGACGTCATCCCCACCTTCCTCCGCTTTCTGGCGGCGGTCTCCTTAGAGTACCCGGCTTAACCCGCTGGTAACTAAGGACAAGGGTTGCGCTCGTTAAAGGACTTAACCCAACACCTCACGGCACGAGCTGACGACAGCCATGCACCACCTGTGCTAGCTTCCGAACCGAAGTCCGGATCGCTTCCCTTTCAGGTCACTACTACTAGCATGTCAAACCCTGGTAAGGTTCCTCGCTTTGCGTCGAATTAAACCACGTGCTCCACTGCTTGTTCAGCCCCCCGTCAATTCTTTTGAGTTTCAGCCTTGCGACCGTACTCCCCAGGCGGGGTACTTAACGCGTTAGCTTCAGCACGGAGGGTAATGCTCCCCCCACACTTAGTACCCATCGTTTAGGGCTAGGACTACCGGGGTCTCTAATCCCGATCGCTACCCTAGCTTTAGTGCCTCAGCGTCAGATGCAAGCCAGGAAATCGCCTTCGCTACCGGCGTTCCTCTGGATATCTACGCATTTCACCGCTACTCCCAGAGTTCCATTTCCCCCTCTTGCCCTCTAGTTATACAGTATCAGAGGCAGTTTCCACCTTGAAAGTGAAGATTTCACCTTTGACTTATATAACCGCCTACGCACTCTTTACGCCCAGTAAATCCGAACAACGCTTGCTCCCTACGTATTACCGCGGCTGCTGGCACGTAGTTGGCCGGAGCTTCCTCTGAGGGTACCGTCAATCAATCCGAAGATCGACCATCGTCCCCCCTGACAGGATTTTACGACCCGAAGGCCTTCATCATCCACGTGGCGTCGCTCCGTCAGGCTTTCGCCCATTGCGGAAGATTCCCTACTGCTGCCTCCCGTAGGAGTCTGGGCCGTGTCTCAGTCCCAGTGTGGCCGTACGCCCTCTCAGGCCGGCTACCCATCATTGCCTTGGTGAGCCTTTACCTCACCAACTAGCTAATAGGACGCGGACTCATCCTTGAGCGAAGAACTTTGAAAATCCAACTTTGGTTACCGAAATTGCTTTCTGTAATTTTATCCGGTATTAGCACCCCTTTCGAGATGTTATCCCGGTCTCAAGGGCAGATTATCCACGTGTTACTCACCCGTTCGCCGCTAAGATCAACCGTGGCAGAAAGTTCATAACTCACACAAAGTGTGAATTAATCACCTTCTGCTTCAAGCTGATCTCCGCTCGACTTGCATGTATAAAGCACGCCACCAGCGTTTATTCTGAGCCAAGATCAAACTCTCCGAATAGTTTTTTTTTCTTTAAGGGGCTATCTGCTCTACCAAGTTTTCAAAGATCTACTTATAGTATATACTATTATTTTTAACTGTCAAGTGCCCGGGTGGTAATTTTAATTTTACTAGGTGATTCGCTGCTAACTATCAGGCGATTATAATATAAAAAATTTTTTAATTTTTGTCAAGTCCTCATCACTCTCGCCTGAGACTGGCTCCTAACTGCTCCTTCAATAACTTCACTACGGCTTGCTGAATGCTATCTACCTCCTCATCTTTTAAGGTTCTATCCGAACGTCGAAAAGTCAAAGAATAGTTTTATAACGAGGAGGAATAGATCCTCCCCGATAAATATCAAAAAGCTCAGCTTTCTCCAACCACTTTCCTCCTGCCTTGATAATCTTCTCT
>Ga0209991_10000907_pt1 | contig 13231 bp, 10 predicted proteins | sample ChitaG_FD_183167 | JGI IMG/M metagenome (GOLD analysis project Ga0209991, IMG submission 183167) | Deep subsurface microbial communities from South Pacific Ocean to uncover new lineages of life (NeLLi) - Chile_00310 metaG (SPAdes)... | ecosystem: Environmental > Aquatic > Marine > Oceanic >...
AGCCCTGGCCATCTCTTTTGCCTTAGCCTTTTCCTCCGCCTTAGCTTTAGCTTTCTGCTCTGTCTCAGCCCTGGCCATCTCTTTTGCCTTAGCCTTTTCCTCCGCCTTAGCTTTAGCCTCTGCCTCAGCCCTAGCCTTCTCTTCCGCCTTAGCCTTAGCCTCTGCCTCAGCCCTGGCCATCTCTTCCGCCTTAGCCTTTTCCTCCGCCTTAGCTTTAGCCTCTGCCTCAGCCCTAGCCTTCTCTTCCGCCTTAGCTTTAGCCTCTGCCTCAGCCCTGGCCATCTCTTTTGCCTTAGCCTTTTCCTCCGCCTCAGCCCTAGCTTTAGCCTCCGCCTTAGCTTTAGCCTCTGCCTCAGCCCTGGCCATCTCTTCCGCCTCAGCTTTAGCTTTCTGCTCTGCCTCAGCCCTAGCCTTCTCTTCCGCCTTAGCCTTAGCCTCTGCCTCAGCCCTGGCCATCTCTTCCGCCTTAGCTTTAGCCTCTGCCTCAGCCCTGGCCATCTCTTCCGCCTTAGCCTTAGCCTTAGCCTCCGCCTCAGCCCTGGCCATCTCTTCCGCCTTAGCCTTTTCCTCCGCCTCAGCTTTAGCTTTCTGCTCCGCCTCAGCCCTGGCCATCTCTTCCGCCTTAGCCTTCTCCTCTGCCTCAGCCCTGGCCATCTCTTCAGCCTTAGCCTTAGCCTCTGCCTCAGCCTTAGCTTTAGCCTTTGAAGGAAAAACAGGAAAATACTTTGTGTGCCAGGCCCTGGGCATCTCTTCCGCCATAGCCTTAGCCTTCTCCTCCGCCTTAGCTTTAGCCTCTGCCTTAGCCTCTGCCCTGGCCCTGGCCTCTGCCTTGGCCCTGGCCTTAGCCTGAGCCTGAGCCCTAGCCTGAGCCCTTGCCTGAGCCCTGGCCTTAGCCTGAGTCCTTGCCTTAGCCTCTGCCTTAGCCATAGCCTTAACCTCTGCCTTGGCCCTGGCCTCTGCCGCAGCCCTGGCCTTAGCCCTGGCTTTCTTCTCCGCCTTTGTCATTCCTGAACGTATCATATGATAGCCCCCGATAAACCTTGGGAACTGATATCACTGGGTTATGATCTCTATATTAAAGTCCAGCCCCCATGTTTCACCACTGGAAGAGAGCGTGATATCATTGATCTCGAGCGTCTGATATGGCAGCTCCTCTATAAGCCCTAGGAACTTAATCAGTCGTCGTAACTGCTCATCACTATTTAGCTTAATGGCATAGCTATAAGCCTTATATGTTCTCCCCCCAATACTTTCCGTGCCCACCCCAGTAGGCGTATAGCTATAGCTACCCAGCCCAGCCTCTTGCACGGCATTAATGATAAGGTCCAACAGTTCCAGGCCATCAATCTCCTTTGGGAAGGGTGCCTCCTCGGCCAATTTCCGCTCCGCTTCGGCAAGCTCCCTTTCAAGGGCCCCGATATTGTAGCGACCCTCCAGCATCGCGATCTGTGTCTCTCGCCACTCAATCTCTTTTTCGAGGTCCGCCTTCGCGCTTAATGCACTGAAGTATCCCATGGCAAGAAACACGTTCACCACCAAAAGCACCACGACAGCTACAATGAGGATGAGTTGAAGCCGAGAAGGCTTCTTTATTGAGGGCATCTTCACTGGCCACCCCCACCACTCAAGTGGACGGTCATGGTGAAGGAAGCCTCTTCACCGGAATCAAGCGATGTAACATAAGCCTTGGAGAAATACACGCTCTCCTCTAAGTCTGTAGCATAATCATAAACGTAGCTATCTCTGGTAGCGGTGCCGGTAAGCTTCACCCCGGAGTCTGCCTGCACAATGCTCTTCAGGGTAACCCTTTTGCCGGGGAGAATGCGATCGATTTCCTCGACTATCTCAGACCACAACACCCGGTTCTGGATGAAGGTTTGGTAATCCTGTTCTATCGCTGCCAGCGCGCTATTCAGGGTGTCGATTTGGGCTTGTAGCGCGTCAGCGTCTCTTTTTATGGCATATAAGTCAGTAAGCTGCGCTTGGAGTCCATCACGCTTCGTCTGCAGGGCGTCGCTTTCGGCATCTACGTCTGCCTTAAAAAAAATGAAAAGCACTGGCAGACAGAGCATCAATACAATCAGGATCACCAGCACGATGCTCAGCCTCGATAGTTTGCGGGGTAGATATTCAGGTGGGAGCAGGTTCAGGTCGATTAACTTCGGGCGACGCTCAGGTAGCTGCTGTGATGTCATTGATACCTCTTTAATGAATAAAGCACTTGATGGAATTTACTACGAAAGCGGGGAAAAGTCAATAAGCTGCTCGATCTGCCGGGATAAAATGGCGCTTGGGATGCTCTTGGCTCCCCACGCTCAAAGCCGGCTGTCCAGCCGAGAGAAGCTGCTGGGACAGCCCTGACAGGGTCGTGGGCTAGACTACTATTTAATGTCATACGTCAGAATTTCCTGTTGGGGTTCACCGCTGGGTAACTCGAACCCGACACTATCCGGGGCTATCCATTCAAGCTGGATGCCCGGTTGCAGGGTAACCTCAGCATTCCCAGCTATAGACCCATAGTAGTTACTGCCAGGGTTTAACGTAGTAAAACCCTCGATAGACATGGTGAACAGGAAATCGTCCTCGCCGGAGGCGATATTTGGCGAGAAGAAAATGTCTCCAATCGCAATGAGGCATCCCGATCCCGCGATGTTAGTCGCGCCCCCAATTGTAAGGCAGCCTTCAACAAAGATAGTCTGATCGTTAAGATCTAGGGTGAAGTCTTTGGGCCCCCCAATATTCAGGTCGCCGGTAACATAGACAGTCCCGTTAAGCGTTAGCGTCTTGCCATCCTGACTTGAGTAGATATCTAAGTCTCCCTGCCTGTACAATGGCCCTATATTTGATATAGAATTGGCATCTATGGAGGAGTTAGGGTAGGGATCTGAGTCATCCACCTGGGACAAGAAATATTGAGCAGTTTCCCACGACTCGGGCCAATATTCTATTTCCGCTGTTTGGTTGACAGCACCGTTGATCGTTTCCTCACAGGGAAGGCCCTCAGGACAATCAAGCGTTCCAGTATATAGTACATCGCCGACGATAACACTACCCGGCTGGATGGTTATGTCACCGTTAGTGGTAATGGCATTGTCGCCGAAGGGAGAAAGATCAAACGTTTGTTCGAAGACGTAGGATTCAATTATGGTGCTACTACCACTGTCAGTGGTAGCTGTGGAGGTAATCTTGTAAGTTTGGTTGCCGGTATCTTCGACTATGCTAACAGCTACAGTTCTGTCATTAATCTCGTAAACATCTCGTTCCCACTGCTGCGCTCCCGTCTCAGTCCAATTCCCCAATCCTTTACCCTGCTGTAAAAAGAAGAACGCATCTTCAAAGCCGGAATCGGCGGCATAGTATGTTATGGCCCTTTCTTCACTCTTACTGGCTAGCAATAGGCTGGTGTTGAGATGGTTTAACAGCGCCACAATAATGATTGCCCCGACAGTCATAATTACCAGAGCCAGCGGTAGCATATACCCTTTTTTATTCTTGGCCATGTTATCCATTTTAACTACTCCCATCCCAAGCCCTCATGTCTATGTAGCGGGTATCCGTTTCCGATATCTCATTGGCGGTTCCCGGGTTCAGGGTTACCGTCATATTGACCTTCACTGCGTTATCTTCGTCATAAGAGAAGACAACATCTGGAATATACGCTATATGAAAAGCGATAACTGTCGTCGTGGGCAATTCGCCATCTATACTTTCCTCTCTGATCAACTGACCACCGTCATATCTGTAAGCCACAGTGTGGTCGTTCAGTGAAGGGTAATCAGTCCAAGTGAAATAGCCATAATTCAGGTCAGTATCTGGGGTAAATGACTGCGCTTGAACCCCGTCATGTTGAATGCGGTCCAGGGCGAGTCTCAGCTCGTTAATGGCGGTGAGGTGGTCGCTCTCTCGCGGAGGCACAACCAGAACTTGATAGAAGATGCTACCGATGGCGCCCATCATTAGGCTAGTTATTGCCATCACAATCACTAGCTCTATCAAAGTGAAACCTCGTTGATTTCTTGGCATCTTGTATCACCGATCTGTTTTATAAACCTGTAACACCACGCTCTTGCCATCGTAAGAGATGTTCACCGTGACCTTTTGCAGTCCTGGGACTCCATACTCATAATCAGGATCGACTGTCACCTCAATATCGTATCCTGGGTGTTCCTCAGGAACTGTGCCGTATTCAAATGGCGGCTCATCATCATAAGGCAACGACTTGATATACTCCATCTGGGATTGGGCCAGGTGCAGCGCGGTATTGATCTGGCTATCCCGGTAGGTGCCCATAATGCCTACAGTGAGCCCCTGCAGCAGCCCGATAATGACCATGACGATCACTGCTATGGCAATGGTAAGCTCGATAAATGTTTGCCCTTTTTCCTTCACATCCGTCGCCTATTCAATCTGGCCAGCCAGCCCATATATCGGCTGATACACCGAAAGGGCGATAACCATCACCAGGCCTCCCACACCGAGCGTCAATAACGGCGTCAGCATACCCGTTGCCCTGGAGACCGCTGCGTCCGTCTCATTCTCATAGAAATCGGCCACCGACTCTAGATTGGGTTCCAACCTGCCTGTTAGCTCGCCAACGCCCACCACTTGACTGAGGAGCACCGGGAATAGCGGTTGGTTCTTCATCGCCTGGGAAAGCAAGAGCCCATCACTGACATCGCTACGCACCCTTGTGAATGCTTCTCTAAAGTGGACATTATCGCTTGTTTCAATTATCAGGTCCAGGGCATCTGTTATCGTAACGCCGCCACCGATCAGGAGAGCTATGTTCCTCGCAGTTCTGGCCATGAACCCTTTAATGATGACCTGCTTAATTACCGGGATCTTCAGCATTATGGTGTCCTTGGTTCTTTTCCCGCGAGGTGTCCTGAAGTACAGAATGATGCCACCGATCAGCGCGACCATGCCGAGGAATAGATACAAGATGTTATCCGTAGCAAAGTCGGATATGGCCACCATTATCTTGGTCGTTAAGGGTAGCTCCCCGCCCATCTGGTCGAAAAGGCCGCTCATTGCAGGGACAACGAAGGTAACCAGGGCAGCGATGGCTCCGACAGCAATAACAAGCACGAAAGCGGGATAAGTCATGGCTCCCTTAACCTTCTTCTTGATATCAGCCTCTTTGATCATTTGGACGGTGATCTGCTCCAGCATGTGCTCCAGGTTTCCTATCTCCTCACCCACCTTTGTCATGCGAAGATAAAAGGGGGAAAATACGTTTGGGTGTTCGGCGCAAGCATCGGAGAAGGTGTTTCCTGTCTCCACAGATAGTAGAATATCACGAATCAATTTTTTCATACTGGCCTTCATAGTCCGCTCATGGAGCATCGTCAAGGAGGGGTATATGCCAATGCCCGCGCCAAGGAGGGTGTGCAAATCCCGGGTAAGATTGAGCACCTCTGCGCGCTTCACCGCGAAGAGGGTAGGCAGCATTTCAGCCATCGAGGGAAAGACCCTCTTCTTGTTCAGGGCAATAATGGTCAGCTCAAACTTCCATAGTGCCTCCTCTGCCGCCTTTTCCGAATCGGCCTCTAGGGTCCCCTTGACTATTTCACCATTGGACTTATAACCAACATAGCTATATAACATCAGCGCCTTACTCCTCAGTCATTCTGAGCCTATCCCTCTCTTTTCCGAGCCGAACCCCTGCTGACATTGCCAGGGAAGCAATCTCGCTCAGGGTAAGGCCCCTAGGCTCATTAGGAATAAAAACGATTCGCTTATCCCGAACCAAATCACCAATTCCTTATAATGCCATCCTCCTACAATTTTTTACATTCTAGTGCTCATTAGTTGCTCAACCGATGGTAAAGACATTGCGTGCCACTTCGCCCGGGGTGGTCACCCCCTCCTTGGCTAGGCTCATACCATGATGGAGCATGGGGAGCATCCCGTCTTCCTGTGCTTGGGCCCTAAGCTCAGAGGAACCTGCCCGTCGTGTGATCAAGCTTCTTATTGAATCCGTCACAGGCAGCAACTCGAATGACCCGATTCGCCCGCGATAACCGGTAAAGGAGCAGTAGTCACAGCCGGTGCCATAGTGGAATTCGTCTTGTTCCTCTCCTATCACCTGCCGGTAGGCCGCGATGTCGGCGAGGGATGCTTCCTTAAGCTCCGCACATTTGGGACAGACCCTCCGCACCAGTCGCTGTGATGCGGTGGCAACCACCGCAGAGGTAACCAGGAAGGGTTCCACTCCCAGGTCCATCAGGCGAACCAGTGCTCCGACTGCATCGTTTGCGTGGAGCGAGGTTAGCACCAGGTGTCCGGTCAGGGCAGCAGTCACCGCTGTCCCTGCCGTCTCCGCGTCACGGATCTCACCCACCAGGATGACATCCGGGTCCATGCGCATACACGCCCGCAGCCCACTAGCAAAGTTAATCCCCGCGGTAAAATTAACCTGAATTTGGCGAACCCCTTCAAACTTATATTCGATGGGGTCCTCAATGCTCATGATGTTGCGCTCTTTAGCATCCAGTTTCAATAGCGAGGCATATAGTGTAGTTGTCTTTCCTGAGCCGGTTGGTCCGCTAATTATGATCATGCCAAAGGGGGAGGTGAGGGACGCTTCATACTGCTCCTTGAGATATGGTGGCATCCCTATCTGCTCGAGCTCGAATAGGTTGAAGGACTTATCCAGTACGCGCAGCACCGCTGACTCCCCCCAATTGGTGCCTATGGTGGCAACACGGAAATCTATCTCCTTGCCAGCGAGATGATCAGTGAACGAGCCATCCTGGGCGCGTCTGCGTTCTGCGATATTCATATCAGCCAGTATCTTGAGTCTGGTAAGTATCGGCGACAGAACCGCTATAGGTAAGGAAGCGGAATCATGCAGGACACCGTCGATCCGGTAACGGACTTTGAGGACAGTCTCTTCGGGCACGATATGGATGTCTGATGCCCGTTCCTTCACCGCCTGGGTGAGAATCCAGTCCACCGCTCTAACGATGGGAGCCTCGGAGGCCGCCTCTTCGAGAACCGTAGCCTCGTCAGTCACCGTGCTCACCTGAACAGCGGCTAATATGTCCATAAGCGTTTGCGCGCTCTGGTCAGTTGTCGCATAATAGCTGGTTATGGCATCACGGAGATTACCCCGCATGGGGATGACCGTCTTGATCTCCCTATTAGTCAGCGCAGCAAGGGTATCGATGATGTGGAGGTCATCAGGGTGGTCCGTAACCACGGTCAGGGCATTGTCTTCCAGGGTTAGCGGCAAAACATTGTGCTCTAGAGCCCACGCTATTGGGACAAGCGCTAGAGCCTCGGGCTGAACCTTCAACTGTTGCAGATCGACGGTGGGCACATTGAGTTGAAAGCAGATGACTTTGTCACGCTCTTGTGGATTCTCCGGTTGTGTTTGCTCCTCTTTGGCCATTCCCATTACATGCTTTGCCTATCGTCCGCTACGGGGCTAACTTTAACATAAAATATTAACCCTCTGGCGTCTCCTTTTGCATCGTATATTATGCAATATTAACTTATATTATGCAGTATTACCCTTTCGACGATATCACAAAGATGCAGGTTTGTCAATACCGTATACTAGTCCAGTACGTGAGTGACACAGCGCCTCCCAGTTCATCGACCCTGTCATTGCAACCCCTCCGCCTTACAAGAGTACGACGTGTCAGCCTCGGCCTCGGCCTTGGGGGAAGCAATGAGGGTGAAAGCGTTTCGCTGGGGATAAGCCTCAACATGGCGATGAAAGAGTGCCTTACAATGAGGGTAGGGTGCCCCCCATATATCTGAACGGGTTCATACCGTTCAAATGCTAAATTTGGTAGGCTTGGTCTCTAAATCCAGGCCGGTCCTAGGTCAGCTTGACGCTAATTTGACTATCTGCCGTACTCCTATGAAATTATGCTGAGGACACTTTGTAAGAGCAGATATTGGCCTTTCTGAACAGATCTATGGCTATATGGGGTGCTATGGTGTGGTTATTCTCATGTCTGTGGAGAGTACCTATATCCTGATACCCGGCGAGATTATCATACCGCCGAGTGGGGCAGAATGATGATCGAGGCTTGAGCGCAGCTTTGCCTGTCCCTGACCTAGAGATGATATAAAGCTAATCCGCCGACTATCAGCAAAGTTACTACGACTGCCACTGCCGTCAAGCCCACCAGAGCGCCGCCGAGCATGAACAATTCGTCATCGTTAGCTAGCCCAATACCAATAAGGAGAATGGCACCGCTGAATACAGTATTGGTGAAAGGTATTGGGATCAGCATCACAATGGCTACGGGAAGAATTACGATCCCTAAAATAAACCTGGTTAGCCTTCTCTCGCTCAGGCCTCCAAAGCGCGGTTTGGAGAATCTCTCAATCAACCTCAAAAAGGGAATCCCTCTCTTATGAATTAAGGCAACCATTTTTGCACTAACTTTTTTCCTATGAACCCGCTGAGGTATGACGGGAGAGCTTCTCCCCGCGATTATCTGTAGGGCTAACAGAATAATGAGAAAAGCGAACGGAGAGGAATACCCCGGTGCCGGAATGGGCAACGCCGATGGTAAAGATAACAATACAAGTAGGAAGCCAAATCCCCTCAGTGAGAGGATATCAAGAAGTTCTCCAAACTTGATACCATCGGGGTCGGCAGTCTTGATTAAATTCTCTAGTTCTATGGATAATTTCTGCATCTTTTTTCCTCTGTCGTGCGCGCCTTCACCCCCGTCAACACTGTTTTTTCTCCTTACCCACAGGCTGTCATTCAGGTCGCATAACATACCAACTGTGTACCATTATACCATCTCAGTATTGCCTCTCGCTATGATGAAAGGAATTGCTTGCGAATTAGGGTGCATTGACGGACTAGGGGTTTCATGGATGCATTTGCCGTAGTAACCGAATGCAGTAGCAGCAAAATGAATGGAAACTCGTGCTGTACACCTTTGTCAGCCTATTTATGCGGTGCCGTGGTCTGGCCTATGGTGGTTACCTGTTGCGATAAATCAACCGCGGGGACGAGTGGAGGAGAAGACATCCACGCCATATTGTAGGTTCAAATAGGTAGACTCTAAAAAGGGGATTCCCCCGATATAATCGGGGGCGGGGGTCTCCCCGACTTGGGCCTATGCTTGTGCCTAAAACGTCCGATAATTCGGACTCTCGCAAAGCGGAGGGACGGCAATGACACACAACCATAATAGGACAGCGGTTTTATGTCACTAATCTATTTGACGAGACACTAGCTATTCATGGCGCGCTCGGCATGGTATAATATGTAAAGGAGGAGGCATGAAGAGTGATCTGATTACAGCCCTGCGTCAGAATCATGCCCTGGAGCACGCTACTGTTTCCCTGCTGATCAGGAAGCTAGACTCAAATGTGAGGATAATCGGGAAGTCCACCTTTGACGGCTTTTATATCTATGGTAATGTTCCCAGTAAAGCGGTTCGGGAGGCAGCTACAGAGGGGTTGGACCGCTTGCAGAATGGTGAGCGTGAGCTGGGTGTGTCCCCTCTCTGTGGGACGAACATTATGGTAGCAGGGATATTGGCGGGGGTGGCTTGCCTTATTGCGCTGGGGGGTAAAAATAGGGGGCAGCGGCTTTCGCTGGCCATCATGGCGGCCACCGGGGCGATTATCGCCGCCCAGCCCATAGGCAGAGCGGCCCAAAAGTATCTAACCACATCTGCAAACCTTTCGGGTGTCACCATTAAGCGAATCACCCGCCGTGGTACCGGCGCGCGAATCCTCTATAAGGTAGAAACCGCTCGAGGGTAAGCTTGCTCGGTGGCTTAGCCCTCTCGTTGTTGCACTCACAAGCACCCGCTCACCCTTAACATAGTGCCGCGATACTCCTTCTTCGCCAATTCGGCGTATTGCTTCCTTGTCAGATTCTTCTATTAGCTGTCCACACCCTCCGCGATAGGCGAGTCAAGCTGAATTTGGATTGAAAAGCCTCTCTCCATAGGCTATAATCGATATGCTCTTTAGAGGGATTTTATGTTTAAGGCTAATAGTTGTGGCGAGCTAACCGCAAAGCATATCGGCGAGCGGGTGACCCTTGCCGGCTGGGTGCATCGGCGGCGGGATCATGGCGGGCTGGTGTTCATTGACCTGAGGGACCGCGCCGGTTTGGTGCAGGTGGTGTTCAATCCTGAGGTATCGAGGGAGGGACACGAGGTTGCTACCAGACTGCGCCATGAGTATGTGTTGCAGGTTACCGGTGAGGTGGCGAAGCGCCCCCAGGGAACAGAGAACCCAAATCTCCCCACCGGTGAGGTTGAGGTCATCGCTCAGCAGGCCAAGATCCTCAACCCATCAAAGACACCCCCCTTTTATATCAATGAGGATATTGATGTGGACGAAAACCTTCGCCTCCGCTACCGCTATCTCGATCTGCGCCGCCCCAGGATGAAGCAGAACATCCTTCTGCGCCATCGGGTGATCAAGTTCATGCGCGATTTCCTGGATGAGCGGGGCTTTATCGAGATCGAGACCCCGATCCTGATCAAGAGTACCCCTGAAGGGGCGCGGGACTATCTGGTGCCCAGCCGAGTTCACCCCGGCAAGTTCTATGCCCTGCCCCAGTCCCCGCAGCAGCTAAAGCAACTGCTCATGGTGGCTGGCTTTGAGAAGTATTTCCAGATTGCCCGGTGTTTCCGCGATGAGGACCTGCGTGCCGATCGCCAGCCGGAGTTCACCCAGCTCGACCTGGAGATGAGCTTTATAGATGAGGAGGACATCCTCGTTCTCATGGAGGAGCTTTTCACCTCCCTGGTGGAAAATGTCACCCCTGCGATGCGAGTTTTACAGCCCTTTCCCCGCCTTACCTACCGTGATACCATGGAGCGCTATGGGACGGATAAACCTGACCTGCGCTACGGGCTGGAGATCAGGGATCTCTCGGACATCGCTGCCCATTCTGAGTTCACCGTGTTTCGCTCAGCCCTCGATGCGGGGGGGGTGGTGAGGGGGATATGTGCCCCGGGCTGCGCCCATTACTCCCGTCGCCAGCTCGATGAGCTGGCTGAGTTTGTCCAGGCTTGTGGGGCAAAGGGACTGATCACCCTGCCCATAGGTGAGGAGGTGACGCGGTCGGTTCTGGATAAGTTCCTGACCAGGGAGCAGAGTGGGGAGATGGCGAGCCGTTTTGGGGCCGGGGAGGGAGACCTCCTACTAATAATTGCTGGGGAAACCAAAATGGTTGAGGAGGCGCTGGGAGCATTGCGTGGGGAAATGGCGCGACGCCTGGAGCTTTTAGACCCCAACCTCCTCGTCTTCTGCTACATCCTCGATTACCCCCTTCTGGAGAAGGGGGAGGGAGGTCGGTGGGAACCGATGCATCACCCGTTCACTGCTCCCAGGGATGAGGATATTCCCCTCCTCGACAGTGCCCCGGAGAGGGTGTACGCCAAGCACTATGACCTGGTATGCAATGGGTGCGAGCTTTCCAGTGGCAGCATTAGGATCCACGACCGCGAGCTTCAGGAGAAGATTTTCAAGCTGTTGGGGTATGGCGAAGCGGAGGTTGAACAGCGGTTCGGGCACCTCCTTGAGGCCTTTGAATACGGTGCCCCGCCCCATGGCGGCATCGCCCCGGGGATCGATCGGGTGGTGATGCTCCTCGCCGGTGAGGAGAGCATCAGGGATGTGATCCCCTTTCCCAAGAACAAGAGCGCCATGGATGTAATGTTCGATGCCCCCTCCGAGGTACCGGAGGAGCAGCTCAAGGAGCTTCACCTCAGATTGAGGCTCGATTGAAGTGAATTTTAGACCGATGGTGAACCGCTCAAGTAGAATGAGGATTGCCATTGCCCTGGTGGCGATGGTCTTTTTCTTTGCGGCTTTCAGTTGCCTCGGGTTGCCTGGCAGCGAGGGCTTAACCCTCTACGGCTCCGAGCCCGCTACCCTGGACCCTGCCCGTTGCCCTGATGCTGCCTCGGCAAGCTACATTGTGGAGATTTTCAGCGGGCTGGTCACCCTCGATAATGAGCTTAATGTAGTCGAGGATATTGCCCAGAGTTACGACCTTAGCCCCGATAACAGGACCTACACCTTTCATCTCCGCGAAGGGGTGAGATTCCATAACGGCAGGGAGGTCAAGGCGAGCGATTTCAAGTATTCCATAGAGCGTGCCGCTGACCCCCAGACTCACTCTCCAGTGGCCGAGGCCTACCTCGGCGATATTGTGGGCGTTAAGCAGAAGCTGAGGGGGGAAGCAGACGAGGTTAGCGGGGTCCGTGTGGTGGACGAAAAAACCCTTGAAATCACCATCGATGCCCCCAAGACCTACTTCCTGGCCAAGTTGACTCACCCCACCGCCTTTGTGGTGGACAAAGAAAATGTGGCATCCGGCGGCGAGTGGTGGCGGAACCCTAATGGTACGGGGCCCTTTAAGCTGAGGCAATGGCAGCAGGGGCAGCGGATAGTCCTGGAGCGAAACGAGCTCTTTTACCGGGGCCAGGCAGAGCTCGAAGAGGTGACCTTCCTCCTCCGCGGCAACCCGATGATGATGTACGAGAATGGTGATATCGAGATAACTCAGGTTGGCACTACCAACATCGAAAGGGTGCTCGACCCCATGAACCCCCTGAATGAGGAGCTGGTGATTGCCCCTGAGCTTTCCGTTTCATATATGGGCTTCAACACCGCCATGCCCCCCTTCGATGATGAGAAGGTGCGTCAGGCCTTCTGCCACGCCGTAGATAAGGACAGGATCATCGAGATATTGCTGAAGGGCACTGTATCGCGGGCCGATGGCATTCTCCCCCCGGGCATGCCGGGCTATAATGAGGACCTGGAGGGCCTGAGCTACGATGTGGCGAGAGCACAGCAGCTTATTGCAGAGTCAAGCTACCACGATAGCCTGCCGCCCATCGTCCTCTCTGTACAAGCTACCGGTGCTTATGTCTCTTCCGTTAGTACAGCGATAGCGTGGATGTGGCAGGAGAATCTGGGGGTTGAGGTGGCGATCGAAGGGGTGGAGTGGGAGACGTTTCTCGATGACATGAGGGAGGAGAGGCTTCAGGTGTTTGAGATTGGCTGGGTTGCAGACTACCCCGATGCTGAGAATTTCCTGGATCTCCTGTTTCATAGCGAGAGTGTGGAGAACCATACCGCATACAGCAATCCCGAGGTGGATGAGTTGCTGGAGATGGCGCGCGTGGAAGGCGATTTCGATAGCAGGCGGGAAATTTATCAAGCGGTAGAGGAGACCATCGTCGCTGATGCCCCATGGCTACCTCTCTGGTTTGGTCAA
>Ga0209991_10000908_pt1 | contig 13218 bp, 10 predicted proteins | sample ChitaG_FD_183167 | JGI IMG/M metagenome (GOLD analysis project Ga0209991, IMG submission 183167) | Deep subsurface microbial communities from South Pacific Ocean to uncover new lineages of life (NeLLi) - Chile_00310 metaG (SPAdes)... | ecosystem: Environmental > Aquatic > Marine > Oceanic >...
GATAGCAAGAAAGTCGTCGGGGGTTAATCAATGCTAAATTGGCAAGAGTTTAGCACTAAAGAGTGGATAGGCTTTGGGATAGCCTGCTATTTCCTAGCCCTTATAGTTCTCTGGATAATATTTAAGCTTATATACCGGAAACGGGTAGCTCGACCGTGGGAGTTCATAGGTTACAGCTCGATTATTTTGATTTTCTGGCCATTTTCGGAAATAACCAGAAATCCTCGCTGGAGAAGAAAGTGGTTGAAGCGGGCTGGGGTTAAGGAAGGAGATGTTGTCCTGGATGAAGGATTCGGTATGGGGACTTCATCTATCACAGCAGCCCGCATGGTGGGACCAAGGGGAAAGGTTTATGCCCTTGATAATGAACCGCTACATGTTTTAATTCTCTGGTTGAGAGCTAAAATAAGGTTGTTAAAAAATTTGAAAGTCTTTTTATCTGGCGCTGAGTCTACCGGCCTACCAGATGGGAGCGTTGATGTAGTCTATATCTCTGATGCTTTTCATGAGTTCCCGAAGGAGCGTACTTTAGGAGAGCTACACCGTGTTCTGAAACCTGGCGGTATCCTGGCTATATGGGAAGAGCACGAGAAGAAGGGTGTAACCCAGGTGTTGAAACAGGCTGAAGAGCATGGATTGTTCTCATTTATAGAGCAGGAAAAGGGATTCTATAAGCTTCAGAGAAGCCCTGATTGAGGGACAGTCATAAAAGGAGGTGGTCTTGTTGGCAAAGGTTATTGTTGTTTACGAGTCAAAGTATGGTAATACCAAGCTCGTAGCTGAAAAAATTATTGAGGGCATGAGAGAGGTTGCAGGAGTAGAAACAGTCCTCGCTGAGCTCAAAGAGGTTGACTTAAGCCAACTTGTTGGGTTTGATGCGATTTTAGTGGGTTCTCCAAATCATATCGGTGGCGCCACCAGAAGCACCAAGAAATTTATTGATGCGCTTGGAAAACTCAATTTAGAGGGAAAACTGGCTGCTGTCTTTGATACCTACCTTGGCGGAGACTTTGAAAAAGCCGTAAAAAAGATGGAGAAGCAAATAAGTGAAAAGGCTCCTGGACTGAGACTGGCGGCTCCCGGCTTATCAATAAGAGTCGAAGGAATGAAAGGCCCGATTACAGAAGGAGAACTCCCTAAATGCAAGGAGTTTGGGGTTAAAATCGCAACCCAACTAAAAGCTTAATATAAGACTACATCATCTCAGTTACAGCCTTAATCAAGTCCTCCTTATCTGGTCGGAATAGAATGAGGTATGATATTTTGCCTTAACTAAACGGTGAGATAAGGTGCGTAGTGTTTTGAGCAAACCAATGCTGTTATCAATGGAGGTAGAATACTATGGGTAATCTTGAAATTTGCTGCCTGTCTGCCGTAGAAATGGCTGAGGCAATAAGGACTAAGAAGCTCTCTCCGGTGGAAATAATGGACGCCATTTTACATCGCATCGAGCAGCTAAATCCTAAAGTCAACGCATACTGCACTATAGTAGCCGAGAGTGCCCGGAAGCAAGCCAATCAGGCAGAAGCGATGGTGATGAGAGGAGAGGAAATCGGGCCTCTTCACGGTGTCCCGGTATCAATCAAGGACCTGATATTTACCAAAGGCATTCGGACTACGGGTGGGTCCAAGATATACGAAAACTTTATTCCGCAACAAGATGCCATCGTCGTCGAGCGCCTAAAGGCAGCTGGTGCCATTGTCGTCGGCAAGACAAATACTGCTGAATTTGGCTGGGTGGCAATAACCAAAAACCCACTCTTCGGGGAAACTCGAAACCCTTGGAACTTAGAGCTTACCCCTGGCGGCTCCAGCGGCGGAGCTACTGCCTCAGTAGCTCTAGGTATGGGTCCGCTGGCTATCGGAAACGACGGCGCTGGCTCAATACGCATTCCGAGCAGTTTCTGCGGTGTTTTCGGGTTCAAGCCCTCCTTCGGCCGTGTGCCCCAATACCCAAGCTTCCCGGGATGGGAAACTTTAGCTCACACTGGGCCTATCACCCGGACTGTTGCGGACGCAGCTTTAGCGATGGAGGTCATTGGGGGGAGAGATGATAGAGACTTCTTTGCCCTACCTGAAACGCGATTACGCTACTTGCCATTTCTCGGCACAGACCTAAAAGGGCTAAGAGTGGCGTGGAGCAAAGACCTTGGTTATGCTGCTGTAGACCCCCAGGTTTCGAGGATAACGGAAGCAGCAGTCAAGACTTTTACAACTTTAGGCTGTATGGTTGAGCCAGCCAGCCCTGAGGCCAGCAGCCCGGAGCAAGCCCTCTCTACCATAGTTGCCACCAGGCTACCGGCGGTCTTGCAAGACAAAATGGAGGAGTGGGGGGAACAGATTGGGCAAGCTCTGGCTCACTTTGTCAATCAGCACAAGGATAAATCAGCGAAAGAGTATCTCGAGGCTTGCTTCGAGCAATTAGCGTACTGGGACAGAATCCGGCCTTTCTTTGAAAAGTACGAGCTGTTGCTAACCCCAACAGTTACCGTGCCACCTTTTCAGCTTGGTATCTATGGACCAAAAGAAGTTGCCGGGATTAAGGTACCACCCCTTGGCTGGATGGCATTCACATATCCCTTCAATTTGACGGGACAGCCAGCAGCTACTGTTCCTTGCGGGTGGACGGATGATGGCTTGCCCATTGGCCTGCAGATTGTTGGCAGACGTTTTGACGATGTGACAGTATTAAAAGCAGCCGCTGCTTTTGAGCAAGCCTCACCTTGGGCAGACAAGCGACCTCCGCTAGGCTAAGAAGCCACTAAAACCGCGTAATCAGCTATAATAAAAACTTCTTAATAGCGGCAGCAACACCGTCCTGGTCAACATCAAGGGTAATATAGTCGGCTACTGCCTTGACTTCAGCAGCGGCATTATCCATAGCAATAGCCAGACCAGCAGTGGAAAGGAGCGAAACGTCGTTCCTTTCATCCCCGATAGCCATAACCTCCGTCAGGGGTATTGCCAAATACGAAGCCAATGCTTCCAGTGCCCTCCCCTTAGACACTCCACGAGCAACTATGTTGACAAAATCAACATTGGGATAAGCCGGTGTTGATGTCCAAGAAAAAGTAAGGTTATCCAGGTTACCTTCAAAGCGACGGCACAAACTATCTGCCTTAGCCCTTTCCTCGGCAGAGGAGACGGCTACCGTCCCCTTAATAATCCTCTCTCGCTCCCAAATGTTGGTAAAATCTGTTAGAGTAGGCTGTATGCCAAAATATTGACGACGGATGTCACTAGCCCATGTCTCCCGCTCTATGAAATATTGGGTTGCAGAAAATAGCTCAAGGTTTATGTCATTTAAATGGGCGAATTCAACTGCCTCCTTTACTAATGTCTTACTAATTAGCTGAACATAAACTTCCTTGTTCTGCTCAGGGTCGGTTACCAAAGCACCGTCAAAGAATATATGATAACCATCCAGCGGCAACTGGTTAATAACTTTTAAACTCGATTGCAGGGTTCGTCCAGTAGATAAAGAAATCTTTATCCCTAAATCACAGGCTTGAGCTACGGCTTCCCTGTTCTCAACCGATATGTCTCCATCCCTACCTAATAGCGTGCCATCTACATCTATTACTAAAAGTTTATACGGATTATTCATCAACCTCACCCTGTCTCTTTTGACGTTCTTTCCCGATTTTGTAGATAATTACGAAGGGTCATAGCATTTCTCACCGCAAATGCCTCAGCGTCATTATTAAAATAAATATAGACTGCTTTCAGATTAGTGGCTAAATTAGCCAGTTTCTTTGCCCAATCAGCTAATTCCTCATCAGAGTAACAGCTAAAGTAGAGTCCGCTGCTGCCATGAAATCTAATATAGGCAAAATCTGTCGTTGCTGCCAGAGGGCAACTCAGCGCTGGCATATCAAAGACACAAAGTCCGATATTATATTTATGCAATATCTCAAAGACCTTCTCCTCAAGCCAGGACTGGTGCCGGAACTCAAATACGTGTTTCATTTCCCGGGGTAAAGCAGACAGGAATGACTCTAACAACTCATCGTTACGATGCAGATTAGGTGGCAGCTGATATAGAAGGGGACCTAATTTCTCCTCTAAAATTTTAGCCCTAGTGACAAAGTTTTCTACCGCCTCCTCTGTATCTTTAAGCCGTTTAATATGGGTGATAAAGCGGCTCACCTTTACCGCAAAGGTAAAGTTGGCTGGTGAAGAATTATGCCAGGTAGCAAAAGCAGACTCTGAGGGTAATCGGTAGAAACTATTGTTAAGTTCAACTGTAGCGAAATGACCGGCATAAAATTCAAGCCATTTGTCTTTGCTCAGCTTTTCAGGATAAAACTTATCCCGCCAGTGCTCATAATGCCAGCCTGACGTACCGATATAATAGTAGAATGACATTAAACTCAGAACACTAAATTAGGTAGACCTTATTTCCTCACGCATAAATTTAATATATGAGATGGCAAAACAGACGACAGTTAGCGCTACAAGGACCACCAGATGGGGCCAAACAATTAGCAGGCTCTGGTCAAAGGAAAGGGGGTTAGGTAACATGTATTCGTAGACGCCCGAAGTCTGAAGTTGAAGCAATTGACCCATTGTCCTTAACTGGGGAACGAGGAGAACGCTCACCACTTCTTGATAGAGGGTAATCGGTGATGCCCGCATTACCATGATAGTAAGCTGAGCATTCCTGACTGTCTCCTGGTAAGAAGAGGTCTGGTCAATCGGGGCAATTAAATCAGCGACAAATCCGGCAATCATGAACATAAAGAAGATAAAGAATATCCAAACTGCTATTGTTGCCAGGGCTGAGGTAGCCACGCGGTGGAAGAATATGGAAAAGAGCATGGCTAAGCCCAGCCAGAATGCTCCGTAAACAATGGTTGCCGCCAGGAAAAACATCAACCGCCAAACCTCTTCCGCACCTGGAGCGACTCCAATCATTCTGAGACCTATCCCAGCCACAAGCAGGATAATGCTTGTCATCAAGATAGTGATAGTAACCACGCCAGCCAGGAATTTACCGTTGATAACAGCATCCCGGTAGATAGGCTGAGACAAGAGCCGACTCATTGTGCCACTGTTCCTCTCACTATTAATGGCATCAAAGCCAAGGGCGATACCTACTATGGGCACAAAAAAGACAATGAAGGTGAGGAAAGAAGGCAGATTTTCACCTGAGGTAGTAAAAAGCCTGAGGAAGACAAGCTCAGTTGGCATTTCTTCTACTGCTTCGCTGATGCTCTGGGCAGCCAAATATATGGCAAAGATACCAGCAATGAGTACCAGTGCAAATAATATTATAAATCGCCACCGGCTGAAAGCATCAGCAAGCTCTTTGTAGAATACCGTCATCAAACCAGACATATTACGCCTCAGTGAAATACTTCATATAGATATCTTCTAAAGCATAGCTCTGAATTTTCATCTGCAGCAACAAGCCATTATTGTCCACGATTGCCTTCGCTATCTGTGGTCCCAGGTCTTTCTGGCAACTGACAAGCAGCAGGTCGCCAGACCTTTCCACACCAACTACGCCATCAATCCGCTTAATACTGTCAACAATTACCGAGGTTATTTCAGTTAGCTTAACCTCAACCTGGAATCGACCACCGGCAAGAACCTCTCTTCCCAGTTGGTCCAGTGAACCTTCAACGACCATTTTCCCTTTTATCATTATGCCAACTCGCTTACAGATTTGCTGAACCTGGTGTAGCTGGTGTGACGAAAGGATAACGGTCATCTTTCGCTCTTCGGCTATTTTTGCTATCAGGTCAAGCATTTCCTTCACACCCTCAGGGTCTATCCCAGTTGTAGGCTCATCTAAAAAGGCAAGCTTAGGCATTTTAACGAGTATATCGGCAATTGCCAGGCGTTGCTTCATACCTCTAGAGAATGTCTGCACTTTATGCCTGGCTACCTCGGACAAGCCTACTATATCCAGTGCCTCACTCACCCTCTGCATAACCAGCTCTTCCGAGAGACCATTCAACCTAGCGATATAGGCTAGGTTATAGTGTGCCGTCACATCTTCATAAAAGCCTACTCTTTCCGGGACATAACCTGAGATGCTCTTAACCTTAAGCGGCTCCCGGGTAGAATTATAGCCGCAGATGCGGGCAACACCTGAGGTTGGTTCAGTGAGTCCAAGCAGCATTAATATAGTCGTTGTCTTCCCGGCACCATTAGGACCAAGGAAGCCAAAAAGTTCGCCCTCTTCGATGCGAAGGTTCAACCTATCGACAACCGTAGTGCCGTTATAGGCCTTGGTCAAATCTACTGTTTCTATTACTGGTTGCATATTTAGTTTACCGCCTACCTAACCGTCTAAACAGGACCGCCAAGCCAGCGATAACCACCAGCACAATTCCGATACCAACCCAGCCCAAAATTGTGGGTGTCAACACTGTTACCCTGATTTCCATTTTGCGCTTAGCCAAATCTGGACTTATCGCCTGCATGGTAACCACATAGTCACCAGCTATTGCTTCACGGGGTGGCTTTATCACCGCATACACTTCTTGTGCCATTCCTGGCTCTAGATTGTTTATCTCCTCTATAGGCTCAAAGGTTATGCTCCATTTCGCTGGCTTAGATGATAATAGTTCAATTTTCTCAATAACTTCTGTTCCCGTGTTAGCCACCATAACTGAGAAGCGGTTTTCCTTTCCAGCGGTCACCTTGGTATTAAGCCGTCCGGTACCAGTATAAAAGGCATACCGATACAAGGCAGTCACTACTGCCTTGAGCTCGATGGTCTCCGTTATATCGCCAGAGCTTGCCGTTAAGGTTACTACGTACTCTCCAGGTTCCGGAAACTCACCAGCTAATGGGGCAAACCCAACCCTAATTGTATCGGGGTATGTCTTTTCTGGCTCCAGCCCGATGGCTTGTAACTCTTTACCCATAGGCCCCCCAGTGAGCGAGATAGTCCACTTAGGGGGTCCGCTAGCATTAAGGTCAAATGTTCTAAATTCACTACCATGCCATCTAAAGGCAACCTCAAACTCAAAGCTCTCACCAGCTACATCACTCTGGGCAGGAAACCGGGAACCAAGCTCAAGCTTTTCTTCAGTGGGAGGCTCCTCTTGCGCTGGCGGCAATAAAATAGAGCCGTTAGCACCTTCCTGAGTGGCAAGCACTACCCGCTCTCCCACCAAGCCAGCAAGCACAGCAAAGAGCAAAACAAAACAAAGAAAATAGCCAACTATCCTAGACTTGTTCATGATTTAACCTCCATTTCATTGACAAATTACTAATTCATTAAAAACTCCCTGTATTCCACTGTAGAAAATGCAGGGAGTAAGCTTAAACTTGAAACGCTTGCTATCCCGAGCATCATTTTTCGCAAACTTGTTAAGTAGTATATCTTATGCTAATATGTAAGTCAAGCTTCCCCTAGCTTGAACACCCAAGTAAAATAGAGTTATAATTCTGGCGACAAAATTACCAAATTCAATCTTAAGGCAAGAACTCATGGAAACTAATATCAAGGAACAATTAGACGATATCCTATCCCGATATACTGGAGATAAAAGTGAGCTTATCCCTATTCTTCAGGAAGCTCAGGAGAGGTTTCGCTACCTACCTGCAGAAGCAATGCGGGAAATCTCTAGGTTCCTACGGGTGCCAGAGAGTGCAGTTTTTGGAGTGACCACCTTCTATGCCCAGTTCAAGCTGACTCCTTCGGGCAGAAGGATAGTCAAGGTATGTCGCGGGACCGCTTGCCATGTGCGGGGCGGGGCGCGCATCCTGCGCGAGGTAGAGAGGCGATTGGATATCAAGCCAGGGGAGACTACTGAGGACTTAGAGTATACTTTGGAAACCGTGGCTTGCATTGGTGCCTGTGCCCTGGCACCAACGATGACGGTGGAAAAGGAAACCTATGGTCAGATGACGACTAAGAAAGCTGCCGAGGTCTTTGGTGTTAGAAGCAAGGCCGAGTAGAGATCACCAGCGCACCATCTTTTTCTGCCACGGAACAGGATGTGTTTCAGGTAAGGCAACTGAAGCTAGGGAAGCACTAGAAAAAGAGGTGGCTGAGCTAGGCTTGGACGGAGTAAAAGTAGATTTCACCGGCTGCCATGGCTTCTGCCAGCAGGGTCCCATTGCCTTTGTCGAGCCTGAAGGCATCTTTTATACCCATGTTAGCGTTGATGATATTCCTGAGATCGCCCGCTCCCATCTCCGAGATGGCAAGCCAGTAGAACGTCTCTTTTATAAAGACCCAATTAGCGGCAAGGCGGTGCCGTATTTCAAGGACATAAACTTCTATGTGAAGCAACAGCGCATTGTTCTACGCCATTGTGGTCTCATCAACCCAGAGAGGATTGAAGACTATATCGGTGTCGGTGGCTACCAGTCTCTACGGAAGGTGCTACTTGAGATGACCCCGGAGCAGGTCATTGACGAGGTTAAGCGCGCCGGTTTACGAGGTCGTGGTGGTGCTGGCTTTCCCACCGGTATGAAGTGGGAATTCTGCCATAATGCCCCAGGCACTCAAAAGTATATGATTTGCAATGCTGATGAAGGCGACCCGGGCGCCTTTATGGACCGTAGCACAATGGAGGGTGACCCCCATACCGTCATTGAGGGAATGACTATTGCTGCCTATGCCATAGGTACCTCTGAAGGCTATATCTATATTAGAGCCGAATACCCGTTAGCGGTTAAGCGGGTGCGGCTTGCCATCAAGCAGGCTGAGGAAAAGGGATTTCTTGGTGAGAATATATTAGGCTCCGGTTTCAGCTTCAGGCTCCATGTTAAGGAAGGCGCCGGTGCCTTTGTCTGTGGCGAGGAGACGGCACTAATGGCATCTATTGAGGGCAAGCGGGGTATGCCCCGTTCCCGCCCTCCTTTCCCTGCCCAGTCTGGCTTATGGGGTAAACCAACCAACATAAATAATGTGAAGTCCCTAGCCACTATTCCGGTTATCATTGCTAAAGGCGCCGACTGGTATGCCCAAATCGGCACTGAGCAGGCCAAGGGAACTGCCGTCTTCGCCCTAACCGGCCAGATTGCTAATAGCGGCCTGATTGAGGTGCCAATGGGCATCCCAATTCAGGAAATCATCTTTGATATTGGTGGTGGAATTCCTGGTGGCAAGCGCTTCAAGGCAGTCCAGACCGGTGGTCCATCCGGGGGCTGCCTGCCAACAAGCCATCTAAACCTGACGGTTGACTATGAGTCACTGGCCAAAGCTGGCTCTATTATGGGCTCTGGGGGTATGGTGGTAATGGACGAGGATACCTGTATGGTTGACGTTGCCCGTTATTTCCTTTCCTTCACCCAGTCTGAGTCATGCGGTAAGTGTGTCCTCTGCCGTGCGGGAACAAAGCAGATGCTGGATATACTGGAGAATATCTGCAATGGAAAAGGCAGGCTTGAAGACATCGACCTGCTTCTTGAACTCAGTGAAGCGATTAAAGCCGGCTCACTCTGTGGCTTAGGACAGACAGCACCGAACCCAGTGCTGACCACCATTCGCTACTTCCGGGATGAGTATGAGGAACATATCAAGAAGCACCACTGCCGGGCTGCCGTTTGCCAAGGGTTAGTCTCTGCCCCATGCAGCCATACCTGCCCGGCAGGTATCGATATACCGCGTTATCTCCGCTTCATCGCTAAGGGCAAGCCAGGAGAGGCAGTAGCGATAATCCGTGAGAAGATACCCTTCCCATCGGTCTGCGGCCTGGTCTGTTTCCACCCGTGTGAGGCTAAGTGCCGCCGCGGTCAGCTTGACGAGGCAATTGCCATCCGCATGCTGAAGGGTTATGCTGCGGCGCATGACAGCGGCGAGTGGAAGGAAAAAATAAAGGTAGCTCCAGCCACCGGGAAGAGGATAGCCATCATCGGCTCCGGTCCGGCAGGGCTGACTGCCGCCTACTATCTGGTTAGACTGGGACACTCGGCTACTGTATTTGAAGCACTGCCCGAGCCCGGCGGTATGATGCGCTTCGGCATCCCCGACTATCGGCTGCCAAAGGACATCCTCATGGCTGAGATTAAGGAGATAGAAGACATTGGTGTTGAGATAAGGACAAATACCCGGGTTGATTCAATAGAAAGCCTGTTTGAGGAAGGCTATAACAGTATCTTTGTCGCTGTCGGGGCGCACCAAGGTTTCAGCATAGGGGTTGAGGGAGAGGACAGCCCTAGGGTGATAGAGGGCGTAAACTTTTGGAGGGATGTGAGTCTGGGCAAGAAGGTAGAATTAGGGGATAGGGTTGCCGTCATTGGCGGCGGTAATGCTGCAATAGACTCAGCCCGGACTGCACTCCGCCTCGGAGCTAAAGAAGTAACTATCGTCTACCGGCGCACCCAAGCTGAGATGCCAGCTAACCCTGAGGAAATTGAGGAGGCTCTCGCTGAGGGAGTGCAGCTTTACATCCTGGCAGCGCCATCAAGGATAATCAGCCAAAATGGTCACGTGGAGATGGAGTCTATTCGCATGGAGCTGGGAGCGATAGATGCCAGTGGCCGGCGGCGGCCAGAGCCAATTAAGGGCAGTGAGTTTACTATGGAGTTTGATACCATCATCGCTGCCATCGGTCAGCGCCCAGAAATTCCCCACCAGTTTAATCTGGCCACTGGTCGAGGGAATGCCATTGAGACTGACCCTGATACCCTGGCTACCTCCATAGAAGGGGTTTTTGCCGGTGGTGACGCAGTGACCGGACCGGCTTCCGTCATTGAAGCCATTGCTGTCGGAAGACAGGCAGCAATCTCCATAGACAAATACCTGGGTGGCAGCGGGGTCATTGATGAGGTACTGGCGCCACCTGAGGAAGCGGTCGGTGCCCTTGAGGAAGCTGAAGAGAAGAGACGACCACTGATGCCAACTCTCCCGGTTGAGCAGCGGACCGGTGACTTTAGTCAGGTGGAACTTGGCTATAGTGATGAGATGGCTATCGAAGAAGCAGAGCGGTGCCTGAGGTGTGACCTTGAGGAGAGAGATTGACAAGGGGGAGCTGTGGACGAAATCAGTCTAACCATTAACAGTCAAGAGGTTAAGGCGAATAAAGGGATGACGGTGCTTGAGGCCGCCCAGAAGGCAGGTGTCTATATTCCAACTCTCTGCTCCGACCCGGATTTAGAACCATACGGAGCTTGTCGGCTTTGTGTTGTCGAAATCGAAAAGGTGCGTGGGCTGCCTACCGCCTGTACCATGCCGGCGAGTGACGGAATGGTAGTACATACGGAGACACCAGCAGTCAATGAGGTGCGTCGTACTGCCATCGAGTTACTCATGGCTGACCACCCCTGTGATTGCCTGCTTTGCGACAGAAGGGAGCGGTGCGGACCTTTCGATATATGTCTGCGTAACGTGGCTGTAACCGACCGCTGTGTAACCTGTCCAGCGAATGAGCAATGCGAGTTACAGAAGGTGGTTGACTACCTGGGTGTTCACGAGCTACGCTTTCATAGGACAACCAGGTCGTTTCCAGTTGACACCAGTAACCCCTTCTTTGATATTGACCGAAATAGGTGTATTCTTTGCGCCAGGTGTGTGCGTACTTGTACTGAAATAACCGGCGTCGGAGCTATTGACCTTGCCTTTCGTGGATACCTAAACAAGGTTACCACCTTCGGTGATAAGCCACTAATGGAATCGATTTGTAAGTCCTGCGGAGAGTGTGTGGTTCATTGCCCGGTTGGCGCCCTGATACCTAAGGAGATACACCGGCCAACACGAGAAGTGAAGACTATCTGCCCCTATTGTGGCGTCGGCTGCCAGATATATTTGGGTGTTAAGGACGACAAGGTAGTAACTGTCCGAGGCGACGAAGAAGGTGCGGCTAACATGGGTCGCCTCTGCGTGAAAGGTCGCTTTGGTATTACCGAGTTCGTCCACCATCCGGAGCGCCTGACTACCCCCCTAATCAGGAGGAACGGACACTTTGAGGAGGCAACCTGGGAAGAGGCACTAGTTCTGGTGGCCAGCAAACTGGCTAATTATGACAAAGACCAGGTAGCCGTAATTTCTTCAGCCAAGAGCACTAACGAGGACAATTATGTCATGCAGAAATTCGCCCGGGCGGTACTGAGTACAAACAATGTTGACCACTGTGCCCGATTATGCCATGCTCCCACTGTGGTTGGCCTAGTCCAAAGCTTCGGCAGCGGAGCGATGACCAACTCCATCAACGAGGTCAACGACGCCGCCTGTATCCTGTCTATTGGCAGCAATACCTGCACTTCCCACCCGGTAATCGGCATGTATGTTAAGCAGGCCAACCGCAAAGGAACAAAGCTTATTGTCGTCAACCCTCGCGAGATTGACCTCGTTCGCTACGCTGACCTATGGCTGCAGCATCGTCCGGGTACAGATGTCGCCTTACTTATGGGAATGATGAAGGCCATCGTGGATGAAGAGTTAGCCGATTCCTCTTTTATTGAACAAAGGTGCGAAAACTTTGACGCCTTCAAGGAGTCGCTCAACAATTTCCCCCTGGACTTGGTGGAACAGGTCACCGGTGTACCTGGCAAAACGATAGTTGAAGCCGCCCGGATGTATGCTACTAACCACCCAGCCACCATCCTCTACGCTATGGGTATTACTCAGCACTCCCACGGCACTGACAATGTAATAGCTACTGCCAACCTAGCAATGCTTACCGGTAATATCGGCAAGCCATCCAGCGGGGTAAATCCGCTACGGGGGCAGAATAATGTGCAAGGTGCCTGCGATATGGGTGCCCTACCTAATGTCTACCCTGCTTATCAGTCAGTCAGCAACCCGGCTATAAGGGAAAAATTTGAAGCTGCCTGGGGCTGTAGCCTGAACCCTTCCCCGGGAATGACTCTCACTGAGATTATTCCGGCGGCGTATGAGGGAAAGATAAAGGCAATCTATCTTATGGGTGAGAACCCGTTATTAAGTGACCCCGATGCCAATCATGTCCGAGAGGCACTCATGAAACTAGAGTTTTTCGTAGTTCAGGATATTTTCCTCTCTGAAACCGCCCAGCTAGCACATATTGTTCTGCCAGCGACAACCTTTGCCGAGAAGGATGGCACCTTCACCAATACTGAACGCCGCATACAACGGGTGAGAAAGTCCATAGAGCCCATAGGCAGTTGCAAACCTGACTGGTGGATTACCGGCCAGATTGCCCAGAAAATGGGGGGCAAAGGCTTTGAATATGAGCACCCATCTCAAATCATGGACGAGATTGCCAGTGTTGCCCCTAGCTATGGCGGTATCACCTTCGGTCGCTTAGATGAAGAAGGCGGCTTGCAATG
>Ga0209991_10000910_pt1 | contig 13208 bp, 16 predicted proteins | sample ChitaG_FD_183167 | JGI IMG/M metagenome (GOLD analysis project Ga0209991, IMG submission 183167) | Deep subsurface microbial communities from South Pacific Ocean to uncover new lineages of life (NeLLi) - Chile_00310 metaG (SPAdes)... | ecosystem: Environmental > Aquatic > Marine > Oceanic >...
GCGGACCACTATGGTGGAATGAAGAACTTCTGGAGCGGTGAAGAAACCCGTAGGGGCAGAGATGAGCTGTTCCGGGTAAAGGTCGTCGGTTCAAATCCGGCCGACCCCACCACAGCCCGAACCGGCCCCGTTCAGGCGAAAATCTTCGAGACGTTATGGGAGCTGAAGAAGAGCGGCCAGTCAGAGGACACGTTGCAGGCCAAGGGCGACCGCCTGAGGTACCTGGCGAAGCGTGTAAATCTGGATGATCCCGAGGCTGTGAAAGGTTTCATTGCCGATCGGTCAGGCTGGTCGAACGCGTACAGGCAGGGGGTCGCGTACGCCTACAACAGTTATGTCAAAGCAAACGGGCTGCAGTGGAGCCTGCCCCACTTCCGGATAGAGGACAAGCTACCCAGAATCCCGACAGAGGAAAGGATCAACCAGGTGATAGTGAGGGCCCGGGGCAAGTACGTTCTGGTTTTCAGCATCCTGCGCGACACCGGGATGAGGCCCATCGAGCTAGAGAGGACCAAGGTGAGGGACATCGACTTGGACACGGGAGTCATCAGCGTCCGCACCGCGAAAGGCGGCCTGGGGCGGTCGCTGAAGGTGAAGGCGCAGACGCTGGCCCTGCTGAGGGCGTACCTCGGGAAGCACGGCTTCGGGATAAACGACAAGCCCTTCCCGAAGAGGAGGAAGATGACGGGGCGCTGGGTCAGGCTGAGGAACACCGTCGCTGGGAAGCTGGCGGACCCCGCCTTCAGGACGATCCGGCTGTACGACCTGCGACACTTCCGCGCGACGATGACCTACCACAGGACAAGGGACATCCTCTACACCCAGAGAATGCTGGGGCACCGGAACCTGAAAAGCACCTTGAGATATGTCCAGCTGATCAACTTTAAAGACGACAATTTCACTTCAGCAGTAGCGAACACTCTGAAGGAAGCACGTCAGCTTGTAGAAGCTGGCTTTGAGTATGTCTGCGAGATTGATGGAGCAAGAGTATTTAAGAAACGTAAGTGACCCCTTGCTCCCCAGCTTTCTATGCGATTCTTGGCAGCAAGACACATACGTATTTGAGTTTCTCGTTAGATTTGCACTGAATATTTCCTGAACAATTCTGCAAGAAGTTCTGGATATACTATCGCGCAGTACATTCTTTTGGAATCTTTGAGTATTTTGAAATGATGATGTGCTGCCTGAATTGAGGATTCCACTTTCTTGTCTCTCTCACGACCATAAATCAACACAAAACCATCGAATTTCCAATCTTGAGCCTTTGAAGCTTCAGATCTAATCATGTGTTCAGAGATGTCATCATTTCGACTTTTTATTTGAAAGCCTATCATGACATCTCCTATGCTTTTGCTAATGTCGATTCCAGAGTACTCCTTTACACCGTGAAGATCAATTTGATAGGAAACCCCAATTCTGTCTAATAATTTGTTGATAGCTTCCATAATCACAGTATGAGGTTTCTTCATGGTTGAGATTTTCTTCAGAATAGCTTCTCTTTCTTCTACATACTTTGCTCTGTCAAACCCTATTTCAAAATGTTCAGAGATAAAGGTCTTAGCCAGATTAAACTTGCTAGTCTTGTCTGGACGTTCTTTCCTTACTCTATTCAGGAGAACATAGAGAGTTTCTGAGAAATCGGCTTTATTCAATCTGTTAATGCGAAAGAAGTCTCTTCTAATTCCTTTGATCTCTTTCTTGAAGACTTCTAGGCCAATATCTGGGTTTTCTTCGAAGATGGTTGATATGACTATGGCAACGTCTTCTCTATGAGTATAATCATTTTCGTTGAAGTATCTTAGAATTGCATCCAGATATTTCATTTTGTGCTCATTCAATGTCTTTGAATTCTGGGTCTTTTCTTAGTAGAGAGCTTAGCCGTAGAATGTCATCTATCTTGCTTTTCTTGTATATGCCCCATTTTTTTAGCTCTACGAGTCCTCTGCTCTCGAGCTCACTTAACTCTTTACTCACATTTTGAACAAGTATCTGAAGGTTTTCAGCTATTTGACCTGAAGTTCTCTTCCCATCCACAGCCAGATACACTTTTGCAGCTCTTCTCTTCTTAGAGAAATATTTGACAAGCAACTTCGTTAGTTCTGGTGCGTCCCGACGAATTACCCAAGCCATTTGTGCATCAATAGACCTTACATGTGTAAGAATCTCATCGATTCTGTCCAGTTCTTCTTTTGACATAATTTCATCCTCAGATCTGGAATAGATTCTTGTAGAATTTGCCTCCAGTTCTTTCAACTTCTCGGATTATCCCGACATCTTCCCATTCATTCAGAATCACAGATATGGTAGGTACGCTGACTCCAACTGTTCTGGCAATGTCAGATACTGAATGATTTCCATCGCAGGCATTGTAGCCTTCAATGTATTTCTCTGGATTCCTTTTTTTGTACACAACTATATTCTTGACTTCTTCTGTGTTGAAAGCCATTCTTCCTAGCAAAGAAATTATGATCTCATTTTGCTTGATCACCTTTTTGAGGTCTTCATTCATACTTATTACTCCTTATTTTTCCGACATTATTCACTTTCCATTAGATTTTCAATGGTTGCATATCTCTTTCCTCGTCCTTTTCCAAAACTTGTTATCAAGCCTTTCTTTTCCCATTCAGGCAAAAGTGACTCTAAAGTACTGGTACTCTTGTATCCAGCTTCTGTAGCAATCTGCTTAATTGTCTTGTTCGCGTCAATTGCATCATATACTTTCACCTGTTTTTCCGTCTTGATTAGCTCAGCTTTCAACTCTTCTATTCGTGGTTTTATCTGCATATAGAGCAATTTGCCTATCACATCAAGTTTCTTTACAATATCTCGTTCAGAACTATTCATCTCGTTACCTTCTTTTCCTTGCTCCTTATCTGACTCATTGTGCTGCTAACTGAGTCGGGGGTCGTTCCAACGATCCAAGCAACTATGGTTCTAGGAAAACCTAGGTCAGATAACAACTTTATTTGATCTGCTTTCGATTTTCCCTTGAGCATACTTTCTTTCCGAGAAGTGATGGCTACTACCTGAATGAGTACGTCTATTTTCTTGCCTAGCTCATCGAGTTTTCTAATCGATTGTTCTCTGAACTCCTCTTCATTCATACCTTCTCTCCCTCCTCCAATCTTTTTGCCAACAAACTTGCAAGCGAGATATATTCAAGGGTTCTGTATGGATCTTTTTGCTGAACTTCTGCGTGAGCTTTTGGGTTTCTGATTCCCATCATCGCTCCAGCATATATGAACCTGAATCCAGTTTGCTCATCGATGTCATAATCTTCCTGCATTTTGTTGAGTTTGATAATCGGTTTTTTCTCACTGAAAACTTTGTGCATCAGATCAGCACCTATTCCCTTTAGTCCAGATTTTTGCTTGGCAAGTATCTCTATACATCTGAATGCATTGAAAATCGCATCTGAATAGTTCCCGGATTTAAATTGAGACCTACTAGCTTTTACGATTCTTGGATGAGATCTCAAAAGATCATACAAATTGCTCGGAGTTATTGGTTTCTCCTCCAGTCTTGACCTAACGCTGGTCTCCTCTTTAGTTTCCTTTCGAGGACTTGGAGCAACTGTTCTTGTTTTCTGCAATTCTCTAGTTCTACTCAGTTCAGACTTTGAAAGAATCTTGTAGACTGGAATTCCCGAATCAACAGCTAGGAGATTTGCTGCTTCCTCTTTTGTAGCTAGGCATTCTTTCTGAATCTTGTGAATTCTTCCGTAGACCGTGGATAACGCCATTTTTTTGCGAAGTTCATACATAATTTTCCTGTTAATCAGACGCTATCCTTCCTCTCTTCTTCGATCTTTGGCTTCTCGATGATAGGAACTTCAACTCCAAAATCATCAAGCGAGAAAATCCGCTTAGCCCTCACGCCTCCTCGAACAGAAACTGATTCAGCAATTCCAGTTCTAATCCAGGTTTTCCACCAATTTGCAATCGTCATGTGACTAACATTTGATATCCTTCCAACTTCTCTACTTGTCTTTTCACCATCACTTGAATGATATGCAGTTCTCTCTTCTGGGCTTCCCAGGATTTCTAGCAGGAGTTCCCTAACTCTAGGAATGCGGGTTACTTTGGTCCATTTCACTAGCTCTTCAAGTAGCTGAATTATTCTGTCTTCTTTGCTCATCTCGCCTTCCTCTCTTGCTCCGAAGATGGATTCTCTTTCTTCCGTAGTTGATGAAGAATTTGGCGTATGTGATTGGGCTTCTTGTCAAGAAGATTAGCGATTTCTTTAGGCTCAAAACCAGCGGCATCAAGAACCTTTACCTTATAAGTAAGAGTTTTTTCATCTTTGACCAAACTAAAAGAGATTAGCTTGGCTATCAGATCTAGTTTTTTGATGATTTCTTCAAACTGTTTCTGCTCCACCACTTCCACCAACTGGATCCATTATCTTGAGCCCAAGCTATTCAAAGAGCCCAGATGTATCATAGTATACTTTCCTACCTCTTCTTTCAGTAACAAGGAACCCCATATCCTTAAGTTCTGAAACCTTCTTCCTCACCGTTATTTCAGCAATGCCAAGTTTCTTAGAAACCTTTTCACAAAGGTCAGAATAGCTAAGAGATCCATCAGAGTAATCCAATATTTCCCCGAACACCTTATCTCCATGAACTCTAGATTTGTACTCCGCAATGATATCTAAGTTGCTCAGCCTTGTCAGGGTAATTAGCCGATCCAACTTGCGGGAAATCTCTTTCAGAATTTCAAGCTGCTCACTCATAGTTATCCAGTCTCCTTTGGTCCCCAATCAAAAGGTACATAGTCAAACTTTCTCTTTGGAAAGCCTCTTTTCTCAACAACCAATAGTTCAGCTTCTTGAAGCTCTTTGACAGTGATCTGAACTGCTCTTCTGGAGATTCCCGCCTTCCTTGCTATTGTCATAGTATCCGTAAAACCATCACTTAATGCCCAAACCGCCTTTCTTTCTTTTGTGGTAAGGACTCTTTCTAGTTCTTTCCTAAGACCGTCTTTCAAGGTAATCTCTAGAAGCTGTCTTATCTTGGCTATTTCGTCATAAAGGCTCATAAGCATCTTTTCAGACATGCGAATCATCAGAATGAGCATAATCTTTCATATAAACTTTGTTATCTTATATACAAAACGAAGCTTCGCTTTTTAAAGGAATTTCGTTAATGTGTATATACGATTTTTTTTGCGAATTATATAATACAGAATTTACCTACAAGCATGTAGAGTTCCACTTTTGGCTAGTACAGAGTAGATGAAAATCCAAGGTTCTTGTTTTTCACTTGATGCATGCTTTGAGTTCTAACACAATTCGCGCGTATGTCAAATTTTTGGCTTCAGTTCCCTAAGCCCTTGAATTAAGATCTTTTGAATTTAGGCTTTGAAAACACTGTATTTTGTACAATGAACAGTGATTTATGCTTTAAACGCAAAAATAAGCTTAAAATGGGAATATTTATATTGCGCTGCACCTATACGATACGAGGTGGAGAAATTGGCAAGAATGTCTTTGGGTACTCTTGAGATACGGATAATGAAGCCCAAAGAACCAACGCCGGATATTCTGCGTATGACTACCTGTGAGTCATGTTATATGGCGGCATTGATTGATGGTGAAGGCGCAATTGAAATCCACAAAAGGGATTTGTATCCGCAGATTCGTATAGGGATGAGAAGCCGTTTGCCATATGAGCTTTGGAAGAAGTATGGTGGAGTTATCAACAAACGCTACATAAGAGACGTTCCCTTCTATACCTGGATTGTTTACAACAAGTCACTACTTAGGAATCTTGTGAAAAATACCGTGCGACACTCCCGTATAAAAAAGGATCAATTGGAATTGGTGTTGAAGGCCCTCAAAATCCGAGAATCGAAACCTCTAGGATGGAAGGATGAGATGATGAGAATCAAAGAGGATATTGCCCGCCTTAACAAGCAACCCCCGCCAGATATCGATTTGGAAAGCGAGGTGGAAGAGAATGCCGAATAGCATTTACGTACACATATGTAGTCTGAAGAGGGTTATCGAATATCTACCGACTTGCCCTACGCTGGATCTTTTTGTTTTCCTGCTCAGAAGTTATTGACGGGTAAGAGCAACCAATTCATGCACGCATGCAACCTACCACCTCGGCGTTCTTCTTAGAGGTCATTAAATAGCCGTCCGCGCACGTATCATACTGGAGTATGTGGTCGAATGGGAGATATGAATGCGTGTATGGTGAATCAAGGCGATTTTCATACGAGTATGGAGGTCGGAAGCCGTAAACTCCCAGGGTGCCTCGATGCCGATCCGCTTCGCGTGATGATGTAGCCTAGGGACGTTTGCGAGCCTCAAACCAGAGAATACGCCAAGCCGAGATTTCCAGAAATCAGCTTATTGGCACACACGAACATTCACGAACTTCTAACCGGTGGGTGCATATACTGCAACTATAGATGGGCAGGATACACAGAGTTGGATTCAAAAAATTTCGGCTAGGTGCACTCAAACAAAACAGTTTTATGTACAGAATGATATCTTATATCTAAAAGCTGGGATATATGACTGAAAACATAAATCCGAACCAACTTTTTGGAACTCTTAGTCTGAAACCAGATGGACAAATCAAGAGTCTGTGGGATATTCAAGTTGAAGTCTTGGATCGCTACTATAGCATTCTAAAAGACTCCAAAAGAGTGGCGATAGAATTGCCAACTGGTTCTGGCAAGAGCATTATCAGCCTCTTGATTCTTGAAATGTGGAGAAAATCTGGCAAAAGGGTTGCTATACTAACTTCTTCTATTGCATTGAGTGATGATATGAAAAGAAGATGCGATGACCTTGGGATTCCTAATGTTGTAATAACCGGACGTGCACGCGCAGAAGCTGAAGATAAGAGCATGGAAAGAATAAGGAATATTAGGGACTACAAGCGGAAAAACGCGATAGGAGTTATGAACTACTGGGCGTACATGATGGCAAAAGACATCGCGTTGCCTGATGTGCTCGTAATCGATGATGCAGATAGCTTTGAGGGTCTTCTAATAAATCAATATAGTGTTTCTATTAGGAAGGAAGAAGATAGTGATATCTACAACTATTTGCTAAAGGAATTGACTCGGTATCGTATATACCAGCGACTAGAGACATTTAGCTCGGCTCCAAGTTCAGAGGATATTCAACTAGTATATTTTCCACACGCAATGGAAATGGCCTCGAAAGTTGGGAAAATTATTTCCTCAAGAGGACGTTCTGGAATATCCGATGAGCTTTTTTGGAGTTTTGAGCGGAACAAGGATGCACTTCACACTTATTTGATGTTTGTATCTGCGCTAGAAATCACCTTTGTCCCATACATAGTAACAGGTTCAATGCATGAGAGAATCCGAAACGTTTTCCACGTGATTTACACAAGCGCAACTTTAGGAACCGCAGAAAGAATCCACAAAACAATGGGATCAATTGACAATATCGTAATTCTGGCAGAGAAGGATATAACAAGTCGAGTTGGCACAATGGGTACTCGCATCATTTTTGCCCTAAACGATATTTCGACTACTGGAAAAGTGGATGCAAAAGTCCTTGACTCTATAAATAGGATAACCAACACCTTCAAGAAGGTTCTAGTAATATGCAATTCATATTTCGATGCAACAAAGGTTATTGAACACTTGCAGAGAGAAGGACATAGAGTAATTCTGTATCAGGGAGAAGCTGATAGTACTCGTTTTGCAGGTGAGCCTGAAGGAGCATTAGTGACTGCAGGAAGAAGAATAGGTTTAGACCTTCCAGGCGAGGCCTGTCAGGTGGGAATTGTTACAAGAATGCCATACATTCTTGGTCCAGTTGATCTTCTAGTGAAGAACATACTGGAAGACCATCAGTATTCTGATGAGAAGGTTAGTCATAGGTTAGTACAGAGTTTTGGCAGGTGTAATAGGAATCCAGGTGACTGTGCCATCTATTACATGTTAGACAACCGGTTGGCGTATGATATAATTGGAGATGAAGAAGTCTACCAGCATTTCCCAAGAAGAATGAAGGCTGAATTGGATATCGGCCAAGAATACGCCGAGGTTGGTGGACTGACCAAAACCATTGAAGTTGGCCAGTTGGTCCTAAACGGTAAGTTGCCAAATGTTGAAGAAGAAATACTAAATCGCCTTGATAAGATTAGCATCAAACGTTCATCAGCACTTGAAAAACCATACATGGATGAGATTCGTGGATGGTGTAACCTAACAGAACGGCGTAACTACATGGATGCAATTCAAAGCTTCTCTTCATGCATAAAGTATTATGAAACACTAGGCATCTCAAATGCAACGAAAAACAGACAAATGGCATGGTTGCACTACGTTGTGGCAAACTGCTGCTATTTGGCATCTGTATTCTTTAATGATGATAAGTATAAAGGAGATGCAATAGAGCACCTCACTTTGGCTATGAAATCTGGCTACACAAGTTGGTTTAGCGGGCTTCAGATAGTGATTAATAGATTAAAAGAGGCAAAAGAAGAGGAAGAAGCAGTCTTCAATGTTGAAATTCAAGGTTTCAGGGAGAGTCTCTTGCGGAAGTGGAAAGAATTCTATGCATCTAACTCTATTGGAAGAAGAAACCCACTTGAAGCATGGGGGAGAATGAGAGAAGCATTAGCGAAGGGTCGTCATGACTCTGTCTGTCATGCCTACGAGCAGGTCTTAGAACTCATGGGGTTTGAAGTATCTGTAATAAGGCGCACCCCGGCAAAACCTGACTTAATAATGTACTCAAATGTTGGAAAAAGATACGTGGTAATCGTTGAAGTCAAATCCAAAGAATCAGGTGATGTCCTGAAGACAGAAGCTATTGACCAAATTGGTGGTCACAAGACGCAGTACCAAGATCGTTATCCAGATCGTCCAGTTTACCCACTTGTCTTCACAAATAAGGGTGAAATCTCGAAGGATGCAATTCCAAAGGCAAAAGGAAATGTACGAATACTACGAAATAGTGAATTCATAGTTCTGATGAACAAATACATCGAATTAATGGAAAAAGGCTGGAAGATTGAAGACCCGTTGGAACGCTTGGCATTTATGGACAGGGTTCCAACATTAGACGCATTTGAAGTGATATTCAAGCCAAGCAAGGAGCCACTTGTCTCGCTAGAAGATGTTCAATCTATCTTGTAAATACGTGCATGCGAAGGTTGTGCTTAAGATTTGCTTTGTTCGCCGTAACATGATTTGTGAGCTCTCGGGCTGTCTCAGACTCAACCTCTGTGTTTGGTGATATTGTCTAAGGGCATTTGTGAGCTTCGGGCAGAGAGATATTTTAAGCTGAACGCGCAATTTTTCGTTGATGACCTACCATGATTGAAATCATCTTAACCATTGTCATCGGCATCGCAATCGGGGTCTTGTTCGCATACTTCTACTTCAGGGCCAGGGTGGAGCTGGTGGCGCGGAGGCTGGGGGACGAGATCGGGCAGAGGGTGTTCGAGCAGCAAAAAGAGCAACTTGACGTTGCCTTTAATGAGCAGTACAAGGGGCTCCTAGAGCAATGGAAGGTGGAGACTGAGAAGACCTTCAGGAAGGACGCGCTGACAAGGAGCCGAGCCGTGCTCAAAGGAGCAATAGCAGAGCAACTAGCACCCATTTTCAAGGTGTTCGGCTACAACCCGAGCGACGCCAGGTTCATCGGGGACCCGGTGGACTACGTGATCTTCGACGGCTACACTGAGGTCAGAGAGAGAAAAGAGGACAAGCCCATAACCGTAGTCCTAGCTGACATCAAGACGGGGCGGGCCACCCTGACCTACGAGCAGAAACGGATAAAGCGAGGAATAGAAAGCGGGAAAGTGGAGTTCAAGACGATCCGGATGTAGACTTGGCGTCTAGACAATCCGAGACCGACTACTAACTCTCACACAGCGCACAAGTGACCACATACATCCTTGCATCCTGAAAATTCCCGAGATCAACCTACTATGTTTTGCACACGTGCATCGCCGCTTCCGGGCACCGTCCAGCCAATTCGGCTCCTTCTCGCCCGAATCTTCGCCGGTACGAGATGCAACATTCTTCGAGGGATTCTCTACAACTTCTTGCGTGGCTAGGCTATTATTATTTTGTAGGGATTTGCTCGAAGAAGTCGTCATTTTGTACCGTAGGCTGATGTTTACCTTGCACCCCGGCCTAGTTGCGATTCACCCCGTCGCAGAGGCGCTAAAGGACGAGTACTCCTACGTCGCGTGGAGGCTGGGGCACGAGGCGTTCCTGAGATTCAATTACGATCCTGATGATGTCTTTTCTGAGAAGATAGAACAACACGGTTTCAGGGAGTAAGGACACAAAAAAATTCCCGGAATCAACCTACTGGATTTTCGCCCGCGCAAGGAAATGCCAGCCAACTTAGAAAGCTGCCTATAAGTGCATTGTTGTTGCGTGCTGGCACGGTCCTTTACATAAAGCAAATAAGAACCAGCCAATCTAGTGGTATTTGAAATGCATGGAAGTATGATAGACGCCCTCAGAAAGGACATTCTCAAGTCTGGAATTCCTCTTGAGATTGAAGTTTCCCAAGTCTTCCAGAAACATAGTTGGAAAACAGCTAATCAATTTCCCTATTTTGATGAAAAGGAGAAGAAGATCAGAGCCGTAGATGTGGTTGCTACAAAGAATATAGCACTAGTGTTTGAGTGCAAGAAGTCGACAGACCATCCTTGGGCATTTTATACTGCGCCGAAATCCCACCCATGGCCCGAATTGATTGTTAAAGGCGGTGTAATCAGAACATCAAAAGGAGCAGAAGTTCCTCCTACTACATTCCCGCATAGTCACATTCTAGATGCAAAAATCAAAGCAGGGATGATTTCTTATACCCCGTTTGGAAAGAAAGATGACTTCTTTGAGGCAAAGAACCAGGTCTTAAACGGGTTGTTCTATGTTAGTCCAAAGAAGGAAGACGGAGCACCAGGATTTCCAACTTATCCAGTAATCGTGTTTGACGGAGAGATGTATGAATTCTACTTGGACAATGGAAAGCTGAGGATAGCCCCAATAGTGTACCTCCAATTCATTGCTTCGAGTCCGATTTCTCGAGGAGATTATCTAATCGATGTCTTGAGAAAGTCCTATCTACTAAAGTTTCTAGAAATCGTCAATCACGAAAGTGAAAAGCAGAAATAGTCCAGCATGTGGGCTGTAAGCACCTCAGTTCTGCTCTTAGAGGTCATTAAATATCGGATCGCGCGCATAGGATTCACAAGTGTTGCAGTTGATTAAGAATTGTTGCCATTGCTTGTGAGAGGTACTTAAGAGCGTTCTCTGACGCTGATATGACATCGTTGTCTGCTAGGAATCCTCTAACAGTTCTTATGAAGTCTTCATCTGTTGCAAGGAGAGGAATGCGTGAGGCAATTTCGTTTGCAAGCTTGTCAGCGATTTCTTCTGCTGTCTCGATACTACCAAAATCGCTGGGGAAGAGGTGTTTTAAATCAGTAGCTAGGTTAGTTGCAGTTGTCTTGAGGAATGACGAGATATTGCCTTCAACAAGTTTCATTGTTTCTTCTTTAAAAATCATCTTATCGAGGGGAAAGGCATCATTTGCGATTTTATAAGTGGGCTTCTCAGCTATCTTCTTAGATCGAAAATAGTGACACAGAAAGATCTTAAACTGCGTTTTCTTAACCTCTCGTAAGTTCTTTGCCAGTTCTGACAAAGCCCTTGATGAAAAAGGACCAACACAAGTTGATTCTGTTTGGTAGAAATTTCTAATGTAGATATCTGCAAAATCTTTCTTTCTGGTGTTGAAGCAAACCGTGTCTTCACGAGATTTTTCAGCAGGTATCAAAATCGTTTCATCTTTGTCTTTAATGTTGATTTGAGGAACGAATTTGGGTTCTCGAGTTGTAAAGCTAATTATTACTGTTGAACGATCTTTGTCACTTTGTGCATCTTTCTTCAGTTCTGCCAATGATTCCAGCCAACAAATCCATGTATTTAACGTTTGGATTCTTCGATAGACTATTCCTCTTCCAACTACTTGCTTAGTTTTCTTTTGGAGTGATGCAATATCATGTTTGACAGAAGATTCTGACAAGTCCGCACCTATTCCCATTAGCTTGATTTCATAAGTAGCCCTTTCATAGAAATCACCTAGGCTGTCCCAGACCTGCTTTCTTCCAACTATGTACTTCAATTGTGCAAGCCCATTTACCATCCCTGCTATCTTTCTACTTTGAATTGAACTCTGTTGCCATGTGTAGATTCCAAAAATGAAGCCAGCGGTTCCTATAATTAATGAAAAAACTGAGATTGGATCTAGAGGCATTATGTAGTTCACCCCGTATTGGTTAAGAAGCTAATCTTTCTATTTTATAGTTGCGTTCACACCAATCAATGCGCGTACAAGCATTCGGGCTGAGGGCTAACTACGTAATTCCGCACAAACTAACCGCCTCCGCTTTTCCCTTAGAGGGCAATAAATAGCCGTATTCGCATGAAATTATGTGTGAGTGAGTGGAAAGATGGATAGCACAAAGTTTCCTGAGAGCAAATTGCAAACTGATGGAGGAACCAGGGAGCGCTTCCGGGTAAAGGTCGTCGGTTCAAATCCGGCCGACCCCACCATTTTTTATTCTTTTTACACTCATCTGCAAAATCTGTGTTACTTGTAGGTCATTACCGGCTTTCCTAAAATTTCTTTATCAAGTTTGACTATGCCTAAACCTGGCTTCATTAGGGGTATACGTTTAGAGGCTTTCAGCTTTGCGCCGCCTTCTAACACTGTTTTGTCTTTAAGAAGGATGTCACTGTCAAGGTCAGCGTATTGTACGTTTTTTACTGCGGCGGCAAAATGCGCTCCCGCGGTGATTCCTATCGTGGATTCTCCCATACAACCAATCATGCAAGGCACGTTAGCTGCTTCGGCGACGGCGGCGATTTTTCTCGCTTTCAGTATTCCTCCGCTTTTCATGAGTTTGATGTTGATTAGATCTGCTGCTTCCTTTCTCATGACGTACAAGGCATCTTCTGGCGAATGAACACTTTCATCAGCCATCACTGGGATAGAAGAGTTTTTCTTCACTTCAGCTAAGCCTTCGATGTCATCTGCCTTTACGGGTTGCTCCACAAACTCCACGTTTAAACGTTCAAGCTTTTTCAAAATTTTGACGGCTTGACGCACGGTCCAGCCTTGGTTGGCATCGATTCTAATTGCCACATCAGAGCCAACTGCCTTCCTTATCTCTTGTATTCTTT
>Ga0209991_10000911_pt1 | contig 13201 bp, 3 predicted proteins | sample ChitaG_FD_183167 | JGI IMG/M metagenome (GOLD analysis project Ga0209991, IMG submission 183167) | Deep subsurface microbial communities from South Pacific Ocean to uncover new lineages of life (NeLLi) - Chile_00310 metaG (SPAdes)... | ecosystem: Environmental > Aquatic > Marine > Oceanic >...
GCTGAAATATCAAATTCTTCTTCTCTCTCTAAACTCTTTTCAATACTTTTTTCCAATTCCTCTAATTCTATTCTTTCTGTTTTGGGCCCTAGACTTTCTTTAGACTTTATCCAATTTACTACCTTTTTGATCTCTTTTTCTGAAACATAGGCTGCCTGAATTCTTTTTGGTTTGGCGATTTCTGAAGAAATGTAGAACATATCACCTAAACCCAAGAGTTTCTCGGCTCCAGCCATATCAAAAACTGTTCGAGAATCAACTTGGGAAGCCACCTGAAAGGCAATCCGGGAGGTAATATTAGCCTTAATCAAACCAGTAACTACCTCCACCGAAGGTCTTTGGGTAGCCACCACCAAATGGATTCCGACGGCTCTAGCCATCTGGGCTAATCTGACAACACCGGCTTCAATTTCTCTCCCCCGCGCAGCCATTAGATCGGCCAACTCGTCAATAATTAAGACGATATAAGGCAAGAGAGCAGAATCTTCTTTCTGGGTCGCTTGATTATAACTTGAAATATCTCGAATTTTTTTGGCTGAGAAAACCTCAAATCTTCTTTCCATTTCATTTATTAACCATTTTAAGACATTGACGGCCTGGCGAGCCTCAAAAATTACCGGAGTCAAAAGATGCTCCAGGGAATTGTAGACTGGGAATTCCATTCTTTTTGGATCAATCAAAATAAATTTTAAAATTTCCGGAGAATTTCGACACAAAAGACTAATAATTAAACTGTTTAGACAAATTGTCTTACCGGTCCCGGTGGAACCTGCTAATAAAAGGTGAGGCATTTTAGATAGGTCGGCAAAAACTGGCAGGCCAGTGACATCTCTTCCCAAAACGAAGGTTAAATCTGAAATTGATCTTTGAAAATCAGGCAAAGTCATTAAATTTCTCATCCTGACCAAAGTTCTCGATTTATTAGGGATTTCAATCCCAACCAAAGATTTGCCGGGAATGGGAGCTTCGATCCGAATGGGATGAGCAGCCAAAGCCAAAGATAAGTCATTACTCAAGGCGGTAATTTTAGATAGTTTTACTCCTTCAGCTGGCTTTAAAGTATATTGAGTAACAGTTGGGCCAATATTAACCTGGCCCATCTCAACTGAGATATCGAAATTTTGAAGAGTTCTTTTGATAACGGCTGAATTTATTTGAATGTCTCCGGCTGATGGCCTACCAGAATCTGCCTCAAGTAAATCAAGGGGGGGGTTTTGATAAGCTGGAGTTTTTTCCTCAATTGGCCTTTTTTTCATCTCTAAAATAGCCTCTGGTTGGCTAATCGGCTGAGGAGCTTTTTCTTTTTCTTGAGGGAAAATTTGCTCTTTTTTTAAAATTGGAGGGATTTCTTTAACTTTAAATTTGGGCAGAAAAATCTTTTTAATCAAAGAAGGGGGTTTTTCCTCCAAAGAAACTTCTTTTTCCCTTTTGGGGAAGAAGAACTGAGCTAAAATTAAAAGACCGATTAAACTGAGGGTGGCAAATATGGCTAAACTTGCCCAAAATTCGAAGATCTGAAAGATCGGCCGGGAAATTAGATAACCCAAATTTCCTCCTAATTTTTCCTGGGCAGAGAACAGGCTGAGCATTCCTGATAGCCCTAAAATAAAGATTAAAACTCCCAGAAGAACTGCTAGATAAATTCTCCGGTATTCTGTTTTAAAAAATAAGATAGCAAGAACAATAAAGAGCAAGGGCAGGGAAAAAGCTACTTTACCAATTAAATAAGTGGAGATTCCCTTCAAGAGAATTCCTCCTCGGCCGGCCAAATCAAAAAAACTTAATACCAGAATCAAAGCAAAAGCCGCTAAGATTACCCCTAAAATCTTTTTCTTGGTTTCGGCCAATAGTCCCAGGCGGAAGGGGTTTTTCTTTTTCTCAGAAAATTTTCTTAAATTCTTGCGATTTTTTCTCGCCACTAATGAATCACCAATCTAACACGAATAATCACTAATAATTTATTCGTGATAATTAGTGAGAAAATTCGTGATTTTATTCGTGGTTTTTATTTTCTAAAGCCTGTTCCCGCTGGAATTAATTTCCCAATAATCACATTTTCTTTCAACCCTCTCAAGTTATCTTCTTTCCCCTCAATAGCTGCTTTAATTAAGACTCGAGAAGTTTCCTGAAAGGAAGCGGCGGAAAGAAAAGAATCGGCAGTCAAAGCAACTCTAGAAATCCCTAGTAAAATTGGTTGAAAAGTTGCCGGCTTTCTTTTTTCTTTTCTTAATCTAAGATTTTCTTCAAGAACTTCTCCTTTCTCCCTGATTTCGCCGGTAGTAAAGATGCTCGCACCTTCTGCTTTAATTCTGACTCGAGAAAACATCTGTCTAACTATAACCTCAACGTGTTTGTCGTGGATGGTGGCCCCTTGGGAGACATAAACTTTTTGGATTTCTCTGATAATATATTTCTGGGCTTCAACTTCATCGGTTAAGCGATAAAACTCTTTTAAGTCAAGGTTCCCTTCAGAAAGGCATTGACCTTTCTTTACCTTTTCTCCTTCCTTGACCAAGATTGCCTCCCCGGCTGGAATTTTATATTCAACAGTTTCATTTTTCTTTTTTTTACTTTCTGCCTTTATTCTGACTACATTTTCTGGACTAATCTTTACTACTTTTCCCTCAACAGTTGAAATTTGAGCTTCCTGAAGAGGGGACCGAGCTTCAAAAATTTCTTCCACTCGAGGCAATCCCAAAGTTATGTCTCCTTCTCCAGCCACTCCTCCTAAGTGAAAAGTTCTCATGGTTAATTGAGTTCCCGGCTCTCCAATTGCTTGGGCAGCGACAATTCCTACGGCTTCCCCTAATTTAATCAATTGATTATTCCCAAGATCCCAACCATAACATTTCTGACAGACTCCTCTTAAACTCTGGCAACTTAGGGGGGAGCGAACTCTTACTTTATCTATTCCCGCCTGGATAATCTGTTTAGCTTTCTGCCAATCAATAATCTCTCCTTTTTTAATTATAATTTTTCCTTTTTTCCGGTTTTCGGTTACAACCCTTCGGGGAGGAGCCTTCGGCTCCAGCGGTTTTCGGATTTCTTCCACGGCTACTCTCCCTATAATCTTAAAAAGGGAATTCTGACCAATTTCTTCAGCATCTTCTCTAAGGACAGTAAAGCCTTGAGAATCTCGACAATCTTCTTCAGTGACTATAACCTCATGAGCAACGTCAATCAATCTTCGAGTTAGGTAACCAGCGGTTGAAGTCCGCAAGGCGGTATCGGCGGTTCCTTTCCTTGCCCCATGGGTAGAAATAAAATATTCCAAAATATCAAGTCCTTCTTTATAGGAACTTTTGACCGGCAGCTCAATTATCTGACCCGCTGGATTAATAACCAATCCTTTCATTCCGGCCATCTGAACAGGCTGGGCCCAAGAACCTCTGGCTCCAGAGGAAATGATGGTAAAGACTGGTCCTAAAGGAGGCAAGGCCATGGGAACCAATTTTTCAATTACTGATTTAACTCGCTGCCAGACTTCAATCGCTTGAGTTCTCTTTTCCTCTCGAGATAAGAGCCCTTTTTTATAATGTCTATCGATCATCACGACCTTCTTTTCCGCTTCGGCAATTATTTTTTCTTTTTCTGGAGGAACGATTAAATCGTCCATTCCCCAAGATATACCTGATTTGGTGGCTGCTTCAAATCCCAAATCTTTAATTTTATCTAGGAAAAGTGCGGAGTTTTCCGGGCCGACCCTTTCGATAATTAAACTAACTATTTTCTCTAATTTTTTTCCAGTTATTTCTTCATTAGCAAAGGAAATTTCTTTGGGTAGGATCTGGTTAAAAAGAATCCTTCCGACCGAAGTTTCGATAACCTCTGTTTCTCTGGGTTGACCGGACTCCAACCCTCCCTCCTCCCTCCCCGACTTCCGTCGGGGCCCCTCGGCGGTGTGTGGATGGCGGGTGGGTTGTAGTCTTTTTTCAATTCGGACTTTAATTTTAGCCCGCAAATCAATAATACCAGAATCGGAGGCTAAAATGGCTTCATTTTGAGAGCCAAATATTTTCCCTTCCCCTGTAGCCATATCCTTAATTCTGGTAATCCAATAACAACCTAAAACAATGTCCTGGGCCGGTGAGATAATAGGCGTGCCAACAGCAGGTTTTAAAAGGTTGAGAGAAGAAAGCATAATCTGCTTAGCTTCCTGTTGAGCCTCTTGAGATAAGGGAAGATGAACTGCCATTTGATCACCATCAAAATCAGCATTAAAGGCTCTACAGACCAGAGGATGAATTCTAATAGCTTCCCCTTCAACCAGGATTGGTTGAAAGGCTTGAATACCCAAGCGATGTAGGGTTGGAGCTCGATTAAGCAAAACCAATTTATCTCTCACTACTTCTTCCAAAATAGCCCAAACTTCGTCGGTCTCATCTTCAATGATTTTCGAGGCTCCTCGAACATTATAAGCTAGCTCCTTTTCTAAAATTTTATGAATAACTAGGGGTTTAAATAATTCTAGAGCCATTTTCTTTGGCAGACCGGTTTGGTGAAGTTTTAATTTTGGGCCAATGACGATGACTGACCTACCCGAATAATCAACTCGCTTCCCTAAAAGATTCTGTCTAAATCTCCCCTGTTTTCCCTTGAGCATATCAGCCAAAGACTTCAAAAGTCTTCTGCCTCCAGTGGTGGCCTGAGTGGTTGTCCCTTTCCTCATACTATTATCAATCAGGGCATCAACCGCTTCTTGTAACATTCTTTTTTCATTCCGAACAATTACTTCAGGAGCTTTTACTTCAATTAAATATTTCAGCCGGTTATTTCGATTGATCACCCGCCGGTAAAGATCATTTAAGTCAGAAGAGGCATATCTTCCTCCATCTAACTGGACCATTGGCCTGAGATCAGGTGGTAAGACTGGTAAGATGGTCAGAAACATAGATTCCGGCCTAATCTTGGCTTTTCGCATCCCCTGTAAAAGCTTCAACCTCCTCAAAATTTTTCTTTGATTCATTGGCGAGGCTTCCTCTATCCTTTTCTTAAGCCTGGCGATTTCCTTTTCTAAATCGATTTCCTCAAAGATTTTTTTAAGAGTTTCCGCTCCGGTACCTGCTTCAAAAACTTCTCCATATTTTAGAGAAAGATTATGATACTCTAACTCAGAAAGAATTCGCAATGGTTTCAGAGATAAAACTTCCCCTCTGGCTTTATCTCTAGCCTTTTTCAATTCTTCTAATTCCTTTTTATTTTTTAGTTTTTTACTCTTCTCTTTACCTTTTATTTTTCTCTTATATTCTTTCTCTATTTCCTCCAAAGCTTTTCGTTTTTCTTCTTCTTTTGCCTTGGTAATAATGTAGGTAGCAAAATAAATTACTCTCTCCAATTGCTGCGATGGTATATCTAAAATCATTCCCACTCGAGAGGGAACTCCTTTTAAAAACCAGATGTGGCTGACCGGGCAAGCTAAGCCAATATGGCCCATTCGCTCTCTCCTCACTTGTGACTTAGTTACTTCCACTCCACACTTATCACAGATAATTCCTTTATAGCGAATCCTTCGATATTTCCCGCAATAACATTCGTAATCTTTGGCCGGGCCAAAGATTTTTTCACAAAATAGGCCGTCTTTCTCTGATCTCTGAGTTCGGTAATTGATGGTTTCTGGTTTAGTCACTTCTCCGTGCGACCAACTCAAAATTTCCTCTGGCGAAGCTAATTTTATTCGAATTGATTCTAAGTCTGCTACGCGCATATTGAAAATTTTCAATTACCAATTTTTAATTTTCGAACTCTCTTCTTTCTTAATAAATCGGTTTAAAAATTAATTCATTGAAAATTGATTGAGAATTAGAAATTGAAAATTAGAAATTTTATTTCTTTTCTTCTTTTGGTTTTTCTTTTACTTCCACATTCAGTCCCAATGATTTTAATTCACTGATCAATAAATTAAAGGAGGCTGGCAGCCCCGGGGGATTAATTTTCTCGCCTTTTAAAATGGCTTCGTAGGTAGCCGCTCGACCGGGAACATCATCCGATTTTATGGTTAGCATTTCCTGCAAAGTGTTAGCCGCTCCATGTCCTTCCAGGGCCCAAACCTCCATCTCTCCGAATCTTTGACCGCCAAATTGGGCCTTTCCTCCTAAAGGCTGCTGGGTAATTAAAGAGTAAGGCCCGACTGATCGCATATGAATTTTATCTGCCACCATATGAATTAACTTCATTATATAGATATAGCCAACCGTAATTTTTTCCTCAAAAGGTTCCCCAGTTTGGCCATCATATAAAATAACTTTGCCATTCTCGGGAAGACCAGCCTTTTTTAGTTCCGCTTTAATATCTTCTTCCGTAGCTCCGGCTAAAGCCGGAGAGACAGCAATATATCCTAAGTTCTTAGCCGCCAAACCCAGATGGGCCTCTAAAATTTGGCCTAAATTCATTCTTGAAGCAACGCTTAGGGGATTTAAAATAATATCGATTGGTCGGCCATCTTCTGAAAAGGGCATATCCTCTTCTGGCAGAACTTTAGAAATAACGCCTTTGTTTCCATGGCGACCGGTTAATTTATCTCCGGCCTGAATTTTTCGAATCTCGGCTACCTCAACCTCAATTTTTTTTATCACTCCCGGCTCCAACCTTGCTCCTTTTTCTCTTTCCCAGATTTTCACTCCAATCACTCTTCCTTTTTTCCCATGCTCTATCCTTAAAGAAGTATCTTTAACTTCTCTGGCCTTTTCGCCAAAAATTGCCCGGAGCAGTCTTTCTTCAGCAGTGAGATCTGTTTCTCCTTTAGGAGAAATTTTGCCAACTAAAATATCGTTTGGTAAAACCTCAGCCCCAACTCTAACTAATCCCTCTTCATCTAAGTCCTTTAACCTCTCTTCTCCAACGTCAGGAATGTCGGAAGTCGTAATCTCCGGCCCAAGCTTTGTTTCTCTAATATCGCAGCTAAAATTTTCAATATGAATTGAGGTAAAAGCATCATTTTTAACTAATCTTTCTGAAATTAAAATAGCGTCTTCAAAATTTCCTCCCCGCCAAAGTAAAAACCCCACTAAAACATTTCTACCCAAGGCTAGAAATCCTTGAGAAATGGCTGCCCCCTCAGCCAAAATGTCTCCCTTCTTAATTTTCTCTCCTTTCTTAACAATGGGTTTTTGATGAAAGCAAGTATATTGATTAGTCCTGACAAAAGTCGTAAGGCTATAAACCTTTTCTTTTTGTTTTTTAATTTTTGGATTTCTGATTTTTATATGATTACTATCTACTTCCGTGACGACACCATCTTCTGGAGATACAATCTCTTGTCCCGAATCCATGGCTACTCTTTCTTCCCCGCCAGTGGCCACCAAAGGCTTTTCTGGTTGGACTAAAGGAACGGATTGTCGCTGCATGTTCGAACCCATCAAGGCCCGGTTAGCATCAGTATTTTGAAGAAAAGGAATGAGAGAGGTGGCAATGGAAATTGATTGCTCTGAGGAAACATCAATAAAATTAATCTTCTCTCTTTCTATTTCCCCAGGCTCTCCCTTGATTCTGGCTTCCACCTTTTGATCTAAAATATTGCCTTTTTCATTAACTGAAATTCCAGCCGGGGCAATATTAACCTTCTCTTCTTCATAGGCATTAAGATATTGAATTTGGGGGGTAACCTTGCCTTTTTCTACTTTGAAGTAGGGAGTCTCTAAAAAACCATAAGGATTAATTCTGGCAAAAGAGGCTAAATGACCGACTAAGCCGATATTTGGTCCTTCGGGTGTCTGAATGGGGCAAATTCTTCCATAATGTGAAGGTTGAACATCTCTGACTTCAAAGCCGGCTCGCTCCCGGGTCAATCCCCCTGGCCCAGTAGCTGATAACCTTCTTTTGTGTTCCAACTCAGCCAAGGGATTTTCGTTATCCATAAATTGGGCAATCTGGCTTGAGGTAAAAAACTCCTTGACGACGGCCATAAATGGCCGGGGATTAATCAATTGAACCGGAGTTAAAGTGGCAACATCTAAAGTTGACATTCTGTCTTTGATAATTCTTTCCATTCTCATTAAGCCCACCCTTAATCTATTCTGCATGAGCTCAGATAAAATTCTCACCCTCCTTGATCCCAAATGATCAATTTGATCAGGCTTAGCTTCAGGGTCATTATTTAATCTAATAATTTCAGCAATAGTTCCGACAATATCTTCTAGTTTTAAGACCCGCTCCTCAATGCCAATTTTTTCTTCTACCCCCGGGTTAGGATTCTTAGTCTTTATTCCTCTCTTTTCTTTCAGAGAGAGAGGTAAAAACTTTTTTATTTCTGGCTTCCCGCCAAAGGCGAGGTTCGCCAAAGGCGGCAGCCTTCCTAATTCTGGTAATCTTTGCCTCATTCGCCATCGGCCAACTTTAGATAAATCGTATCTTTCAAAATTAAAGAACGTATTTTCAATCAATTCTCGGGCAGTTTCGGGAGTAACCAAATCTCCTGGTCTCAACCTTCGATAAATTTCCACCAAAGCTTCGGCCTGATTATGAGTTGGGTCTTTTTCCAAGGTCTCTTTAATATAGCTAATTTCGCCTTTTTGATCGAAAGGTTGAAAGATCTCTTTGATTTGGGAGTCTTTATCAATTCCCAAAGCCCGCAAGAGAATGGTAGCTGGCAGTTTTCTCTTCCTGTCAATCTTCACTCCAATGAAACCTGAACTCTCGGTCTCAAATTCTAACCAGGCCCCTCGATTGGGAATAAGTTTTGCCCCAAAGCAGTTTCTTCCGCCGATTACCTGGAGAGTAAAAAATGCGCCCGGAGAACGAATAAGTTGGGAAATGATTACCCTTTCAACCCCATTAACAATAAAAGTTCCCCTTTCAGTCATTAAGGGGAAATCAGTTAAAAAAACTTCTTGTTCTTTAATTTCTTTTGTTTTGAGATTGACTAATCTGACTTTTGTCCTCAGGGCAGCCTCATAAGAATCATTGTTTTGTCTGGCCTCAAGGTCTGATTTATATCTCGGCTCATCTAATTTATAATCCAAAAACCAGAGTTCTAACTCCTTACCTGTGTAGTCTCGGATCGGAGAAATCTCGGTAAAAAGTTCTTTTAAGTCTCTGGACCAAAAATCTTTCCAGCTTTCTTTTTGGATCTCAATTAGGTAAGGAAGAGGGAGATTAACCCAGGATTTACTAAAATTTTTTATCTTAATTTCCTCCATGTTGTTTGTAGAAGCGGATCTGCGCGGATTAACACGCGGATTTACGCGGATATTTTTTCCGCGTGGTTCCGCGTATAGTTCCGCGTCCTTCCGCTTCTATCTATGAAATATTTGCTTACCGTTTTAGGAGAAATAACAATGGCGTTAACGAATTACCCAAGAAAGGTAATAACGCAAAACACAAAAAAACCCTTAATCTGATCTTTTTAGGGTAAAAATCTTTCCGAAGTTTTAATCGTAAAGAATGGGTCTAATTTTAATTAAAAAAAATTTAAGTATTATAAAGAAAATATTTAACGGTATTTTTAGTTTAATCCTTCTCAAAAATTTGTCAACCCCCGTAGTGAAAATTTGACTGCCTTTGGCATTTAATGTTTTGCGGAGAAAAACATTTGTTAAATTTCTACTACGGGGCAAGCTCCTCTATGGCAAGGGCATTTCCTCCTCGCTTGGCGGCTCTATTTCTTCAGCAGGAGGAGCTTCCTCCATTTCAATAACGGCTTCTAATTCTTCTTTCTCTCTTTTAATTTGCTCTGCCGACTGTTTTAATTGATTGAAGGTAATTTGGAGGTCTGGCCGAGCAGAAACAATTGGTTCCAAAAAGTTAATCTGCTGATTCAATAAATTCAAAGTCTGTTCATATTCCTGCACAGCTCTTTCTTTCTTTCCTTCTTCTTTATAAATCCTGGCTAAATTATAACGAGCATCAGGAAAATCTGGTTTTAAGGAAATAGCCCGTTGGAAGTGCCATTTGGCAGTATCAATGTCATTTCTCATATTAAAGTAGACCCAACCCAAATCATTCCAGTGGCGTGGATTGCGCGGATCTAAGAAAATCTCCTGAGGAAAAATATTATTAATAAGCAACTCATCATTTCTTTCAAGAGTGACTAAAGTATAAACCCTTTGGAGATTTTCCCAATTAAAAATATTATGAGGAGCCAGCCTGACGGCAATTTCTCCTTCTCTTATTGCTTCTTGTAAAAGCCACTGTTTTGTATCTTCTGATAATTGTTGTTGCCCAAGAATCGTAAAGTTAAGAGTAGTCGCCGAAAGGGTTCTTCGATAGGTATCATTTGGGGGCATTATATCGCGGGCTTCTCTTAAAGATTCTAAGATAAAATTAGCATCGGGCTGCCCCTTGAATTGTTCAGCCTGGGCCTTAGTAAAATGAATTTCCGCCCGAAAGATGTTAGCCTCTTGCCAGAGTAAAGGAACTAAGACCAAAATAGAAATTAGGCCCACCAGCCAGGGTAAAATTTCCTCTTTGGCTTGGGACAGCCCCCGTGGTTGAACAGTGGCTACGGAAAGTTCAATTTCCCGAATTCCAGTTAAATTAATCAGGCGAGCGGAAGAGACAAACAAACCCAGAAAGAGCCAGAAGGTCCAGCTAGTTAAGGTAGCCGAAGGGACAAAAAAACCAATGAAGGCAAAAAGGATAACCGAGAAAAGACAGATCTGAGAAAGAAGATCTTTTTTCGGCAAAATTTCTTTAGCCATTCTTCCAATTGCGAGCAAGAGATAGATAAAAGCTATTAACCCCAAAAGACCAAGAGTAGAAATAATTTGGAAATATTCATTAAATGATTTCTCAAAACGAAGATCCCAAAAAGGGGTTTGATTAAAACCAAGTGGTTTGAAGGAAGTAAAATCAAAAAGATAAGTTGAGGGACCCGATCCCAAAGCTAAAATCTTTAAACTTTGAAAGCCGCCAGTAGTAATTGCCCAGGCTGTATCTAAATCAATACTCAAATCGTGCTGAACAAGTCTATCTTTGAGAAAGGGAATTTGAGATTTAACAAATCCTAGATTATTTATCGCCAGGAGAAAAAGAATAAGTAAAAAGACCGCCCCCAACCGGATGGCTGCTGTTCGAGAGGATTGGAAACGAGCGAAAAAAAGAGCTAAAAGAAAAACCAAGAAAACCGAAAGAATGGCTGCTATTTGGCTAATCAAGAAAATGTAGAAAAGGAAGAAAAAGCCAGCCAAACCAGAGAGAAATCGAAGGGTCAAACTCTCTCCAAAGAAAAAAGATAGAGCCAAAATGGGAAAAATTAGAACAAGAAAAAGAGAACTCCCATCGGCCAGTCCGGCTGGTGTGACAAAACGCCCCCGCAAGAAATCAGCTAAAAGATAAAAATCAAAGAAATTAAAAATACCAATAACAGCTATTAAGAAACCAGAAAAACAGAGGGCAAAAAGAACTCGGGCGATTTGTTTTTTTTCTCTAAGGCAAGTGGCAACTAGAAAAAAAGTAAGCAGATAAATAAAAAGGCTGATTAATCCGCCGTGAAGCCTGGGATAAGGGCCGAAAATTGAGGAAAATCGATGAACAGAAAAGATGGTAGAGAGGAAGAAGATTCCAAAGAAAATCAGAATTGGCAAAGTTAAGGGGCTATGCAAAATCTTGACTGATCTTTCCAGAATCATCTTAATAATCCAGACAATCGTTAAGAGACTAATCCCAAAGACAAGTAAAATCTGCTTAGGAAATTCAAAAGCCTCACTAGTTATCGGCAAAAAAAATAAGGGTAGTAAAAAGGCTAAAAGAATCAACCCCCCTTCAATAATTTTTGAAAAAATATTAATAAGTTGCTCCCGCATTGTTTACAAGATTAGTAAAAGATTTAATTCTCTTATCCCCCAAATACGAAATACGTTTACTCGGCTGGCTGCTCGCCCTGAGCATTGTCGAAGGGTTCCTCTTCAGCTGGCGGTTCTTCCTCAGTCACTGGTTCTTCCTCGGCTGGTTGCTCTTCGGCTGGAAGTTCCTCCACAGCTGGTTCCTCCTCGGTTGGCTCCTCGGTTGGAGGCTGTTCGGCTACGGGCTCTTCCTCCACTGACGGCTCTTCTGGCGCTGGCTCCGGCTCGGGCTCCGGCTCACTCGCCTCCGCCCCGCCTTGCGGCTCCTCCCCCGGTTCAGGATATTGACAACTTCCATCATCGCTTGTTATTTCAGGATTGTAGTTTAGGGCGCTGGAATCAGTACAACCCTCAACCGAGTATGCGCAACTATTGTCATTCACTGTAGCTTCCGAATTGTAGTTTAAAGCGCCAGGATCAGTGCAACCCTTAATAAAGCTTGGGTCGGTAATAACCATCTGGCCATTAAGATACTCTATGCTATCACAGCCTGCTTTCACTTTCTTCCATTGCCCGTGTTCAATCCAGGTGCAATAGATTTCGCCTGTTACCTGATCAACCATTTCTAATTTATCAATCCTGGCTTTTTTGGCTGTTATTTTGTCAGCAATTAATTCCTTTACCTGAGCGATTCCGTTTTCAATGGTAAACCCGAGGGAAGCTAAGGCTTGCTTTATTTTTTGAACAAAACCGTCAAATAAAGAACCCCCTTCTGGCTGTTGGCTATCAGACCGTAAGGCTGCCAAGCTGTCCTCTGGCAGATAATAAGAAACATTAACGAAAACCATTATCCGACCAATGTCGGAAGTCTGAAGCTCGAAGTCTGAAGACCCAGAAGTTTCTTCGTTACTTCGTACTTCGTACTTCGTACTTCCATCGAAGGGTTCAAGGGCTTTGCCAACCACTGGTCCTATTTTTGTTGCTTTCATTGCTACGCCCGGAGTAGAGGAAGAAGTTAAGGGATCTCCTATCTTAATCGGGCCGTTTTCAGTTGAAACTTTGGTGAGGACACGACCGGAGAGGGAAACTGGAAGGGGATTATCTTCTTCAGGAACATTGTACCCGGCTGAAGTAAAATCACCATAGTTATTGGAGGCAATGCCAATGAGAGTTCCTTGATAAGGAGTGGTTGATTTAACGAGTTGGACGATATGATTGCCATCGGTGGTGGTTATTACCTGGGTTCCGGTAACTAAAAGGTCTCCAAATTCAACATCAGAAGCTACAGGATACATTTCAGCATAATCTGCCTCGGGGGCAGAGGTGCAATCAACAATGCCTTCATCATCAGTACCGGTTTGGGTAGCATGACAAACGGCATAGGAAGTACCGGTTCCACCAATATCCAAGGTTGTGGTACCACTTGCGACGCCACTTCCACCTATGAGATTACCAGTAACTGTCAGATTTCCTGTCGTCCCCGC
>Ga0209991_10000912_pt1 | contig 13197 bp, 7 predicted proteins | sample ChitaG_FD_183167 | JGI IMG/M metagenome (GOLD analysis project Ga0209991, IMG submission 183167) | Deep subsurface microbial communities from South Pacific Ocean to uncover new lineages of life (NeLLi) - Chile_00310 metaG (SPAdes)... | ecosystem: Environmental > Aquatic > Marine > Oceanic >...
GATCGCCGCCGTTTGCTTCCAACACGCCTGTGCCACAGGTGATGTGAGCCTAGTGCTCTACGACGTCACCACCTTGTACTTCGAGGCGGACAAGGAAGACGCGCTGCGGCGGGTCGGGTATTCCAAGGAACGCCGGGTGGACCCGCAGATCGTCGTTGGCCTGTTGGTCGACCGGCGCGGATTCCCGTTGGAGATCGGCTGCTTCGAGGGCAACAAGGCCGAGACCCTGACCATTGTCCCGATCGTGAAGACATTCCAGCAACGCCACGGCATCACCGACATGGTCGTCGTCGCCGATGCCGGCATGCTCTCCGGCACGAATCTAAGGGAGCTCAGTGAGGCCGGGTTGCGGTTCATCGTCGGATCCAGAGTCACCAAAGCCCCCAACGATCTGGCGTCGCACTTCCATTGGCACGGCGATCTTTTCACCGACAGTCAGGTTATCGACACCATCACCCCGCGCGATCAGCGCGCCTCCGCGGCCAAGAGCAGTGACCCGAAGATCAAAACCGAACCCGTCTGGAACCCGAAAGCCCATACGAAATCTTGGCGGGCGGTGTGGGCCTACTCGACCAAACGCGCAGTACGGGACAACAAGACGCTGAACCTACAGGAAGCCAAGGCCAAAGCGGTCGTCGCCGGCGATAAGACCGCCCGCACACCACGATTTGTCAAAACCCGCAACGGCGCCCGAGAACTCGACGAGGCCTCGCTGCAACGGGCGCGCCGCCTAGTCGGCCTGAAAGGTTATGTCACCAATATCGACGCCGCGCTCATGCCCTCAACCGAGGTCATCGCCAGCTACCACGACCTATGGCGGGTCGAGCAGTCCTTCCGAATGTCGAAATCCGATCTCGCCGCCCGACCCATGTTCGCCCGCACCCGTGACGCCATCGAAGCCCACCTGACCATCGTATTTACCGCACTGGCCCTCAGCCGCGAAGTCCAGACCCGAACCGGGCTGTCACTGCGGCGATTCCTGCGCACCCTCAAGCCCCTGCGCTCAGCCACCATCGACATCAACGGCGTCATCGCCACCTACCCGCCAGCACTGAACCCTGAGGTCGAGGCAATCCTCAACGCCCTCCAGACCGCGAACTCAAGGCACTAAGCCAAATGAGCCAACTCAGGACCGTCCTGACGTTTCCTTGCCCGCCATCCCAAGCCGCCGTAGCCTCGTGGCGTGTCCGGCCTGACCGTTGTCCGAGCCGATGATCTCGTTGTCTTGGATGTTTTCTCGGGAACCCCAGCTGGGGCATTGGTCCCGCTGGCTGCGCAGCTACGACCGTTGACGGCCGCCACGGGGCAGGTGCTGATGCAGCAGGGTGAGCTTGCGGTGTCATTTCTGTTGATCGGATCAGGCCGTGCGGAAGTCACCCACACGGGTTCCGATAGTCACGACACCGTCGTCGAGGTGGCATCGGGATTCATCATCGGCGAGATCGCACTGCTGCGCGATGCGCCGCGCACCGCAACGGTGATGGCCACCGAACCGCTGACCGGATGGGTCGGCGGCCGCGATGCGTTCGCCACCATGCTCGAAGTGCCCGGAATCATCGACAAACTGGTGCGCACGGCCCGCCAGCGCCTCGCCGCGTTCATCAAGCCGATCCCGGTGCCAATGCCTGACGGCACCGTCCTCCACCTGCGTCCGGTGTTACCCGGCGACAGCGAGCGCACCGTCAACGGCCCGGTCGAGTTCTCCAGCGAGACGCTCTACCGGCGGTTCCAGTCGGTCAGGACTCCGTCGAGCGCACTGATGGGCTACCTGTTCGAAGTTGACTATCTGGAACACTTCGTGTTCGTCCTGACCGACGGTCCCGACGGTCCGGTGGTGGCCGACGGACGGTTCGTCCGCGATGAAACCAACCCTGCTGAGGCCGAGATCGCGTTCACCGTCGGCGACGCATACCAGGGTCGAGGCATCGGAACCTTCCTGATGGGCGCCATCTCGGTGGCCGCGGGGTATGACGGCGTTCAGCGTTTCACCGCCCGAGTTCTCAGCGACAACCAGGCCATGCGCGCGATACTCGATCATTTCGGTGCGACCTGGCACCGTGATGACCTCGGAGTAGTCATCACAAAAATCGACGTGCCCCAACGCAAGGACCTGCCCGTCTCACTCGAGTTGACTCGGCAGATCCGCGATGTCGCCCGTCAGGTCATCCGTGCCGTTGGATGAGGCGGCCACCTCTGAGCAAAGACACCGTCGCCCCTCCGCGGCCAACACCGATTACCTTGCGGTGCAACGGCTCATCGAAGAGCGCGAGTTGACCCCGCAGACGCCGGCGCGCGTACCGCCGGCGTCTGCGCCAACATCACCCCGACCGGCATGGCTGGTGGGGCCGAAGAACGCGACAATCCGCGTCGCGCAACGCGCCGATTCAGGGCGTGATCGTGGTCTCGTCGTCGATGATCTGCGTGGCTGCCATGAGCGGTACAGCCTGAGCCTCCGTGCCGTCAGCGTTGAGCTGCAGGACGTAGAGGCCGTCCGCACCGGGGATCGTGACTGTCTTCTGCGCGATCATTCGGTCCACGCCGTCCCGGGTGTAGGTGCCGCCGATCTGTGTTGCCTCGAACCCACCGAGCTTGCCGGGCTTGCCGGTCGATGGCCCGTCGAAACTCGGAAGGTTGTGGATCTCACCCACCGCAAGTTGGAGAATTTCTGCCGGGTCGACGTCGCCCGTCAGCTTGGAGAGAATCGCGATGACCGATGGCGGATCTTCGGCCATCGCCGGGTCGCCGGTGTAAACGATCGCGCCATACGCCCAGTCGGGGGTCTTATCCCCGGCGTCCTCCCAGCCTTCTGGAATGGGCATGTCGATGGATGGGGCACCGGGATCGCCCCGCTTCACTCCGACTTCGGTGATGTTGTTCTCTTTGATGTAGTCGACGATGGTCCTCGCCGGCCCCTCCGCCTCAGCCGAAGCGATGGGATCTTCGGCACTGGTGGTCGTCTCCGTCGCCGAGGTTGTCGTTGACTCCTCCGTCTTGGTGTCCGAGCTGCACCCGGACAGGCCGATTCCGAGTGCGACGGCTGAGATAGCGATAACGCCTGCCCGGATGGGGATGCTCATGTGTTCTCCTGTCTTTGTCGGCCCCTGGCATTGACGCGGTCTGCGTGCGACCTAAAGCCCGATCGCAGCGCAGTTTAGCTGCCCGCGTCCGAGATCTCACCGAAAGGCCCGCGAAATTGACTTATTGGTTTCGGTCGAAAACTTCATTGGGCGGTTCAGAACTGAAGGAGTCCCGGTTGGGAGCTTGCGGAGCCGAGCTTGCCCCGGCCGGTACGTCATGACCCACATGTCACTCCTTGCATAACGGCGTCAGCGTGGTATCAACAGGCCGTGAGGCTGTTCGGCGTCTGCGCGCTGGCACTGGCGTGTGCCGCATGCGGGCAGTCTCCTGGACCGACAGCGACGTCGTCCTCGACGGAAACGGTCTGGACACAGATCAACCCCGCGCGAATCGATTGGGCCCGCGGCCAGCTTCCGCAAGGGTACGAGGTCGCCGAATACGCCGGACCGGCTGCGCCCCTCAGATTGTGGAGCTTTGGGGGTGTGACAGTCTCCCAGCCGCCGCAGTGCCGGGCTCTAGCGGAGCCGGCCGTCGATGCCGCCACGACAAGGGGCTGGTCAGCATCTGGGCCCGGCGGGATCATCTACGCGCTGGCAGCAGCGTCGGGGTCTCCGGAGCAGCCCGAGTCAGCTTTGCTTGCAGAATGCGCACGGTGGACGTTGACCTCTGGCCACACCTCCGGGACAGTTACCGCGGAACCCGCCCCCGATATCGAAGCTGCCCAGACCGTCGCAATGAGTACCGCCGTCACCACCGTGGTTGAGGGCGGGACGGAAACACGTTCGCGCGCAGACACGTTCATCGCCTATCTGGGGGGTTATGTCTGTTTTGTTTTGCTCGTCACCGACCCAGGATCGCCCGCCCCCCTGCAACCGGGTTTCGCTGCCGAACTTCTCATTGAGGTCGTGTCGGCGCTTCGTGACTGAGCCTGTGCGTGCGGGTACATCAGCGGACGATGTCCAACGCGAAGATGCCGCTGACCCTGGTCAAGGGATAATTCAACGTACGCCGTAGGGCCGAAACTGGATGCTGATGCGAGGCCCGGTGGGCCGCGTGGTCTTCGGGATGGAGTGCTCCCAGGTTCGCTGGCATGATCCGCCCATCACCAGTAGGTCGCCATGGCTGTGCTGCAGCCGTACCGAGGGTCCGCCTCCGCGTGGGCGCAGCGCGAAAACTCTTGTTGCGCCCAGGCTTACGACGGCGATCATGGTGTCCTGCGTGCTGCTTCGGCCGATCGTGTCGCCATGCCAGGCGACGCTGTCGTTGCCGTCGCGGTAGAGGCACAGCCCCGCGGTCACGAACGGTTCTCCCAGCTCGCCGGCATATGCGTCGTTGAGCCGTCTCCTAAGTTGCGCGAGGCGGGGGTGCGGCGGTGCCGCGACCTGATCCGCCAAATCGTGGAAGCTGACCAGGCGCGGAACATCAAGGACCCGGTCGTACATCTGGCGACGTTCAGCCCGCCACGAGATTGAATCGCGCAGTTCGCCGAACAGCGAATCGTCTCTCGATCCGCCCTGTTGCAGCCATCCGCAACGAACCTCGAGCCACGCGCCATTTCCGAGGTCACGGCGATCGGTGTGGTTGAACAGCGAGCTTTGCAGCACCGGTTCCATAGGGGCACATAGTATCGCACACATGTTCGAATCATTGTCTTTGGGTCGGGAGGCGGCGGCAGTCGGTGCCCAATGGTGCATGGTGCAGAAGGTGCACAGTGCAGAAGCAGTCGCCCATGCGGTGCGATCGGTCGCCAGGCGTGCTGAGGTTGCCGTGGGGTTTACGGTTCTAGATGTGACGGACTCTGTGTTGGGCTGCAGTTCGGAGGTCGGCACGCTGCGGGCCGTCGTCCTGCACCGTCCGGGGCCCGAACTGCAGCGGCTGACACCCCGCAACAACGACACGCTGTTGTTCGACGGCCTGCCTTGGGTTGCGAAGGCGCAGGAGGAGCACGATGCGTTCGCGGCGCTACTGCGCTCGCGGGGCGTCGAGGTGCTGCTGCTGGCGGATCTGTTGACTGAAGCGCTCGCCAACAGCGGGGCGGCGCGTATGCACGGGATCGCCGCGGCGGTCGATTCTCGACGTCTGGGTTCGCCTCTGGCCCAAGAACTGTCAACATACCTGCGCGTTCTCGATGCAGCTGCGCTGGCGCACGTGCTGATGGCCGGAATGACGTTCGACGAGTTGCCCTTCAGGGAGAATGAGCTGTCGCTGGTGCGCCGGATGCACCACGGCGGCGACTTCGTCGTCGATCCGCTGCCGAACTTGCTCTTCGTGAGGGACTCGTCGTTCTGGATCGGTACGCGGGTGGCCATCACCTCCCTGGCGTTGCCCGCCAGAGCGCGTGAGACGTCGCTAACCGATGTGATCTATGCCCATCATCCGCGGTTCCTCGGGGTCCGCCGCGCATACGAGTCGCGATCGGCGCCTGTAGAGGGCGGCGACGTGCTGTTGCTGGCGTCGGGTGTCGTCGCAGTCGGAGTGGGGGAGCGGACCACACCCGCGGGCGCCGAGGCGCTGGCGCGCAGCCTGTTCGACGACGACCTCGCGCACACGGTGCTGGCGGTGCCGATCGCGCAGGGGCGGGCTCAGATGCACTTAGATACCGTGTGCACGATGGTGGACACCGATGCGGTCGTGATGTACCCGAACATCGTGGACTCACTGACGGCATTCACGATCCGGCGCGCGTCCGACGGCGTGAAGATCGACGCAGCTGTCCCGTTCGTCGACGCCGCGGCCGACGCGATGGGCATCGGCAAGCTGCGTGTCATCGACACCGGGCTGGATCCCGTCACCGCCGAACGCGAGCAGTGGGACGACGGCAACAACACACTGGCGCTGGCCCCCGGTGTGGTGGTGGCCTACGAACGCAACATCGAAACCAATGCCCGGCTCATCGATTCGGGTATCGAGGTGCTGTCGATTTCGGCCTCGGAGTTGGGTACCGGTCGAGGTGGTCCCCGGTGTATGTCGTGCCCGGTGGGCCGCGATCCGCTCTAGACTCTTGCGCTGCACCGCCAGCACGCCAACTCCGAGCGTGAAGCCACCTTCACGCTTGAGCGCGAGCGTGAAGCCACCTTCACGTTCGCGCTGAGGTTCGACCTCGGCTAGCGCCAGGAAGGTAACCAGATCTGCAGATTCCACGTGCTCTTTGAGATCGGCAGACCCGTGAGGATCGGATACATCCAGATGAAGTTTGTGATCACGAGCGCGACATAGCAACACACCACCAGCAGGCCCAGGGTTCGTCGTTCGGGGTTCTGCCTCGGTTTGTAGAGGATGTCGCCAAGAATCATCGCGATCATCATCACCAGGAACGGTGCCATGCTCGCTGCGTAGAAGAAATACATCTGCCGGTCGATGTCGGCGAACCAGGGTAGAAGGCCCGCGCCGTAGCCCACCAACAAAGCCGCAAATCGCCAGTCTTGCTTAACGAATGCCCGCCACAGGGCCCACACCAGTACCGGTATCGCGATGAACCACATCGCCGGGGTTCCTACCAGCATAACGGCTTTGATGCACGACTGCGTGCCGCAGCCCGGTACGTTCTCGGAGTCGATCGCGTAGAGCACCGGCCTCAGCGACATCGGCCATGTCCACGGCTTGGACTCCCACGGGTGATGATTTCCGTCCGCGTTGGTCAGCCCGGAGTGAAAGCGGTACACCGCGTAGGTGTAGTGCCACAGTGAGCGCACCGCATCGGGCATCGGGACGGCACTGTCGGGCCCGATGGACCGGCCGACTTCGTAGCGGTCGATCCCCGTTTCGGAGGCGAACCATGTCGTGTACGACGCCAGGTACACCCCGAACGGGATCAGCACCAGTGCGTACAGCGACGGCCCGACGTCGCGACGAAACACCCCCAGCCATGGTCGCGGAACGCGGTACTGACGGCGTGCGGCGATGTCGAAAGCCACTGTCATCAGGCCGAAGAACATCACGAAGTACAGGCCCGACCATTTGGTTGCGCACGCCAGCCCGAGCAGCACACCCGCTCCGAACCGCCACCACCGAACTCCGAGGCGCGGCCCCCACGGCGTCTCGCCGATGCGGCCTTCGAGGAGGGCGACGTGCATGCGCTGGCGGACTTGATCGCGATCGACGATCAGGCAGCCGAACGCGGCGACGATGAACATCGTCAGGAATCCGTCCAACAGCGCGGTGCGCGCGGTGACGAAGCTGACCCCGTCGGCGATCAGCAACAGGCCCGCGATGCCGCCCACGAGGGTGGATCTGCTGATGCGCCGCGCGATGCGAACTACCAGAAGGACGAGAACGACCCCGCAAACTGCTCCCGAGAACCGCCAACCCAGTGAGTTGTAGCCGAACAGCGCCTCGCCGATCGCGATCAGCTGCTTGCCCACCGGCGGGTGTACGACCAGCCCGTAGCCCGGATTGTCCTCGATACCGTTGTTGTGCACGATCTGCCAGGCCTGCGGTGCGTAGTGCTTTTCGTCGAAGATCGGAGTGCCCGCGTCGGTCGGCGACCTCAGGTTGAGGAATCGTGTCACCGTGGCCAGCGCGGTGAGGACGGCGGTCATCGCCCATCCCTGGAGCCGATCGATCGGACCGAAATCGGCGACGGGGACCAACGGCGCCGGGCTGATCACAGGAGCCGCTCGGTGGCGAACAACGAGTTCGTCGGCCGGGGCGCTCACGCCTGCGATCGTAGGCTGTGCTGATGACGATCCCCCGGTCACTACTCTCCTGCCCGCCGAAATGACCACCGGCCGACTGCTCATCGCGGCTACGCCGCTGGGCCAGCCGTCGGACGCTTCGGCCCGCCTGGTGCGGGCCCTGGGCAGCGCCGACGTGATCGCCGCCGAAGACACTCGGCGGATCCGCACCCTGGCTCAAGCGCTGGACGTCTGCCTCGTCGGCAAGGTTGTCAGCCTGTTCGACCAGAACGAGGCGTCCCGCGTGCCTGCGCTGGTGGATCACATCCGAGGCGGATCGGTGGTGTTACTGGTCAGCGACGCCGGCATGCCGTTGATCAGCGACCCCGGCTACCGGCTGGTGGCGGCCTGCATCGAGCATGAGCTGGCCGTGCAATGTCTGCCTGGCCCGTCTGCGGTGACGACTGCGCTGGCCGTTGCCGGGCTGCCCTCAGAGCGGTTCTGTTTCGAGGGCTTCGCGCCGCGCAAGAAATCGGCGCGGGCGTCGTGGTTGCGGTCACTGGCCGCAGAGCCCCGAACATGCGTGTTCTTCGAGTCGCCCCGCAGGCTTGCGGACTGCCTTCACGACGCCGTCGACGTCCTCGGATCCGAGCGCAGAGCGGTAGTCTGCCGGGAGCTGACCAAGACCCATGAAGAAGTTGTGCGGGGCTCACTTGGCGAGCTCGCCCAGTGGGCTGCTGACGGGGTGTTAGGGGAGGTCACCGTGGTGTTGGCGGGCGCGACGCCGAAGGCTGACCCCGACGCCCTGGTGGCCGAGGTGAACCGTCTGGTCGACGGCGGAATGCGGGTCAAGGACGCCTGCGCGCAGGTAATCGCTGCGAATCCCGGCGCCCCGTCGCGCCGCGCGCTTTACGACGCGGTTCTGCGCGCGCGGGACTGAGCACTGTCGCCAGCTCGACCAATGATGGGGATCGCCTTGTGCAGGCATTCTTCCCACTCGCGCGCCGGGACGGAGTCGGCGGTGATCCCGCCCCCGACTCCGAATATCGCGGTGCCATCGGCAGCGAACTCCACCGTGCGAATCGCCACATTCAGTTCGCAGCCAGCCATAGGTGACGCCAAACCAACTGTGCCGCAATAGACCCCGCGGCGGCGCGGCTCCCATCCGGTCAGCAGTTCACGGGCCCGCGTCTTCGGTGTGCCGGTCACCGACGCAGGGGGGAACGTGGCGTCGAGCACAGCCGTCATCTTCAGCTCGACTGGCACCCGCGCCGACACCGTGGACACCAGATGCCACACCCCCGGCGCCGGGCGCACCGCGAGCAGTTCATGCACCGACACCGTTCCGGTGCGCGCTATCCGCCCGAGATCGTTGCGGACCAAGTCGACGATCATGATGTTCTCTGCGACGTCTTTGACCGATGCCCGCAGGCCTGCCGGGTCGGCATGCGCGGGAAGCGTGCCCTTGATTGGGCTCGATGTCACGGCTTCCCCGCAGCGGCGCAGGAACAACTCCGGCGACAGCGAGGCCACCGCACCCCAGTCTCCGGCGACGTAGGCCGCGCGCGCAGGAGCGGTGCGTGCTACGGCGTTGAGGAAGAAGTCCAAGGGGGCGCCGTCGAGCATTCCGGTGAACTGCGTGCACACGCAAGCCTGGTAGACCTCGCCGGCGCCGATAGCTTCCAGGCAGGCGAGCACGCCACGGTGATGCGCCGCCCGGTCGGCTTCGCCCCAGGCGATGACAGTGTCTCTATGGATCGGGGGTGTCTGCAGCGCGTCGGCAATCCAGTCCGAGAGTGCAGCGCCTGACAGGCTTTCGTGCCACCAGGTGCCGTTCGCGTCACATCTCAGCACGGTGTCCGACCAGCCGCCGGCGGCGCGCGGGATTCGCGGCCCCTGTCCGTCGGCCGCGCTGTCGGGGTAGGACAGGTAGCCGAACCAGCCGCCCCCGACATGCCCATCGACGTGGTGCCCGGGCGCCACTTCGAAGACGTCGCTGGTCGCCACCTCGGATGCTTGCAGCGTTGGCGCGATGACCGCCCGTGATCCGAACCATTCACCCATCAGTGCGGCGGGCGCAGGTAAGCCGAGCCGCGTCGTGGCCGCAGCAAGGACACTGAGCACCGACGGTGCACTGCCCAAGTTGCCGAGTCGCTCAATGCGCACTGGCCCAGCTTTTCATGCCCGGCTGATCTTAGCCGCGAGTGACCCAACACAATCGGTACCCGGACATCCCGGGACGGCTCACCGGGACTGGGCCGACTATCGCCGGCCCAGGAAGCAACCACCCACGCGCGCATACTGGTCATCAGTATTAAACCGTCCCGGGGTTCCCGTCATGGTTCAAGCGGTGGTTTGGTGTGGAAAACTCTCCCGGCGCCTCAGATGGAGAACGTGGCCGGCGGGGTGGCCGGGCCCGGCAGGCTGGCGGCCGACGACGGGTACTGCGCGGTCTGGGTGATCCGTCCCGACACGCCAAGCTGCTGTGCCCGTGTCACTAGTTCCTCGTACTTGAGCTCGGGGATGAACTGGTCGCGGGTGAGGATGAAGCCCGATCGGCCGCTGGAGTCGCTGACGATAGCCCAGCCTTTGGTATCGAGTTCGCTGTAGCGCGGGGAAAGGTCGACAATCCAGTAGTTGCCCGGCTCGTCACTTTTGGGCTGGCCGAAGAAGAAGCCCACGTTGAGGCGGGTGTTGGTCGGGAGTGTCGGAAACTCTAGAGACACCTCGGGGAACGCTTCGACCGCCACCGCCGAGCCGGTGATGATCGACTCCGGCCCGGTCGGTCCGAAGTAGTTGCCGGAGTTCACCACCTTGATCGAGCCGTCGGGCTGCGGGGTGTACACCGCCTTGGTGTTGACCAGGCCGAGAGAGAAGAACTGCTTGACGCTGCCCTGCTCGTACCAGGTTCCGGCGTACTTGGTGAGGTCCACCTTCGGCGGCGCGGGCAGCGTGGTGGCCCCCGCCTGGCCCATCACGATCGGCTTGTTGTATCCGCCCGGCTTGTAAGGATCCGGGGCGGCGTATTCCGGACCGTAGATGCCATAGAGCGGGTTGTTCGGGCTGGCGCCGGCGTAGATGTCCTTGACCCAGCCGGTGGCGAAGGTGCGTACGGCCTGCTTGCCCCCGGGGGGGGACGGCCCCACGACGAGGTCGCTGAACAGCACACCCAGCCGCGCCCATAGCGAATCACCGCCAACGGCGTCGGTGTGCGCGCCGTTGGCGATCTGGACGCCGTTGAACCGGTCGGGGTACTCCGTCGTCATCAACTCGGTGGCAAACCCCCACGTGTCCCAGCGCTGCGGCGGGGCGGCGATCTGATAGTCGGGGATACCCGCCTTGTCGAGCTGTTCGAGCGCGTTCCTGAAAGCCGGTCCTTTTGTTTCCGGCATGCGAAACCCGCCGTCGAACATCACCACGCCGAGCAGGTTGTTCAACTGCTCTTTCGCGACTACTACCTGCCCACCCACCTCGGTGGCGAAGCGGCCACCGGCGGAGTGTCCGGTGAGCAGGAATTTCTCCGGCAGGGTGCTCTGGAGACCGGCGGCTTTGGCGCTGTCGTTCAGTGCCTTCCGGTCGCCTTCGAACATCGTGGCGACCTTCTCAGGCAGGTCCGCGGCGGCCAAGTTGCAGTTGGGGCAGATCGGGTTCTTGAACCAGAAGATGTTGGGCGCCAGCACGACGCTGTTGGTTTCCTGGGCCAGGGCCTTCGCCATATCGGAGTACCAGGTGTTGAAACCGGGGGAGCCGTGCTGCAGCCAGATGAGCCCGTTGGCCGCGACGGTGCCGTCGGCCTGAGTCGGGAAGTACCAGTCTGCGGGAGCGGTGTACCCGTCTTCACAGGGGATGTCGAGCACCGCCGAGCCGGTCTTGACGCCGGTGACGCTGGCGCCCACCCCTGCGACGGGGGCGTTCACGGCTCTCGCGACCTTCATGGCCAGCGTTGCCTCGGTATTGGGCAGTCCGGTCGCGACGTCGGTGGCCGCCCCGGGCTGCCGGGTCCGGGTGATCCATCCCCTGACTCCCTTTACCGAAGCCCTGTCTAGCAGCTCCTGATACCGCTGCTCGGAGACGATCGGAGTGCGGCTCAGTAGGAACCCGGTGCTGCCGGTGGGATCGCTCACGATGGCCCAGCCGTTGGGGGCGCGTTCGCTGTAGTCGGGGGCAAGGTCGACGATCCAGTAGTTGCCGGGGGGGTTGGCCGTGGCCGGAAACAGGAAGCTCACGTTCAGCTTGTTGTTGGCGGGATCGACCGGCAGCGCGGAGCCGACGATGGTCGATTCCGGTCCGTTGTTAAAGAAATAGTTACCGGAGTTCTCGACCTTGATCGAATCATCGGCGTTGAGGCTGTACACCGCTTTTGTGTTAACCAGCCCGATCGAGAAGAACTGTTTGACGCTGCCCACCTCATACCAGGTGCCGAGGTAGCGGTCGACGTCGACGACCGGCAGAGGAGCAAGCACGACCGCGGCAGTGTCGCCCATAACGATGTACTGATCGGGATCACCGTAGATGCCGATTCCGTCGGTCGGGCCCAGACCCTGATACATGTCGTTGATCCAACCCGTGGCCAGCGTGTGCGTGGCCGCTGTGTTGCCGGGCGGGGAGAACTTCGTCACCAGCTGGGCGAAGAAGTCGACGATCGGATTGCCACCCAGCAGCGCGTCAGCATGCGATCCCCCGGCCAGCGTCGCACCGACGAACTGACCCGGGCGGGCGGCTACCAACTCGCCAGTGGTGGATCCGAATAGGTTCCACAATTGGGGCGGCGCCGCAACCTGATAGACCGGGATGTCCAGGGGGTCCAGCTTCTCTAGGGCCTCCGGCACAACGCCGCTGAACGCGAACCCGTCGAACATCACGACACCGCGCAGGTTGCCGTCGTTGGTGGGGTCGACCGCGTAGTAGCCGCCGACAGACGTGGCGAAGCCACCGCCGGCGGATTGACCCGACAGCACGAACTGTTCTGGAAGCACGCCCACATAACCGGCCGCGGTCGCGCTGCTGTTCAGCGCCTCCCGGTCCCCGAGGAACATCTCGGCGACCGCCTGCTGCATCGGGGCACCGTTGAGCCAGCAACCGATACAACGCGACGGGAACGACGACACGTTGGGTGCCACGACGATGCTGTTGGTCTGCTGCGACAACGTCGTAGCCAGCGCGGAGACGAAGAACTTCCTATTAAGAAAGCCGTGCTGCAACCAGATGACGCCGGTCGCCGAGACCGATCCGTCTGCCTGGGTCGGCAAATACCAATCCGCGCGGGTCGTGTAGCCGTCACTAACAGGAATGACCAGCTTGGAATGGCCGGTCTGGACGCCAGTCACCGTGGCGGTACCGGCCAGGATCGCCGCGGCGTGAACCGACGTGGTCGTGTCCCGAGTGGAGGTCGAGTTGGCCCATGGTGCCGGCGCCGAGACCACCGCCACAGGCTCAACAGCAACCACAGGCTCAACAGCGACCATAGGCTCAACAGCAACCACAGGCTCAACAGCGACCACAGCCG
>Ga0209991_10000913_pt1 | contig 13189 bp, 9 predicted proteins | sample ChitaG_FD_183167 | JGI IMG/M metagenome (GOLD analysis project Ga0209991, IMG submission 183167) | Deep subsurface microbial communities from South Pacific Ocean to uncover new lineages of life (NeLLi) - Chile_00310 metaG (SPAdes)... | ecosystem: Environmental > Aquatic > Marine > Oceanic >...
AGGTAGAGCATCTGGAATCAGTACTCAGGCTGGTGGGCAATGTGCCAAACAGGGATATTGCTCGTTATTACGCAGTCGCTGACCTGTTTATTATGCCCTCTGAGGAGGAGGGATTTCCCAGGGTTCTGCTGGAGGCTATGGCTATGGGTATTCCCTTTGTCGCCACCTATCACGGCACTATGGACACTCTGCTTACTGAGAAACAGAAAGAGCTTATCGTGCCCCAGGGAGACATTGAAAGCTTTTGCCACAACGTAGTTCAGGCTCTCAGTGATGCTTCCTTAAGGGATGAATTGGCTCAAGAGGGCAGAAACAATGTGGCGAGTTATACCCTTGAGGCAGTCGCTCCCAGATTCATTGAGGTTGTAACTGGCAAAGACAAAGGAAAGAAATGAGTTTGGAGTCAGAGTATATTCATCATCTTATAGGCTGCCAATTGCCTACTTTGCTAGTGGTGTAAAAGTGTGAAATGTGAGGTATTTGTTAGGTGAAACGAGTGGGCATGACCGATGAGGGGAATAAAGCCTTCTATGACCTGAAGTGGAAAGAGGTAGGTTATTTTGCCGAGGAAGAACTGGTGCGAAGAATTGCCGAAGCAGTATTAAGTGGAAGCAGTGCCAAGTCCAAAGTTTTGGATATTGGCTGCGGCGATGGACGGTTTATCAATTATCTTAATCGAGTCGGACTAGAAGCTACAGGTATTGAATTTTCTATCGAGGCGCTGAAGAAAGCCAGAGAACGTAACTTGTCTGTTTGCTTGGCTGATAGTCATTTCTTACCTTTCAGGGATGAAACATTTGATATGATTACCTGCATAGAGGTCTTAGAGCATATATTTAATTATGCTGATGTGCTTGCTGAAATGAAGCGTGTTTGCAAGAAGCAAGGTAAAATGATACTGGTAGTGCCCAACTTCATGAGGCTTGTTAACCGTTATTTGATGGTAATCGGTCTGTATCCTGACATGCCGGAGCATATACACCACTTTACATTTACTAGCTTTAAGCAAACGCTGGAGCAGAACGGTCTTAAGATAGAGGATTTATTGGGTGACTTTGTATATGTTCCGCGAACACGTTTGCATATTCCGTGGAAGACTTTTAGGGTGGATAAGATAGTCCATAAATTATGCCCTAATCTATCACACCACATAATTGCTGTGTGTAGAAAGTAAGGTATGCGAGGAGTAATAAAACTGATGAGTATAAGATATTATGATGAGAAATGGATAAGTGAGGGATATGCGTAGTCAAGAAAAGAGGCAGCTTCTCCCGATTCTCTCATCACCATTAGACAGGTCATTAAAGTGTTCGAGGCTTTAGGTATCTCAACAGAGCGGGGCAAAAATGAAGCTAGTTTATGTAACCAATGCCAGAGTTCCCAGTGAGAAAGCGCATCCATATCAAATAATGAAGATGTGTGAGGCATTTAAGCAGCACGGGGTGGATGTGCACTTAATCATACCCTGGAGAGTGCAGACATCTGAAATGAGGGCAGTGAAGAGTATTTGGGAATATTATGGCATTAGCGAACAATTCAATATAAGGAAGATTCCCTGCATAGATTTCCTTTGGATTACTTACTATTTACACCTCCCTCCCTGGCTGGAATTAACTATCTGGTGGTTGTTATCCTTTTCCTTTGCCGCTTTTGCTACTGTATATTTACTATTTGACAGAGCCGACATTTATTATTCGCGAGACGTACTGACTCTCGGTTTTTTAAGTTTTTTTAAGAAAAACATTTACCTTGAGAGGCATCAGAAAGCAAAACTTGTCAGGTTAGCAAGATTGCTATTTAACAGAATAAACAGGTTAATTGTAATTACAAGCTACCTGAAAGACTTCTTTACCAAGTTGAGTGTTCCGGAGGGGAAAATCCTTGTTGCCCCAGATGGCGTTGATTTAGGGATGTTTGACACTAGCCTTTCAAAGGGTGAAGCAAGAAAGCAATTAGGGATACCTTCAGACGAGAAGGTCATCTGCTACACAGGTCATCTATATACTTGGAAAGGGGTGTATATTTTAGCGAGGAGCGCCAAGTATTTAAAGGAGGCTAAAGTTTACTTCGTTGGCGGTACTCCTGATGACATACAGAACTTTAGAAAATTCATTAGAGAGAATGACCTCTCCAACATTGTAATTGTTGGGCATGTACCCCCAAGCAATGTCCCGCAATATCTGGCAGCCTCAGATGTTGTAGTTCTCCCCAATATTCAAGAAGGATGGTCATACTCTACCTCTCCCTTAAAACTATTTGAATATATGGCGTCAAGAAGGCCCATCGTGGCCAGCGACCTGCCAGTGATAAGGGAGGTCTTAAACCATGGAAATGCAATATTAGTAGAGCCGGGGAACCCAGAAGCACTAGCTGAAGGGATTTGCGTGGTTCTGGATAATGAAGAGCTTGCTGATAGAATTGTAGAGAAGGCTTATAGTGAGGTGTATCAATACACATGGCTAATGAGGGCTAAAGGAATTCTGGAATTTATCAAGGAAAGGTCATCATTAAGTGAAATCTAGGAGGTATCTTCCTATTGCCAATATGGTCAATTAGCAACTTATCGTAATTTGCAGTAAATCACCGAGTAAGCAGCCAGGTTATAGCTGTGTGATATAATCTTGATGCCAGTTTAGCGAAAACTGCTCCCAGAATACCAAAGCGAGGGATAAGTAAGACAAGTAAGACAATTTCAATCAATGGAAAAGATGTGTTAACTATATATAGGCTTTTTACTTTCTTCTGGGCAGCTAATACTTGAAGCAAAATCGTGCCCGGTGTTACAACCATGATAGAGATAAAAAGAAGCTGAGCATAAAAAACAGAATCCAGATATTTCCCTGAGTAAAGCAAGGGAATTATGTACGGGCATAACGCAATTCCAACTCCACAAATGGCAGCAAAGCCAATTACTGGATAAACCAACCTTCTCTTAGTCTCAGCATAGGCTTTTTTCTCCTCCATCACGGCCACCTTCGGGAAAATTAAGCTGGCCACGATTTTTACAAGCCTCTTTACATATTCTGTGATAATGACTGCTATAGTATAAATGGCAAGGTCAGAAAATCCAAGGAGTACACCGACGATTATTTTATCAAAGTGCTGCCTAACAGTCGGAATTACATTCATGAGCGACATATGTTTTCCAAAGGGGATGGCAGCTTCATCTCTATTCTTATTGTCGATACTCTTAGCAGTTGTCCAGTAGAAGTAGGCCTGAAGTAACAGGATAGAGCTAAAATAGGTGACAAAAATCCACACTATATCCCGAGAATAATAAACAGCAGCAATTACGGCTGACACGGAAACAAACTTAATAATGCCTTGATACTTTGAGGCCTCCTTGAAGTTCTTTTTACCTTCAAGAAAGGGATTAAAGGTAGCAAATGAATAGAAGAACGGAAGTAGTGGCGCTGCGATCATAAAACACTTGGCCAGAGGCAGTGACCCATTGAAGTAATAGTAGACCCCGATGGAAAAGGCAGCTATACTCCCCAGAAAACCCCACTTTATCCTTACCTTTGTTCCTTGAGTTAAGACGCCATCATAACCTCGGGCAACTGCTTGAGTGATAGCTGTATTCATCCCGGTCAGAGTAAATATGGCTAAAATACCCAGAATGGATAAAATGTAGTTATATTGCCCATATATTTCCCTCGGAAGAAGCCTGGCGAAAGCAATGGATGATGCCAGACCAAGTAGAACTGTGACCCCTTCAACTGTGATTAGGTAAGCAGAATTCCTCACATAATAGCGAATATCTAATTGAAGCCGCTTGTCAATTTCGCTTACAAGCTTATCAATTACAGCCATTTGGCGAACCTTTTTGTATTATCACTATCTTTCTTGATTTCTGACCTCATTTATTACCATGCTCAGGTGCAATGCGATACATCTCCCATTCGCCATTGCCATAAACCTTGTGGAGCCAGGATGTTTGTGAAATCTTTAAAAGTGTCTGCTCGTCTAATAGCTTATTTTCTGACCGATAGTATTCTTCGCTTTTCACCTGAAAGGTCGGGCTTTCCGTAAGGCACAGCCAGGAGAAGCTCTTGAGGCCTGACATGTCGTCTTCAAACGCATCAATACCAAAATATGGGCGTGTGCCTGTAGTGTGTATAAGAGACAGCTTAAGCCCGTAAGCAGTTACCACTGGTTCGTCACCTGGTAGCCATTCCGAAGCCCTATTCTCTTGATTCCAATCACCTTGGCTTACCGGTTGAGAGGCATAGCCAACGAGATTTGGGGGCACAAATGAGAATGAGGCTACGTTTATGAGCAGGAAACCGATTAGCAGGAGGCCTAGTAGTTTACGCCTCTTCTCACCTCCCAGTCTCAGGATGATGTGGGCAACCATCATAAGGATAAAGGGGTATACAAATACCTGGATTCGATGACCCAAAGAAGCTCCGAATGCAGTAGTGATAAAAATAACCATGCCCAGGTAAACCAAAAGCCCAAATCCACCCCATGAGGTAAACAACAGGTCAGTATGCCGATGGTTACAACTTCTTGCCCACAAGATTTCATACATCATCATTGCTCCGAAAATAAAGACATAGGCAATGTGCCCCCAGTTAGATATGTAGCTTCTTAACGCAGGTTCAGGTCTGGCTTCCCCCAGCAAACGCACCGTCTCAGAGCCAGCATGTACTGGCGCTACCAAATCTGTAGCAGTGCGGGTTACATAACTGAAAAGGGGCTCAGTAATATACATTGCATAGGCAAGCCAAGCCACCAAGGCTAAAGCAACAAGAGTAAAACTAGTAGACCAAGAACCTGTGGTAGTGGGGCTAGGTTCCTTAAGGTATTTTCCTAGCATCCCATATATCAAGGCAACTATAAAAAAGGCTACTAAGAAAGCATTAGAGGTATAGTTGGTAGCCATTATAGCAAGCATAAAGAGGATAACCATAGAGATATACTTTATATTTGGGTACCCAGTTTTTGTGCTTTTGAAATAAGCAAAGAGGCAGGCAAGAAGAAAAAAGAATCCTAGAAACTGAGGATGGAAGTAAGAATGTGTCAACCCGAAGAACCAGAAGGCGCCAAACAAGAGACAGGCTAAAAGCCCGCCTCTTCTGGTATCGTACACTTCCCTGGCTATCAGGTATACGAAGAGTATTCCTAGAGTGCTGATAACGGGCGGCAGAAATTGAAAAACCGTAAAAAGCCTGATATTGCAAAGCTCAGAGGTAGCCAAAGCCAAGAGTTGAGAAATGGGCCATTTTGAGTATTCTGGCCCGGTGATAAAGAAGTCAGGATAACCTTTAATATACTGAGCCGAGTGAAAGAGGACATAGGCATCATCGGCTAAAAGGAGAGAGCCATCGGTTAGCAGGAGTGAAACGATTTGGAAGAAGAAGGTAACTAGCATAATCTGGAATATGATTGCCCATCGCCATCCCCCACTATTGCCAAATCTAAAGATTTGATACATAACTGAGGTGAAGATACACAGTATAAGGAACCAGAAGAAAATGAAATTCTGCTCTATCCCATTTCGGAACAGATCCACGAACCGCAACAAGAGGGCGAATGAGATGAAAAATACGATTGCAGCCAGCAGTTTTTTGGTGTCGCCCTTAATTTGCATTCTGTACCTTATAAGGGAAAATTTTGATGTTGGTTCAAGCACTTCTATCCTATTTGCTTAGTGTAAGCCATATATTTTCCCAAGCCATAGTCAATATTTATTTTAGGTTCCCAGCCCAAGTCCCTTCTTGCTTTATCTATGCTCGCCCAGGTATGCTGGACATCCCCCTTTATCGCCTCTGTATGGATTATGTTGCTCCTACTTCCAGTGAGGGCTATAATTTTTTCAACTAGCTCATTAATAGATACTCGCTCGCTGCTGCCGACATTATAGGCTTCACTTTTACCCCTCTCCATTGCCAGTATGCTGGCTTCAACCACATCGTCTATATAGGTGAAACCTCTGGTGGCACTGCCATCACCAAAGATTTCAATGGTTCCATTAGCTAGTGCTTTATGGGTAAAGATAGATATGGCAGCATCAGGGCGCATCCTAGGACCGTAGACAGTAAATGGCCGAAGTGAGATGATATTGAGTCCGTAGAGTTCAGAGAATACCTGGCAGTAGTGCTCTCCGGATAGCTTGGAGACTCCGTAGGGAGAAATTGGGTTCAACGGGTGCACTTCATCAAATGGTAGATAGTGGACTCTTCCATAGACAGAGGAAGAGGAGGTATTTATTATCCTTTTTACACCGGTGCTGAGGCAGGCAGTTAAAATATTGAGTAAACCAGTGGTATTGACCCTGTGGGTCTTCAGTGGGTTTTCAATTGATGCTCTAACTCCTGCCTGGGCAGCGAGGTGAAAGACATAATCAATACCCTGTTTAAGGATTCCCTCGACTAGTTTCTGGTCGCAGATATCCCCCTCCACCAGGTCAAACTTGCTGTTGGTCAAGAGGGATTGAATATTTCGTCTCTTTAAAGTAACACTATAGTAGGGGTCAAAATTATCCAGGCAAATAACATGATAACCTTCGGCTATCAGTCTGTGGCAAATGTGGCTGCCAATGAACCCAGCTCCACCTGTCACCAGTATTTCCATTCCTAATTCTCCTTGGCAATATGATACTCACCAATTCACCATTATCTATTATAGCAATGGCCAAAGGATATTGTATTTTCGTTACCAGCAAATCCCTTCGTATATTCTGGCTTCCTTTGCCTTTGGTATAAGCCTGCCGTCTATCACCAGTTTGCCTTTATAATCAAGCTCGTTAAACTCAGGCCACTCGGTAAGTATCAAGGTAGCATCACACTCCATCACTTCCTGGGTATTAGTATATTTTACTTCGGGGAATAGCTCACTGAATTTTTCCATAGCTAAGGGGTCATAAGCCTTTACCTTGGCTCCTTCCTGTAAGAGAGCCTGAATAACATTTATAGCTCTGGATTCCCTAACGTCGTCGCTGCCCGGTTTGAAGGATAAGCCCAGGATGCCGATATTGCTCCCTCTGATGTTTGTTAAATGCTTCTTTAACAGGTTGACTAGGTTCTTCGATTGCTCTTCATTTAATCGTAAGACCTCCTCCAGAATTCTGGGTTCATAGCCTATTTGCTTAGCCTTGGCTATGAGTGCTTTAATGTCCTTGGGCAGACAGGAGCCACCAAAACCAATTCCCGGATTTAGATGCTTGCTTCCTATACGGTCATCAAAGCCCATACCTTTAGCTACCTCATAGGTATTGATACCTAATAATTTACAGATATTACCAATCTCATTGATAAATGAAATTTTTGTTGCCAAGAAGGTATTCGAGGCATACTTAATCATCTCAGCGGTGGTTAAATCGGTTCGCATAATAGGAGCCTCGAAAGCATGGTACAGATTTGAAGCGATGTCACCGGAGCGCTTATCAAACTCGCCAATGATTACCCGAGTTGGATTCATAAAGTCATAGACGGCCATACCTTCTCTTAAGAATTCAGGAACGGCGCAGACTCCGAAATCAACCCCAGCCCTTTTACCAGAACTCTCCAGAATTGGGATAATGGTATCTCTGGTAGTACCGGGAACGACTGTACTCTTAACTCCGATGACACAGTAGTCCTCTTTTTCTTTCAGAACCGAGGCGATTTGGCTAGCAGCGGTTACTACAAATTCCAGTGATATTGAACCATCCAAGTTTGTAGGAGTACCTACGCAGATGAGAATTAGCTCTGAATCAATCATTAGTTGGTGATTTGAAGTTGCCTTAATGTCAACCTGTTTTTGGATTGCGTCTAAACCTACTTCATATATCGGTGATACTTTGTTGACTATTGAGTTTATTCTGTCCTCATCGGCGTCAATAAGGATAACTTCATTGCCTAGTTTGGCCAGGCAAATCGCCGCTACCAAGCCAACATAGCCTGAGCCTATTATAGAAATATTCATTCGTTGCCTCTATTTGGTTTTATGGGATGAAAGTGCTTTATCCAATTATCCATCGTTGTCTCTATTACCACAGCTAGCACAGGTGTGATGGAATCTGGTCAAATTTACTATAGTCTAAATAGCGCCTATTGTCGATAACGGCGATTCCTTTAGTCGATAGTTCAAATTTATTTGCCAAGATTCTAATAAAACGTTGCCTTTGCGGTTTGAGTAAATTATACTACAAGTTTAGAGGACAGTAAATAATGAGGTACATTAATTGAGGCTTAGGATATGGAATGAGCTTATATCCCTGAACGTGCTGTCTACTATTCTTATAATAGCCATACTGGGAGCCATAGGAACCCTGAGATATGTTATAGCTGCGCCCAAGGTTGGGTAGAGGTTTACTGAGTTTTATGTCCTAGGATTGGAGGGTAAGGCTATAGACTATCTTAAGGAGCTGAAAGTAGGGAAAGAGAGAAGGGTGATAGTGGGGATTGTGAACCGCGAGAAGGAAGGGGTAAGCTAGTGGGTGGAGGTAAGGATAGATGGCGTGAGAAACAATGAGGTTGAGTCAATTAGGCTTGGTGATGAGCAGAAGTGGGAGGAGATAGTAAGTTTTACTGCAGATAGGGTGGGAGATAATCAGAAGGTGGAGTTCTTATTGTATAAGAACGGGGAAAGTGAGCCTTACCTGAAGCCGCTTCACCTGTGGATCAATGTAAAGGAGCAAAGGTGAAAGTTCTAGTTACCGGGGGAGCAGGGTTTATTGGTTCCCATATAGTCGATGCTTTAATTGAGCGGCATCATCAAGTAGTGGTAGTGGATAATTTAGCCACCGGCTTTCTGGAGAATATTAATCACGGCGCTACATTCTATAAGATGAGCATCTGTGATGCAGAGCTTACCGATGTCTTTGAGCGGGAAAGACCGGATATAGTTAGCCATCAGGCAGCTCAGATGGTCATCGCTAAGTCAGTAGCTAAGCCCATCTTTGATGCTCAGGAAAATATCCTAGGCAGCCTTAATGTTATTCTCAACTGTGTTCGCTCTGCGGTGAAAAGGATTATCTATGCCTCCTCTGGCGGAGCAATCTACGGGGAGCCACAATACCTACCGATAGATGAGAACCACCCTATAAATCCCATCTCACAGTATGGGGTTTCCAAACATTCTGTGGAGCATTATCTTTATGTTTACGGTCTTCAACATGGGCTCAGCTACGTGGTGCTGAGATATCCTAATGTTTACGGTCCAAGGCAGAACCCCGATGGGGAAGCTGGGGTGGTGGCTAAGTTCGCTGGTCAGATGCTTAGGGAAGAGCGGCCAACTATCTTTGGTTCCGGAGATAAGACCCGGGATTATACCCATGTTTCTGATGTGGTGGCAGCTAATCTGCTGGCTATGGAGCAAGGGAGCAATGCCATTTACAATATTGGTACCGGGGTGGAGACCTCGGACCAGGAGATGTTTGATACCTTGGCTAAGGTGCTCGGCTATTCCAGGAATCCCATCTATGCGCCAGTTCGGACTGGGGAGATTTATCGTATTTGTCTTGATGCCACAAAAGCACAAAAGGAGCTGGGCTGGCAAGCACAGCTTCCTCTGGAAGAGGGGCTACTCCAGACAGTCAGCTATTATCAGGCTCGTTTTATATAATGTAGTGCAAAAATTGATTGATCGTCCGGGGGATGTGTCAATAGTAGTGGATACCGACCGGCTCAACCATTATGAGGGTCGTGACCAGTACCCGGTGACGGATACTGAAGTAAAATTGCCATTAATGATTTTGGTTCCCACTAGCCCGCTTGGGGAATGAATTAGCTCATGAGTTGGCAGAATATATGGCAGCTGGCTAAATCGGACTATTTAAAGTTGGTGCCTATATTAGCACTGGCATTTTATCTGGCTTTCATTCCACACCTTAACTACCCTTATGCGGTGCACATTGATGAATGGGTTCATCTGGCATCCTCACAGGAGTTGATGAGAGCAGGGAGCACTACGGCACTCAGTCAACCATTTTACGGAGGGAGCAATCTCCTGTCCGTCCAGGTCCTCGAGGTTGGCTTCCACGTATTCTGGGGGGTCTTCCAGCAGCTAAGTGGCATCTCATGGATGGAAATCTCCAGATACTTCCCAGGCATTATATTCATGATAACTGTTCTTTCAGCTTATATTCTGGGGAGGAGAGAGGGGTTCGGGTGGGAGGCTGCCCTCTTTGTCTGTCTGATACCAACCACGGCAGGAATTATGGGGCCTGCTTTCCTGGTTCCGGTGGCTGTGGGATTACTTTTTATCCCCCTGTCTCTATTTTTGGCCTTCAATTTCAGAACCGCGTGGTCTTATCTGGCGCTGTTTATCTTTACCTGCTTTCTGCTTTCGATACACGCGCCTTCGGCAATCTTTCTGGTCATCATAATTATCCCCTATATCCTGCTAAATCTGAAAGGTAACTTCAAGCACAGCCTGGGCATGACACTAGCATTGGCTATTCCCTTCCTAGCACCATTTCCCTGGATATTCGATATGCTGGTGCCTACCTTCAAATCACTGTTTAGCCCAGTGCCTCTTCCCACGCATATCGACTTCCCACCGGTTATACAGACCTACGGCCACCTCCCCATCCTATTTTGCCTCCTTGGTACCTTCATGTTAGCAATGAGGGGAAGAAGTAGAGACTACAGCTTGGTATTGAGCTTACTGGCTATGCTGCTGGTGCTCGTTACCTTTTTTACATTCCACTACGGGGTGTCAATACTGTACCAGCGGGGGCTGATGTATATGATGCTGATGGTGAGTATAGTTGCTGGGGCTGGCCTAATGGGATTGAAGAAGCTGGGGCTACCAGCAAGGATTAGCATCCAATTAGGAGTACCTTTTATTACCCAGAATGTGGGGCGAATCTTGTGCCTTGTTCTAATTGGCGTCACCCTGACTATAGCTATCCCAGCTCGCCAGAGCACCTATTACTACCATATGATAGATAAGCAGGACTACGAGGCATTTGTCTGGATTAAGAACAATGTCAGCAAGAGTTATGAGAAGTCGATACTAGACCCGTGGAAGGCTACTGCCTTTACCGCTCTCACCGGAAAGTATGTCTATACTAGAATACACCAGGCTCCAAAAGATATAGATGAGGAAGCTTATGCCTTTCTTAGGGGTGGCTGCACAGATACCGCCTTCTTAAGGGAAAACAACATATCTATCGTTTACAACCGGGGGTCATGCTCTAACCCAGACCTGGTAGAGGTGAGAAAGAATGTGTACCTGCTAAAAGAGGCAGGAACGCAGTAGTGGGCAGAGACTTGCGGAGATCGGTAGGAGAGCTACTCAGCCACTACTGTCTTATGCGAAGAAGAGGTCACGCCGCGCGTAGCTGCCTCCAGCCATGGTGCATGCGACAAATTAGCTTTGAGACAGTTGAAGGCTACAGCGACATTCCTTCCACCGAGCATAATCTCCTTCGCAGTCCAATTAAAAATCCCAAGTGTATATCTCATTATTTCCCAGAAGCAAAGTCACTAAGAAGTTTCTCCACAGAGCCGAAATCAGCGAATTCATATCTATATAATTCTCGATTTTTCTTCAATATCTTTGACAAAGCCTCAGCACTATCTTCATAACGGCAGATGATATTGTTCGAGTGTTTTTCCCTGAAAGGGGCTTGAGAGAAAGATAGTCTTTGCTGACGATGCGCAGAAAGGTTATAATAGCGCTGTTAGTGAGCAGGGCAGTGTCCTTTAGGTGCGCCCGTTAGTAAGTTGTGCTGCAAATACTGATGGCGCGCACTTTGATGATTGTAGTAGTTGTATAATTGCCTGAGATTATCAGCGAATCAAGTACAAGAAGACCGGAGTGTATATATGGAAATATTACGGCAAATCAACTATAAACTTGCCAAAGTTGTGGGTGGGTATACAGACCGGATACTCAGGGTCGATCTGGGCACACAGGAAATCATAATCCAGGAACTACCGCCTGATTTTAAAAACAAATACATCGGTGGCCGGGGATATGCCCTCAAATTGATCTGGGATGGCACAACACGGGAAACCCGCAGTAACAGCCCCGATAATATTCTTGTAATGGCCAGCGGGCCGCTCGGTAATGAGCCCGGATTTCCCGGAACCGGCAAATTCATAGTCGGTACTATTTCGCCACTGACAGATACTTTTGTCGATTCTAATGTCGGCGGTCACTTCGGGCCGCTCTTGAAACTTGCGGGTTTTGATGCACTGGCTGTTTCCGGGATATCCAAGGAAGATGTGGTCATTTTAGTTGACGGCGATGCACAAACCATCAGTATTGCCGCTGCGCCTATCTATGATAAGGAAATAGATGAGGGGGCCCTTTCCTTTGGCCAGAGACTGCTAAAAGATGTTAACGGTGGAGAGTACAGCGATTGCCTTGCTGCCGTAACCGCGGGGAAAGGCGCCTGCAATGCCAGATTCGGGATTGTCAACAGCCTGTTCTTTGACAGAAGGCGTAACCGCATCCGCTCCAAACAGGCTGGCAGGGGCGGTACAGGAACTGTCATGCGTTCCAAGGGACTCCGAGGCATTGTTGTGCGCTCCAGCCTGTCAAAGGTAAATGGTAACAATGCTATAGATAAGGAAGGTGTACGCAAGGCAGGCTCTCAGCTAAAGGAGGTTATTTCGAAATCTGACCCTGAACAGCTCCACCTGTCCGCATGGGGAACCCCGGTTCTGTCTGAGTATATGGACAAATTCCACATTTTCCCGATCAACAACTATCAGTACGGGCAGAGCCCTGAGTCCTCGAAGCTCTTTGCAAACGTCTTCCTTGATAGGTACTTCAGCAAGAAGATACCTGACGGGTGCTACTATGGATGCAATCTTGCGTGCGCCAAGGGTGCTGAAAATGTCGAACTTACACGGGGTCCCAAGGCAGGGCAGAAGGTTGGCATTGACGGGCCTGAGTATGAAACCGTTGGCGCGGTATGCTGTATGGGCATTTTCGACCCCCATTTTGTGATGGAATACAACTGGTACTGCGATGAATACGGCCTCGATACCATTTCTACAGGCGTGACAATTGGGTTTTTTATGGAGTGCTTCGAGCGCGGACTTCTGAGTGCTGATGACATAGGTTATGAGTTGACATTCGGTAACATAGAGGCTGCGGATAGGCTTTTGCATGAAATAGCCATTGCAAAAGGTTTCGGTAAGGTTGCGGGCCAAGGTGTGTCTAGAGGTAAGAAATGGGTTGCCGAGAAGTATGCTGCCCGAAACGGCACTTCTGAAGATACTGCCATAGCTGAGCTGAATAA
>Ga0209991_10000915_pt1 | contig 13188 bp, 11 predicted proteins | sample ChitaG_FD_183167 | JGI IMG/M metagenome (GOLD analysis project Ga0209991, IMG submission 183167) | Deep subsurface microbial communities from South Pacific Ocean to uncover new lineages of life (NeLLi) - Chile_00310 metaG (SPAdes)... | ecosystem: Environmental > Aquatic > Marine > Oceanic >...
TCTAACGCGAAGACGATCTTTTGGAATGGCCCGATGGGGGTGTTCGAGTTCCCCGCGTTCGCCGCCGGCACCAAAGGCGTGGCCGAAGCCATCGTCGCCGCGACCGCCAAGGGCGCGTTCAGCGTGGTCGGCGGCGGCGACTCGGCAGCCGCCGTCCGGCAGCTGGGCCTGCCGGAGGACGGGTTTTCACACATTTCCACCGGGGGCGGAGCCTCGCTGGAATACCTTGAGGGCAAGACGCTGCCCGGCATCGATGTACTGACCTAGGAGACCTTTGTGTTGCGAAAGCCCCTGATTGCTGGCAACTGGAAGATGAACCTCAACCATTTCGAGGCGATTGCGCTGGCGCAGAAGATCGCTTTCTCGTTGCCTGACAAGTACTTCGACAAAGTGGACGTTACCGTGATCCCGCCATTCACCGATCTGCGGAGCGTGCAAACGCTTGTGGACGGAGACAAACTGCGGCTCACCTACGGAGCGCAGGACCTGTCTCCGTACGACTCAGGTGCCTACACCGGCGACATCAGCGGGGCGTTCCTGGCGAAACTCGGTTGCACGTTCGTCGTCGTGGGCCACTCGGAGCGGCGCACTTACCATGGCGAGGACGACGCCCTCGTTGCTGCGAAAGCTCTCGCCGCGTTCAAGCATGAGCTGATCCCGATTATTTGCATAGGAGAGCACCTCGACGTCCGCGAGGCCGGTAACCATGTCGAGCACAACGTCAACCAACTGCGCGGCTCATTGGCCGGGCTGTCGGCCGAACAGATCGGCCGGTCGGTAGTCGCCTACGAACCGGTTTGGGCGATCGGTACCGGTCGCGTTGCCAGTGCGGCCGATGCGCAGGAGGTCTGCAGTGCCATCCGCACGGAATTAGCTGAGCTAGCATCCGCAGATCTCGCCGACGGGGTGCGGGTGCTCTACGGCGGATCGGTCAACGCCAAGAACATCGGTGAGATCGCAGGTCAGCCCGATGTCGACGGTGCCTTGGTGGGCGGCGCGTCGCTGGACGCGGAACAGTTCGCCACGTTGTCCGCGATCGCCGCAGGCGGGCCCCTCCCCTGAGTGCGACCGGCCGCGGCCACAACCTGTAGTCTGACGGCCATGCATTTGGCCCTGCAGATCACCCTGGTCGTGACCAGCTTGCTGGTTGTGCTCCTGGTGCTGCTGCACCGCGCTAAGGGCGGCGGTCTGTCCAGCCTGTTCGGCGGCGGCGTGCAGTCCAGCTTGTCCGGTTCCACCGTGGTGGAGAAGAACCTGGACCGGTTGACGTTATTCGTCACCGGCATCTGGGTGGTGTGCATCGTCGGTATGGCGCTTTCGATCAAGTACGGCGTCTGATCAAGTACGGCGTCTGATCAAGTACGGCGTCTAACTGACCTGCGGGAACCAGCGCCCTTCGTAAACCGTTCCCAGCACCGCAATCTGGTGCAGCCGCGCCGGTTCGACGGCATAGGGGTCCTCGCCGAGCACCGTGAAGTTGGCCAGCTTTCCCGGTGTGATGCTGCCAAGCTCGTCTTCCATCCGCCATGAGTAGGCGGCTTCGATAGTGACCGCCGCAAGCGCCTGGTGCACCGAGATGCGCTGTTCGGGGCCTGCAACACGGCCGCTGGGTGTGATCCGGTTGGCTCCGCACCAGGCCAGGGTCAGGGGTGCGGCCGGGCCCATCGGCAGGTCGGAATGAAACGAGAGCGGGATACCGCGCTTGAGCACAGACGCGGAGCGCACCATGGCGTCGGCACGTGCCTGACCGAGGCCATGCGCTGCGTACTTGTCGGCGAAGCCAACCGGATAGTAGGGGTTCGCCGAGACGATCGCACCCAGTGCGGCAATGCGGTCAATCTGATCCTCGGTGGAATTGGCGAAATGCACGATGACAGTTCGGTGATCGGTGCGCGGGTGATCGGACATGCACCCTTCGAGGGTGTCGAGCACCAGGTCCAGTGCAGCGTCACCGTTGACGTGGATGTGTAACTGCCAGCCGGCATTCCAGTAGACCCGGGCAAACGACCGGAAGGTGTCCGGCTGCATCATCCACTCACCGTGATGGCACAGATCGGGGTGCCCGTCGTCATCGAGGTAGGGATCGCGCATCTGCATCAACTGGCTGATGATGGCGCCGTCGGCGAACAACTTCACCTGCTTGGGCAGCAGCCGGACCTTACCCACAGCGGCGCGGGCGACCTGACTCTCGGCGTCGGCAACAGCATCCGCGGGATTCATCCCAGAGTCGGCCTGACTGCGCGCATCGACGAGGAAAGTCGAGGTCATCGGCGTATCGGGGGCACCGAGGATGTCCTGGTAGAGCTGCCACGGCTCGAGGTCCCACATGATGCCGGGCTCGTTGAACGCGGTGACCCCGTTGCGACGCAGGTAGGCGACCATCTGGCGCAGGCCCGCGGCAATCCGGTCGGTGGTCAGGAAGTGCGGCGATAGCGCGGGCAACAGCAGGTTCATGCCGGATTCCCACCAGTGCCCAGCATCGACGTCGACCATTGCACTGGCGGGCCCTTGGTCGGCCATCGCGCTGGCAGTGATGCCCAGCGACTCGATGGCCGCGGAGTTCAGGAACCACTCGTGGCAGCTGCGCTGCCAGACGGCAATCGGTCGGGTGCGGCTGACCCCGTCGAGAACGCGGCGGTCGAGGTGCCCGTGCCAGAGCCGATGGTAACCCCAGGTGAAGAGCCAATCGTGGGCCCCGGCAATCGCCTGCTCGGCATCGCGAAGACGTTGTCGATACTCGTCCTCGGTAGTCGCGGCCGGGCACATTCGGTCAGGAAGGTCCCAGTCCTCGGTGGCGATGACCGTGGTGATCAGCGTGCTAGCACCCAACACCGGATGCAGGTGCTGGTCGATCAGCCCGGGCAGGACCACCGCCTCGGCAAAGGTGGTGTCCACCCGCACGTCTGAGTTCGACGCCAGCTCGCCGAAGTCGCCGACCGCAGCGATGCGGTCGCCGGTGACCAGAACGGCCGTCGCGAAGGGACGGCCCGGATCCATGGTGATTACCCTCCGGGCGGGGTAGAGCGTGGCGAGAGCGGTCACGGTGCAATCCTGCCCGATGCATGTGCCCCGTGCTGCGGTTCGGTTGGTCGCACCCGATAATCGAACGATGGCTCAAGCATCTGGTGTCCCTGAAACCGGCCTCGAACCCGTCGGAGCCGTGCGGCGAACCAAGGTTGGCCGGGAGGCCACCGAACCGATGCGCGAGGACATTCGCCTGCTCGGCGCGATCCTCGGCGAGACGGTGCGTGAGCAGAACGGCGATGCGGTGTTCGATCTGGTTGAACGCGCGCGCGTCGAGTCGTTCCGGGTGCGCCGGTCAGAGATCGACCGCGCCGACTTGGCCGAATTGTTCGACGGCATCGACGTGCACCGGGCAATCCCCGTCATCCGGGCATTCACCCATTTCGCGCTGCTGGCCAATGTCGCCGAGGATATCCACCGAGAGCGCCGCCGGGCTATTCATGAGGCCGCTGGTGGCCTACCGCCGAACAGCAGTCTGGCCGCTACTTACCTGAAACTCGAAACCGCGGAGCTGGATTCGGACACCGTTGCCGATGCCCTCGTCGGCGCGTTGGTCTCGCCGGTGATCACCGCGCATCCCACCGAGACCCGGCGACGCACGGTATTCGACACACAGCACCGGATCACCGAGTTGATGCGTCTGCGTCTGCATGGCCACGACAAGACCGAGGACGGCCGAGACGTCGAGCGGGAGTTACGCCGTCACATCCTGACGTTGTGGCAGACCGCTTTGATCCGGCTGTCCCGGCTGAAGATCCAGGACGAGATCGAGACCGGCCTGCGGTACTACCCGGCGGCGTTCTTCGAGGTGATCCCGCGGGTCAACGCGGAGGTCCGGGCGGCCCTGCAGGCGCGCTGGCCGGACGCAAGGGAGGCGTCCCACACGCAAGCTGGGGGTTCACCGGGGTGCGCAGGACTGTTGGAGGAGCCGATCCTGCGGCCGGGATCGTGGATCGGCGGCGACCGCGACGGCAACCCCAATGTGACCGCCGACGTCGTCAGGCTGGCCACTGGCAGCGCCGCATACACCGCGTTCACGCACTACTTTGTCGAGCTCACCTCGCTGGAGGAGGAGCTGTCGATGTCGCTACGGCTGGTGCACATCAGCGAGGAGTTGGCGGGGCTGGCCCAAGCATGTCATGAACCCGCACGCGCCGACGAGCCCTACCGCCAGGCGCTGCGGGTGATCCACGCCCGGCTGACGGCCACCGCGGAGCAGATCCTCGACCGGCAACCCGAACACGAACTCGACCTCGGTATGCAGCCCTACGCGACCCCGGGTGAACTGCTCGCCGACCTTGATGCCGTCGATGCCTCACTGCGCGCCAACGGGAGCGCGACGCTGGCCGACGACAGGCTGGGCCGGCTACGAGAAGCTGTGCGCGTCTTCGGTTTTCACCTGTCTGGTCTGGATCTGCGGCAGAACTCTGACGTGCACGAAGAGGTGGTTGCCGAGCTTCTGGAGTGGGCTGGGGTGCACGCCGATTACGTCTCGCTGAGCGAACCGGAACGCATCGCGCTGCTGGCCGGCGAGCTGGCCACCCGCCGGCCACTTACCGGCCCGGATGCCGACCTCTCCGACTTGGCCCGCAAGGAGCTGGACATCGTCGCCGCGGCTGCGCGGGCCGTGGATCTCTTCGGGCCTGCGGCCGTTCCGAACTACATCATCTCGATGTGCAAGTCAGTCTCGGACATGCTCGAAGCTGCCCTGTTGCTCAAAGAGGCCGGACTGCTCGATGCGTCGGCAGAAAATCCACGTGCACCCGTGGGGGTCGTTCCGTTGTTCGAGACCATCGACGACCTTCAGCGTGGAGCCGCGATTCTTGAGGAGGCGCTCGACCTTCCGCTGTACCGCGGGCTCGTCGCTGCGCGCGGTGACAGCCAGGAGGTCATGCTCGGCTACTCGGATTCCAACAAGGACGGTGGGTACCTGGCTGCGAACTGGGCGTTGTACCGCGCCGAGCTCGACCTGGTCGAGTCGGCCCGCAAAACCGGAATCCGGTTGAGGCTGTTCCACGGCCGCGGGGGCACGGTAGGGCGTGGTGGCGGTCCGAGCTACGACGCCATTCTCGCGCAACCCCCCGGCGCGGTGCAGGGATCACTGCGGATCACCGAGCAGGGTGAGGTGATCGCCGCGAAGTACGCCGAGCCCAGGATCGCCCATCGCAACCTTGAGACGCTGCTGGCCGCCACACTGGAAGCGACGCTGCTCGACACCGAAGGTCTGGGGGGGTTGTCCGAATCGGCCTACGAGGTACTCGACGAGCTGGCTGTGCGCGCGCAGCGGGCTTACGCCGAACTCGTCCACGAGACGCCGGGGTTCGTCGAATACTTCAAAGCCTCGACGCCGGTCAGCGAGATCGGGGCGCTGAACATCGGTAGCCGCCCCGCGTCGCGCAAGCCGACCACCTCGATCTCTGATCTGCGAGCGATCCCGTGGGTGCTGGCGTGGAGCCAGTCGCGGGTGATGTTGCCGGGCTGGTACGGCACGGGCAGTGCATTCGAGCAATGGATCGCCGCCGGCCCCGAAACGAAGGAGGCCCGGCTGGGGGTGCTGCAGGACCTATACCGGCGCTGGCCCTTCTTCGCGACTGTGCTGTCGAATATGGCGCAGGTGCTGGCCAAGTCCGACCTGGGCCTGGCTGCGCGCTATGCCGAACTGGTCGAGGACGAGGAGCTGCGCCGGCGGGTGTTCGACAAGATCGTCGACGAACACGAACGCACGATCCGCATGCACAAACTCATCACCGGTCACGACGACCTACTCGCCGACAACCCGTCCTTGGCCAGGTCGGTGTTCAACCGGTTTCCGTATCTGGAGCCGCTGAACCATCTGCAGGTGGAGTTGTTGCGCCGCTACCGGTCCGGCGATGACGACGAACTCGTGCAGCGTGCAATCCTGCTGACCATGAGTGGATTGGCGACCGCGCTACGCAACAGCGGATAGCGCACGCCGGCGGGTTGCCTGTGGCGGCTTCGGCCCACTGGATGCCCGCAGTTACAGCCCGGTACTTTGGCGCAACTTGTTGACCGCGCCTCGAATGGCGTGGTCGGTAGCGGTCAGCGGGGACATCACCGACTCGCCGATGCCCACGATGCGTTCAACGCGGACCACGATCCCCTCCATCCGGTCGACCACTCCGTGCAGGACCGGCGCCAGCTCGTTGATGCTGCTGATGGTGTCGTTGAACCGTACGAGGGTCGTGTCGAGGTTGCCCGTCGAGTTGTTGAGGTCGTTGAGGGTTTCGCTCAGGCTCTCGAGAATGGTGTCGACCTGATCGACGGTGACGTCGGCGTTCAGTGCTGCCTGCGCAAGCTTCCGGATCCGCTCACCGCCGGTACGGACTGGTGTTCTGCCGTCTTTGTCTGCCATGTCGGCCAGTATGACGTGTGCCGAGGGTCAGTCGGATATGTTCGCCCTGATGAGGTGGTCGAGCGCGGCGTCGGGCAGGATGCCCACGTGGGTATGAAGGTGGCGTTGTTCGCTACGTGCTTCAATGACCTGATGTGGCCTGAAACTCCGAAAGCTGTTGTGCGGCTGCTACGTCGGCTCGGATGCGAGGTGGATTTTCCGGTCGAGCAGACTTGTTGCGGGCAGATGTTCACCAATGCCGGCTATCCCGACGCCGCTATGCCGGCGGTCCGCAATTTCGCTGCTACCTTCGCCGGGTACGACGCCGTGGTCTCGCCGTCTGGTTCCTGCGTCAGCTCGGTGCGCCACCAGCATGCTGACGTCGCGGCGCGCACGGCAGATGTGCAGTTGCAGGCCGACGTCGAGGAGGTCGCGCCCACCGTCTATGAACTGTCCGAATTTCTCGTCGACGTCCTCGGTGTCACCGACGTCGGTGCGTCCTTTCCGCATCGCGTCACTTACCACCCGACTTGTCATTCCCTGCGGATGTTGCGGGTTGGTGACCGCCCACTGCAACTTCTCGCCGCGGTGCGCGACATCGACCTCGTCGAGTTGCCGGACGCAGAGCAATGCTGCGGGTTCGGTGGAGTCTTCGCGATAAAGAACGCAGATACTTCGGTGGCAATGGGGTCTGACAAGGCCCGAGCAGCGCGTGATACTGGAGCGGAAGTCCTTGTTGCCAGCGATAATTCGTGTCTTTTGCATATTGGCGGGCTGCTGTCGCGGCGGCGCAGCGCCATGCGCGTCATGCACCTGGCCGAGATTCTCGCTTGCACTAGCGACGGTGCCCGGTGACCGGCAGTCATCACGTGGGAGTGACTCGCGCCTTCCTCGGCCTGCCAACGTTCCAGACCGCGGCCAAGGTGGCTTTGGGGGATCCTGTGCTGCGGGCAAACCTCGCGCACGCCACCGGCACTATCCGTGACAGGCGCGCGTCGGCCGTCGGCGAACTCGGCAACTGGGAGGATCTGCGGCTTGCCGCCGAGGCCATCAAGAACGCGGCGCTTAACCGTCTCGATGAACATCTGGAGGCATTCGAGGCCAATGCTTCGGCGGCCGGAGCCAAAGTCCACTGGGCCCGCGACGCAGAGGAAGCCAACCACATCGTCGTAGATCTGGTGCGGGCACAAGGCGCCTCCGAGGTGGTCAAGGTCAAGTCGATGGTCACCCAGGAGATCGAGCTCAACGAGGCGCTTTGCGCGGCCGGGATCGAGGCATGGGAGACCGACCTGGCAGAGTTGATCGTTCAACTCGGCCACGACTGGCCCAGCCACATCCTGGTGCCGGCGATCCACCGAAACCGGGCTGAGGTGCGCGAGATCTTTCTGCGGGAAATGGGTAAGGTCGGCCGGCCCGCACCCCGGGACCTGACCGACGAACCCGAACGGCTGGCCGAGGCAGCGAGGTTGCATCTGCGGGAGAAATTCCTGCGGGCCAAGGTGGCGGTGTCGGGCGCTAACTTCGCGATCGCGGACTCCGGCAGCCTGGTGGTGGTGGAATCCGAGGGCAACGGTCGGATGTGCCTGACGTTGCCCGAAACGTTGATCTCCGTGGTCGGCATCGAGAAGGTGCTGCCGTCATGGCGTGATCTTGAGGTGTTCTTGCAGGTGCTGCCTCGCAGCAGCACCGGTGAGCGGGAGAATCCGTACACGTCGATATGGACCGGGCCGGGCTCGGGTGGAGATGGGCCGCGCAATGTCCACATTGTGCTGCTCGATAACGGCCGCACCCGGGTGCTTGCCGACCCCAAGGGTCGCGATGCATTGCGGTGCATCCGGTGTTCGGCGTGTCTGAACGTCTGCCCGGTGTATGAGCGCGCGGGCGGTCATTCCTACGGCTCGGTGTATCCGGGCCCGATCGGCGCGGTGCTCACCCCGCAACTGCGCGGCATCGCCAGCGGCATCGACAAGTCCCTGCCGTTTGCGTCGAGTTTGTGTGGGGCCTGCTTCGACGTGTGCCCGGTGCGTATCGACATTCCCTCGATGCTTGTGCATCTACGCACCCGCGTGGTCGATCAGAACCGCGGCGGGGTGCCCGCGGCCGAGCGAGTCGCGATGAAGGCTGCCAGCTGGACGTTCGCTGACCACCGTCGGCTGGGAGTTGTTGAGAAAGTGGCGACCAGGGTTGGGAAAGTGCTGCGCAGCAAGCGAATGGGCGGAAGGCAGGTGTTGGGTTGGCTGCCCTGGCCGGCCAGGGCCTGGTCTCGCGCGCGGGATGCGCCAGTGCCACCTGCAGAGTCGTTTCGTCAATGGTGGCAGCGCACCGACGCAGGCCTGCAGGACGGTGGATCATGAGCCAGGCGCGCGCAGAGATACTGGCGCGCATCCGGGGGGCGCTGGCTGACCGCCCCGCGGTTTCTGAGGTTCCGTGGACCTATGGGAGAGCCGTCGGCACCGGGGACCTCGATGCGGTTGAACGGTTCGTGGAACGGGTAGCCGACTACCGTGCTCGCGTTGGCCGAACAGATCCCGACAACAGCGCAGCGGCGATCGCCGCCGCGCTGCGGGGGGCCGGGGCCGAGCGAGTAGTGGCAGACGCGGTGGTGCGCACCGCCTGGCCCAACAGTGCCCGGTGGATCATCGACGACGCGCTGAGCACCTACGACCTTGACCACATCGATGCTGTGGTCACGACCGCCACGGTCGCCATCGCCAATACCGGTACCATCATCCTCGACCATGGCGCCGGCCAAGGTCGGCGCGCGCTGAGTCTGGTTCCCGATGTGCACGTGTGCGTGGTCCACGCCAGCCAGATTGTCGACGATGTCCCCAACGCTGTGGCACGACTTCTCGACTTAGGGCTGCATACCCGACCGCTGACGTGGATCAGCGGTCCCAGCGCCACCAGCGATATCGAGCTCGACCGGGTCGAAGGCGTACACGGTCCCCGCACCTTGCATGTACTGGTCGTGGGCTAGAGCAACCGATGGCGGCTGTCGATCAAGAAACCACGAGCCGGATCCCGTTGCCCAGCCTGGCGTGTAGTTCGGCGACCGATATTTGGCTTGACCGAACCTCTGGATCACTGGCGCCGTGGTGGTGCCCGGGTGGCAACGCCCGCGGATGAATATTGCGCACAACGCTGGGAGGCTGGGGAGAGCGGAGCGACGCGCAAGGGCTGTCGTCTCCGGCCGGCAGTCGGAGCGCCCCGACGAGGCCGGCCAGAACGCTTCGTAGTTGCCGCGCCTCGTTGAGCGCCGGATTGATGTACCCGTCTTTGGCGACTACTGGCCGCTTGGAGGTAACGCCGGCCAACCGGTCGAGGTCGTCGACGCTGCGCACGATCTCACGCAACAACGCCACCTCGTGTGGCTCGAGTTCGTACCGGGCGAGCACCGCCGACCACACTGCCAGCCCGTTGAGACGGATTCCCTTTGGTGGTATGCCGTGAGTCGAGAAACTTTGCTGAATTGTTAGCTGGACGACAACAAGCTGGGCGCTAGCTTGCTCGCCGCTTCCTCGTCGAGCAGCCAGACCGTGGCCTCCCGGCCGACCGCGCCTGCCGCCGGGATGTCGACCGGGTCCGCGCCGCCAACCGCTGCGGCCACCGCCTCGGCTTTGGCGGCTCCGGAAACCACCAGCCACACCTCCCGGGATCGCCGTACTGCGTTGATTGTCAGCGTGATTCGGCGTGGCGGCGGCTTGGGGGAGTCCGTGACCCCGACCACGAGGCGTTCGGTCTCGCGCACGGCCGCGGTGTCGGGGAACAACGAGTTGATGTGGCCCTCGCCACCCATGCCCAGTAGGTGCACGTCGAACTCCGGCTCCGGTGCGTCCAAGGTGGCGGCCAGTAGCTTGCCGTACTCGTGAGCGGCCGCCTCGAGGTCGTCACCGAATTCGCCATCGGTTGCTGGCATCGCATGCACGTTCGCTTTTGGGACGTCGACATGGTCCAGCAATGCCTCGCGTGCCTGCTTGTCGTTGCGCTCGTCGTCGTCTGCGGGCACAAACCGCTCGTCACCCCAGTACAGGTGGACTTTCTGCCAGTCGACCTCGTCGCTGCGTTCGCCGACCCGCTTGAGCAGCCCGATCCCGGTGCCGCCGCCGGTGAGCACGATCGTCGCCTGACCGCGCTCGGCGATCGCGTCGGCAATGGCACCCACCAGGCGGTCGCCGGCCGCGGCAACTAACGCATCCGCGTCGGAATAGGTTTCGACGATCGGAGTCACCGGTAGACCACCTTGTCGATGCCTTCCAGCGCCTCGTGGTAAATCTCATCGGGATCGAGGCGGCGCAACTCCTCGGCAAGACATTCCCGAACATCGCGGCGCGCCAGCGGCACCAGTGCGACCGGACGCGACGTGCGGCTCAACGTCGCTGTCAGCCCCTCTTGCGGGCGGCTCAGCGTGACGGTCTCGCTGGCCCGCCGCAGCTCGACCTTCAGGGCGCCCACCGTCCGTGTCACGGTGCCCTCGATCCTGCTCGCGAGCCAGCCCGCGAGAATGTCGAGCGCCGGCTCGGTTTGCAGGCCCGAAACCACCGCCGATTTGATCGGTTCATGGGGCGGCTCGTCGATCGCCGAGGCCAGCAGAGCACGCCAGTAAGTGATGCGGCTCCAGGCCACGTCGGTGTCGCCTGCGGCGTAGCCCGGTAGCCGGTCCTTGAGCGCGGCCAGTGGGTCGGGCGCGCGGGTGGCGTCGGTGATCCGCCGAATCGCGAGTTTCCCCACTGGATCTTGGGCGGGCACCGCAGGGGCAGTGGTAGGCCACCACGCCACCACGGGTGTGTCGGGCAGCAGGAACGGCAACACGACGCTATTGGCGTGGTCGGCGAGTTCGCCGTGCAACCGCAATACCACGACCTCGCCGGCGCCGGCGTCTGGGCCAACTCGCAGTTCGGCGTCCAGCCGGGGCTTGGATGCCCCCCGGTCGGCGGTGAGCATGGCGATAACTCGGCAGGGGTGCTCACGGCTGGCGAAGTTCGCGGCCTCGATCGCCCCCTCGAGTGTCTGCTCGCTGTCCGGTGCGATCACCAGCGTCAGCACCCGCCCGAGGGCCACTGCCCCACTCTCTTCGCGAATACCGTCGATCTTCTTGTTGATCTCGCGGGTGGTCGTATCTGAAAGCTCGACGATCATCAGGGCCGTCTCCATTCCCGATGCAACCGGTGCACCATCTCTTCGGCAGCCCGTGGGCCCCACGTGCCGGCCTCGTACTGCTGGGGGCCGGCCGTTGCGTCGTCGTTTCGACCCCAATATTCCAAGATCGGATCCAGTATCTCCCAGGACAATTCGACCTCGGCATTGACGGGGAACAACGAGGGTTCGCCGAGCAGCACGTCGAGGATCAACCGCTCGTAGGCTTCCGGGGATTCCTCGGCGAAAGCAGAGCCGTAAGAGAAGTCCATGTTGACATCGCGGACCTCCATTGCGCTGCCGGGCACCTTGGAGCCGAACCGGGTGGTGATCCCTTCGTCGGGTTGAATCCGCAGCACCAGAGCGTTCTTGCCGAGTTCCTCGGTCGTCGTGCTGTCGAACGGGAGGTGAGGTGCACGCTTAAAAATCAGCGCGACTTCGGTCACCCTTCGGGCCAGCCGCTTTCCGGTGCGCAGCAGGAACGGCACACCCGCCCAGCGGCGGGTGTCGATTTCAAGGGCAATCGCGGCGTAGGTCTCTGTGCGTGAGTCCGGGGAGAAGCCCCCTTCCTCGAGCAGGCCGGGCACCTTCTCGCTGCCCTGCCAGCCCGCCGCGTACTGGCCGCGCGCGGTAGTCAGGTTCAACGGCTGCATCGGTCGAGTCGCAGAAAGTACCTTGATCTTTTCGGCCTGCAATTCGTGGGGGCTGAAAGCGACGGGCTCTTCCATCGCGGTCAGGGCCAACAGCTGGATCAGATGATTCTGGATGACGTCGCGCGCGGCACCGATCCCGTCGTAATAGCCTGCCCTGCCGCCTAACCCGATGTCCTCGGCCATCGTGATCTGCACGTGGTCTACATAGTGCGCGTTCCAGATTGGTTCGTAGAGTTCGTTGGCGAACCGTAGAGCCAGAATATTCTGCACGGTTTCCTTGCCGAGGTAATGATCGATGCGGAACACCGAATCCTCGGGAAACACACTGTTGACCACCTTGTTGAGCGCGCGCGCGCTATCCAGGTCGTGCCCGAAGGGCTTCTCGATGACAACTCGGTTCCAGCGACCTTTCTGCTGGCTGGCCAAACCCGACTTGTGCAGCTGTTCGCAGACCACGGGGAAGGCCTTCGGTGGAATGGACAGGTAGAACGCATGGTTACCGCCGGTGCCGCGTTCGGAGTCCAGCTTCTTCAGCGTCTCCGCCAACCGACCGAAGGCCTCGTCATCGTCAAATGTTCCCTGGATGAACCGGATTCCTTCGGAAAGTCTGTCCCACACTTCCTGGCGGAACGGAGTCCGGGCGTGCTGTTTCACCGCCTCGTAGACGACCTGACCGAAGTCCTCGTCCGCCCAGTCCCGGCGCGCGAAACCGACGAGCGCGAACGTCGGTGGTAGCAGTCCCCGGTTGGCCAGGTCGTAGATCGCCGGCATCAGCTTCTTGCGGGCCAGGTCGCCCGTCACGCCGAAGATCACCACGCTGCACGGCCCGGCGATTCGGGGCATGCGTTTGTCGCGCTTGTCCCGCAACGGGTTACACCATAAGTCGGTCATTGCTCGCCGATCATCCTTTGGTGCTGTCGAGTTGGCTTTGGGTGGCATCCAGCAGCTCTTGCCAGGACTTTTCAAATTTCTGGACGCCTTCGTTTTCGAGCACCTCGAACACATCGGCCAAATCGATGCCGACCG
>Ga0209991_10000916_pt1 | contig 13187 bp, 15 predicted proteins | sample ChitaG_FD_183167 | JGI IMG/M metagenome (GOLD analysis project Ga0209991, IMG submission 183167) | Deep subsurface microbial communities from South Pacific Ocean to uncover new lineages of life (NeLLi) - Chile_00310 metaG (SPAdes)... | ecosystem: Environmental > Aquatic > Marine > Oceanic >...
TGCCCAGCTTGCGCCTATGACTGCGCTTAGTGCGGCTAGTTCGTCTTCCATTTGTATGGCTATTCCGCCTGTTTGTGGTAGTCTTTTTGCTAGGTGTTCTGCTATTTCGGTTGCTGGTGTGATTGGGTATCCGGCGAAGAATTTGCATCCAGCTGTTATGGCTGCTTCTGCGCATGCTTCGTTGCCTTGCATGAAGTACGTGTCTGGTGGGATTTGTTTGGTCATGTTGTGTCTCTCTTTTTGCGGGTGTTTGTATGTTTTTTGTGGTTTGGTTTAAAGGTTTGTTTGTGTGTTTTTTGAGGAGTTAGTTTTCTGTTACGTTGTTTGCGTGTATCTCTCTCTTTATAGACCCCCCCTATAGCCCCCCCTAATTTTTTTTACGGTTTCTTATTCTCTCTCTTTATAGGTCCCCCTACCTAGAATGTAGTAATGTTAAAGACTATGTTGTTTCTTTACACTTATGTGTAAAGATATTGTAAAGAAACGAAATCAACATACCTCCTGTATGCATAAACTAAGCTCATTATAATACTACTTCATTAAAACAAGCCTAAAACAGCCTTCTTTCGGGTCTTGCATACATATGCATACAGTGTAAAGAAACTAAAAAAAGTTGAGGCCCTTTAGTATATAATTAATATAAGATGTGAAGAGAAACACACGCAGAGCAATTGATTTCCATCTCCTACGCCCCCTGCATTTCTCTAGTTGCGTAGGCGCCATCTGCACTCACTGAGATCGCTTGCACGCTCACGCAATCGCACTCACTGAGGCCAATAGCTTTCTAAAACCTCTTTACTCTGGCGTCACAATCGCTTTTGTTGTAGGCTGCACTTTCTCTCGGGCCTCATATACGTCTTGCTTCAAGATTGCCCTTACTCTCTCTTTGTTCCCTGGATCATCCCAACATCGCTTATGATAGAAGGCTACAGTACCATTTCTAAACGTAATCTCTATCGCTTGTTGACCTATCTTCAAAACTCTAAAAAGCCTCTTCTCTTTCGTACGACCTTTGAAGGTACTACACAATCTGCACCAAGGCCTATCTGGGGTATGTTTGGAACCCTTGTAGGGATAACTCTCTATCAGCTCCTTGGTCACAACAACTTTCTTCACGGCGACCACCTAACATACTATGTACTCTACATGTTTAGATTTTCTGCTTGAAATATGAACATGTTTATACTTTTAAATAGACAAACTCCATAATAACCGTGTAGAGGGCACAGCTATGAAGAAACTCTTACACGTGCCTATCGAAGTCCTACAGCTTCCCCAAAATCTGGGACGCCAAGTTTTCGAGAATTTAAATGAGCTAGCCCAGTCAATCACGGAACATGGCATGCTGCAGCCGATTTTAGTCCAGAGAGACGGACCGAAATATAACGTCATCGTGGGCTCCAGAAGGTATAAGGCCGCTTGCATGGCTGGCCTCACAACTGTTCCCGCTCTTGAGCTCGACGGTGTCGATGAAGAAACATTGTTGGAACTCCAACTGACCGAAAACATCAGAAGACAGAACTTTCTTCCGTTCGAGACGATGGAGTTACTCGCCCAACTGAGAAAGAAAGGAATGAAACTTGAAGACTTGGCGAAAAAAACAGGCTTAAGTCTGTCAAAAACCAGCTCATATTTGATGATTCACGAAAATCTCCCAGAGTACCTTCAGTCCATTGTAGACGGACGAGGTAGCGGCTACTCACTCCGTGATCTAACCATCCAAAAAGCTCTTTTGTTAGCTCAGGCAGACCTCAGTCACGACATGCTTGACGATCTGATTAATAAAATTGAGACGCAAGGCATGACCGTTACACAATTGAAGCAGAGTCTCGCTACTAGCTCGAAAAGCCAGGTCAAACGGGTAGCTATGTCACGGAATTATTGGAAAGAACTCACGAAGCCCCTTAAGGAATATGCAAAATATTGGCGAAAGTACGCTCAACTGAAAACGTGGGAAGACCTTCAAAACTATCACCTAACTCTTGAAGTTACTATGCCACGGGACCTTAAAGAAGAATCACCAGAGACCGGTAACTCAGGCAGCCAACCAGACTGATGCATGCATGCATTTTTATACCAAAATGAAATCGAGATTTGTCCCAGTTCTTTGTAAATAATAGTGATTTTTAAGCATGAAAATCAATCAAGTCATAAAAGTTGGTGGTTTAAGATGAAAATTTGCTACCTTTACCTGCACAGGCTTGCGGGCCGGGGCTCCGGCAGGTACATGCAGTCCCTGCTGAAATACTTCAAGGGAGATAGGCATAAACTTTTCCTGGTTGAAGGGATGCGCTCCAAACTCAGCATCCTTAGAGGCGTCTACGTAAGATACGTGCACTTCCCCTTCCAGATACCCGTGTACCAGGGCCGGGCTGATGTAAAAAAGAACATCAAGATATCAACCGTCCCGGATTCCCAGCTGTTCAGCCTCATTCGCCGGTTTGCCGAATGGGAGGTGAAAATCAACGAAAGATTCTGCGTAGACATAGTTCATGCAAATCATGCGAGCATAATACCGTTTTCGGCGCACCTAGCCCAGAAGATAAACAACGTGCCTTATGTTGTAACGGCCCACGGGACAGGGATGCTTTCCTCATTGGAAAGCAAAAGGAACTTCGAAATTGCAAAGACGGGGCTGGAAGAATCGAAAAAGGTCATAGCGAACAGCAAGTTCACCAAAAAGGGACTGGTACATGACTTTGGCCTGCAGAAGAACAAGATAAAGGTCATTTATCCCGGAGTCGACACAACTATTTTCAGACCGGTTACCGACCGGGTGAAAAAGGCCATGAAAAGAAAATACGGCTGCAAGGGAAAGAGGCTTGTTTTCTCATCAGGCTTCTTCATCGAGGAGAAGGGGTTCCAATATCTGTTAAAGGCGGCGAGCATTTATGAGAAGCGCCATGATGACATCGTGACCCTTATAACGGGGCAGGGTTCTTACCAGCGCGAAATGGAGAAACTCATCAGAAAGTACAAACTGAAAAATACCAGGATAGTTGGCTGGGTATTGAAGAAGGACCTTGTAAAATTGTACGCCTCCGCCGACCTGTTCGTCACCCCCTCCATATGGGACGAGCCTTTCGGTATGGTTTCCGTGGAAGCTCTGGCATCAAGGACTCCGGTTATTGCCACGAATATGGGAGGCATACCGGAGATAGTTACCAAGGATGTCGGGGATGTCGTCGAATCCAGATCAGCCAAGCAGATAGCTGATGCTGTAGTGAACAGAATATTCGATGACTGCTGGCTCAAAAAGAGGGGCAAGAAAGGCAGGGAAAGGGTTGTAGAGCATTTTTCTGTGAAGGCCGGAGGCAGGGAAACTGAAAAGGTTTACAAGAGGGCAATGAAGTAATTTTTTCCCTATGCATCCTGATTTTACAACTTTCCTGTAAACCCTTTCATATCCGTCTGTCATGACCGGGATGCTGAACTTTTTCTCAACCCAGCGCCTGTATGCGTGCGGGTCTATCTCGTCAACCCTCTTGACATAGCTGACGAATTCCCTGTAATTTTTAGCAATGAAGCCTGTTTCACCATGTTTTATGACCTCGGGGGCAGAGCCCCTGTTAAAAGCTACGACAGGGGTCCCGCAGGCCATTGCTTCTATCATGACGAGGCCGAACGGCTCCTCCCAGCGTATGGGGAATGCATGCATGGTGACGAAATATCTACAACTTCGAAACCAGACCTTTTCAAAAAACTGTTTGTTTCTCAACCCCCGCCAAATTGCGACGAATGGAGTTTCACGCCATTAGCGTACTTATTAGCCAGAGATATTGTGTACTTTGGAGGATAGTGTTTCCCTTTGTGGACAAGCTGAAATTTCTTTGACCCACGACCTTCTGGAACACCTTTTCCATCAATCTCTCTTATTGCCTTGAGAATATGGGCTCGATTGATGTTTCTAGGTATCATATGATTCCTTCTTTCTCATATCTCCATTCGATGCGTGCATATTCTCAAAAGTGTGTACACGCTTCATAGAACCGCCATGGCAAAGCTCGCAAAAACGTGCTGTCGGAAACATAGACATTGCGATATCTCCATTGACAAATGTGGCAAGTGACCTACAAGATATGTCCTTGAATTGTTGTTTCATTTTTGAACACAGTTTGGAACCATTCGAAGTAATAGAATTTAGACATCTGATTTGCCAGAAGCTATTATGCCAATGTGAGCCGTGATGCGGTGTTATGAGAATGAAAAAGCTTGTTCTACCTTTTGTTTTCAAATCGTTAACTACTTGCCTTATTTCAAAACTTTCTGCATCTCCCATGAATAGGAGTCTGTTGTCTTCAAATAGTACTAAGCTTAAATGATTGGATGCTTCCAAAAGGGAGTCGTTTGCCCTCCTAACAACTTCAGGAAGTCTCCTTTTTTTCCAGTTTAAAGCTACATAGGAGTCATTGTGTATGCGTGTTTGCTTGTGTTCACTATTTTCGCTCTGTTCTCTGAGATAAGCTCTGAAGGTTCCTTCTTCTTTAACATAATCATACAGCCGTTTCGTCTCTTCGTCCTCGTCTAACGCTCTTTTAAAGTCCTCTATTGCCCGCCTTATCGGGGATAGAATTTTTTTGTGCTCAACCACTCTTGGTGGCCACAGAACTTCAAAAACCGAGCCATCAATGCATACATTGTCACCCTTGGACAGAGACCTATGCTGGGGGGATATTCCTTTATTTATCCGCCAGATTGCTTCCAGTAAATCATATTCTGCAACACCTGTTTCGCTTCCAAAAACTCTTGCATTCATGGCAAATAGGCATTGAAGGAATTCCTCTTTCTCTTTGAACTCAGGTATTCGTGGGTAATACACTTCTTTTATTGTGAAATCGAATTCTTGTGTGCGCGAGGCGTAAAGGAGGCCATTATAATGGTCTATATGAAAATGTGAAAGGACAAATGCATCAATACTAAGAAATCGGTTGATAACCTTGTTCAGACCTTTGAATGCAGCTTCACCTCTCTGTCCACCACAGTCAATCTGAACCACTTTTCCAGATATCGTATTGACAGTCATACAAAGTCCATCGCCAACATCTGCCACGTAAATACTCCTCACTTTTACTCGACTCCTATTTCACTAACTGTCGAATCAGGGTTCTAGCCATAAGAATTTAACTCCTTCCTAATCATACTGTTTTCAGCTTCTGTGTTCTGTGGATGCCCACTTCCAGAAGCATGCATGCAATGTTAAATCCTACAAAAATTACACTAACTATTTTCTATGCATGCAAATCTATTGGTTGGCACTTTCTTTCGATAGATACTTCCATAAAACATCAAATCTATCCTTATAATCTACAGGAACAAAATACTCAATTTCTCCTCTGCTCTCCACATTGTATACAATAGTTTCTACGAACCGCGTTAGCACAGCATACTTAGCTTTAGCTTTCATCGCGATTCTCAGCAGTCTGTTAATATCCTCAACTTTATTACGAAGAGAACCTGAGTCAAGAGGTTTAAACTCTAATACTATGTATGGTTTTTTTCGAAATATAGAACACAGTCAGCATAGTGTTTCCCCTCACTCATAGCCACTTGTTCTCTCATGTCTTGCATACTTAGTACATTCCATCCCAAACCCTCAATCAACGGTTTGATAAATTTCGTAGCGGTATCTTCCTCTGAGTAGTCGGGAAACAGTAAACCATGCTCTGAATAATCACGCAGATAGCTTTCAAATAACTTCTCAATCTTTCCTTTCGATGCTTCTTTATGATTAGTGACGATAATCACGCTCCAAAGCCAGTCAAAATCTGCAACACGTTGATAATATTGCTTACTGTTGGCATGCATGCATACTTGCGTTTTGGGTTGCATGCATTAAGGAAGCTTGCGCTTTCTAGTTATGGTGATATAATGATACTCGTCAATGGCTTTCAGCAATGTCTTGGCATGTGAATGCCATTTAACAGACTGAACGTCTTTTTGCACCCGCTTATGATACTTCAAGTATTCATTACCGTTGGCGTGGTAGTAGCCGTAATGCTTGCGCATTGCTGTGTCCCATATTAGGAAAAGTTGAGGATTGAGCAGATGCATTATCTTTGAAGCTCCAGTATATTCGACGCCGTTAACCTTTGAAAGCTTTAAGTAAATTCGCTTTACGCAGTCTCCTATCTCATCAAAATTCGTCGTTTGAAATTCTTTGTTTTTAACTTTTTCAAATAGGGATTTACACTCTTTAATCACAGTTCGTAGACTAGCTAGGTTTTGTGCGTTATTTGCCATAAGATATCGAAACCGACCAGTGTTCCACGTAGCCAAAATGATTATAGAAGCCTGCAAAGGATAGGTATCAGCTATCTCCAAAGCGATGTCATAGAATGCAGCCCCTCCATAGAGCCTTTCGTATTCTTCACCAGCATTTCTTAGCGCTTCTTCATCCATTGGACATCTCGACCTCAATCTACCCCTGAGGTAACATATACATGCCTCTTCTGTTAAGAGTAATAAACTCTAGCTGCTATATATTCACACAAGTAGAAATGCATGCATGTTTGCTCACGTTAATTTTAAGTTCAAGCCAATGAACTTTAGATGTGGGGAAACCAAGAAATTGTCGAAGGTTTTTATTTCACACAGCAAAAGAGAAAAGAAATTGATTAATGAGATCCAGTCTGCGCTTGATAATATTGGGATCACCCCAATAATAGAAGAATTCATTAATGCTGAAAAAAAGCAACCAATTCCTTGGAAAGAAATCCTCGGCAATGTAAGGTCCTCTAAGGCTGTATATCTCTTCCTAACTGACGAGGTTGTTGAGACCGAATATACAAAAAACTGGGTTATCTTCGAAGATGGGTTGGCCTCAGCCTTGGGAAAACAGTTATTCTTGTTTGAGCGGGAAGGAATACCATTAAAATATCCTATACCATATGTAACAGATTACATGATTTTTGAAAAGGAAAGAACGGAAGATATTCTTACAATTCAGAAAATTTCAAAGCATCTTAAGAAATATTTTAGTGCAGAAGAAACTCTAATTACCAATTTCCCTTTGGGACATCCTGTTTATGATTCGATAAGCAACATGTTCCTATATTCACTCTACTATTCCCTAAAAACGAGGGGGAAACGAAAAGAATTGAAGGCTCTAGGGGTAAAGAAAGTAAAGTGTCCCAGATGCAATACCAGTTTTTACTATTATTCACCCGAAAAAAGTCCTTTTTCTTGTCCCTCATGCAGGAGTGGACGCATTGAAGTTATCTCCCATTAGGAAGAAGCATTTTATCATATGAGCACAATTCTGAATTAGCCCTTAGGGATGTAATTTCTCGAAATCCCTCCGTAGGGGGTAATTTGGCTATGCATGCATGCCGTGGAGAAGAATCCTTTAAGGGCAAAGATGAATAAATGGTGAGCAAGAAAAGGCTGGATGTACATGGCGACTGGTGGTCGAAAAAGATTCTCGCGCGGCGATGTTACGATACACAATGCAGATGTTCTTCATCTGTATGAAGAATGGGAACCACCAGTTGTAATTGTATCTGACGGAGCCTACGGTATTTCAGGATTTCCTGGAGACCCGCCTACAGCAGAAGAAGTAGCAAGCTGGTATGAACCCCATATAAAGAAATGGTCTGAGAAAGCTACGCCTTTAACGACTTTATGGTTTTGGAATAGAGAAATAGGCTGGGCAAATGTTCATCCACTGTTGGACAAATATGGCTGGGAATACATAAGCTGCAACGTCTGGGACAAAGGTATTGCACACATAGCCGGTGATAGCAACGTCAATGTCCTACGGAGGTTTCCTCAAGTAACAGAGGTGTGTGTTCACTACATCAAGCGAGCAGAATTCAAGGTCAAAGACAGAGTAGCCAGAATGCAAGAATGGCTTCGCCTTGAATGGGAGAGAACAGAACTTCCACAATCGAAAGCAAATGAGGCATGTGGAGTCAAGAACGCCGCTACTCGAAAGTATCTGACCAAAGACCACCTCTGGTATTTCCCTCCACCTAAAAGATTTGGAAAACTAGTTGAATATGCAAACAGATACGGCAACCCAAACGGTCGTCCCTATTTCTTCATAGATGGAAAGAAACCCTTTACTGAACAAGAATGGGCTAAGATGCGCCCCAAATTCTACTGTGAACTGGGTGTAACTAATGTATGGGGACACCCTCCACTTCACGATGAAGAGCGACTCAAAGAGGACGGTAGGGCTGGGAAGGCTATACATCTAAACCAGAAGCCACTGCAATTGATTGAACTGACGATAAAGGCATCTTCTGACAAAAAAGACGTGATTTGGGAGCCATTTGGAGGATTATGCACAGCGGCCATAGCTTCTCACAAGCTGGGTAGAAGCTGCTACAGCGCAGAAATAGATGAAAAGATATATGAGATTGCTGTGCAAAGGCTACAGAACTATGACAAGAGAGAAGCTGAAAGAATCCGAATCAAAGGATTCAGAGCATATCGCTCTTTGGAATAGAGTGAAGGAGACAATTGATACTCTACCGTCTCATTTTGAAGCAACAATCTCAATTTCAGGCATACCTACCACAGATATTTTCGCGCTCGGGGCACTTATGGGAGCAGCAATTGAAGATAATGTTGTGAGAGCCCTAAACAAGCAAAGGTCCCAATGCGCGAGTCATGTAGTATAAACTTCTTGTAGAAAAGCTTTAAATACTACAGAATCTAGCTAACTAATGGCGAACATGGCAAAGGACGTCGTGACTAGCTTCAGAGTTGATAAAGAATTGTGGAAGAGGGTTAGGATATACGCCATCGAGAATGGCCTTACTGTAAGAAAGCTTCTAGAAAGTCTCTTAAGAACGGAGCTGAAAGAAAATAGGGTTGAGGAGAAATTCGAAGAGGTTTAAAATAATGGAAATGAAAGTAGAGAATAATAGGTTTTACCTTCTCGATGCGACTGATGAGAAGTGGATTTATGATTCCGAGGAGGGCGCAATAGAAGCCTTGAGAGCTTTGGTCTCCAAGGACAAAGAGAAAAACCCTGAAGAATTCAGTATTTTCGAAGTCAATACCGCAGGGGAGAAATGGGAAATCAAGTCAGTTCCGTGGTCAAGAATTGCCATTGGATTGATGAGGGGAAAGTAGAATGCCAAAACAAATGGAGTTCAGAGTTGTAGAAATTGGCAAGATAGTTCCTAATCCCTACCAGCCTAGACTGCGATTTGATGAAGAGAAGTTGGAAGAACTCGCCAATACCTTGAAGTCAATGGGAGACATTCAGCCTGTCATAGTGAGAGAGTATGGAAAAGGCTATCAAATCATTGCTGGTGAGAGAAGATGGCGAGCAGCGAAACTTGCAGGGATAAGCCAAGTTCCTGTGATTGTAAAGGATACCGCTGAAGAGAATATTCTGTTGGAATCACTTGTGGAGAATCTTCACCGTGAAGATTTAACTCCAGTTGAAAAAGAAAATGCTGTCTACAAAATGTATAGCTCTGGTCGATGGAAGACGCATGGAGCGTTGGCAAAAGTGTTGGGTAAACACCACACCTGGGTAACCCAACATTGGAACGCAGCCCTTCTTAGAAGGAAAGAGCAGATTCCTCAGGTAGTTTCCACGAGAGCAATACACTATACCAAGACGCTTGAGAGAGAAGATAGAAGCCGAATACTTCAGAAAGTGCAACAGGAGGAAATTACTACACCGAAGCTTCTAGAATACGTCAGAGTTACCAAGAAAGCTTCCGAACCCATAAAGAAGGCGCTATTTAGACCAAAATCAAGAATAACGCCCACTGTCGCTGAGAGGATTCTGGAACTTCCAGAAGAGAAACAGGTGGAGGCTGTTCACCAAGTAGAAACTCTAAGGCTCGATGAAGATGAGGCGATTTCTCACATAGAAGCTGTAAAAGTTGAACTCCCGTTGCCTCCACCAGAAGAAATCGAGGCAGTCCGTGAAAGATACCAGGAACTTCAAAGAGAAATTCAAGCCAAGCTCGCAACACCCGAGGCAAAAAAACGAGGAGACCTTTTTAGAAACTGGTCAAGTCATATTGCCGTGGAGGGAATACTGGACTCCATGAGCTGTCCCATCTGCAAGTCTAAAATGCTTGGTTGGATATGTCATGACCTCAAGATTAATGAAGCCTTGACACAGGCTGAAAACAAATATAAGCAAGATTTGAATAGAATAAACAAAGGAGAAAGCGGAGGATAATTATTGATTCAACCATATCCTGAAAGTTGGCACCGGAAGCTCGATTTCATGCCTCCTTTGGGTCTGCAAGTGGCAGCAGGAGCTGCAAATCTAGAACTCTATTATATTCGTTCAAGTGTGTCCATAGAAGAAAAGAGTATTCCACGGGTTCCAAGGAAAGCTTCCACCGAATTTGGCACACTCAAAGTAAATCCTATGTTTAGAAATAAAGTGGATTACGAGATGGGAAGAGCTCATCCACGAAATGGGGTTTCCCCAGTGTCACAAAAGGAGATTCTGGGAGATATTATGGATGGTCTCGGTGGGGCTGTTAGGATAATTGGAGAAAAAATGCCTGATGTAGTAATAAAGAGCAGAGGAGTTGTTGAACAGGTTCCACCTCAAGTTGCACATCTACCCGCTTTTCAAGGAGCTGAGAACGTCTTCTATCACCAAGATGCTGTTGGGAACTACGTACACAGAGTGAGAAGAGCCCTTGGGACACGTTCCATTGCAAATCCATATCGTTTCATGAAGGCTGACTTGTTGCGCCTAGGTTTTATAACTTCAACAAATGACCCAGTTCTTAAAAAGTTGAGAAGTACACTGAAGACGCAGTATGTTATAACTGATGCAACAGGCTGGGAAGACCTTGGAGATGCAGGCATTCTAGCTTTTGAGAGAGCTCGCATGAAATGGTGGACCGATATTGGACAACCAACACCTTTCAAGATTCCCGTAAATCATCTGGGTATCCAAGGGCAAATCTACAGACTCCTACGGCGCAACTGTCTTGTTGCAGTGTAAGAAGCAATCAGAATAGTACTGCATGCATGCAAAACAGCAATTCTTGGTCGAATTCGCGTGAATATTTACATTTAAGGCGCAAAAACTACGTGGGTTTATGAGGCGAACAACACCTCAATAATTCGTAAAACCGCTCTGGGTTTTGGGACCCATATAACCCTTGCAGCATGCAAAATTGCAATCGAATTTTCTTCTTAACTTGTTTTTCATCATGCTTACGTTGTTTTTTCAGTCTCAAAATTTAAACTCTCTTTTCTCCCACACGACTTTGTAGCCCATTGCTTCGAGCAACACTTTTCTGCGTATTTGCTTTGGTGTTTTGCCATAATGCTTTTTCATGGTATCCACGGACTTCCACGATAAGATCGCTGCTACTTTCTCGAAGTTGTAGTTTGTGGCTTCTAAGAGGTCCTGGCATGCTGTGTGCCTCCATATGTGAAAGGGCATGCCTCTCCACAAGGCCTCTGGGACCTCAGCCTCTTCGTAGCATTCTTTGAATAATTCTGCGACGGCGCCACTGTTGAAGGGGAACCATAGGCCTTGTTTCGGCTTTCCAAGCGTCTCATGCAACTTCGTAAATTCCGTTAGGAGCTCTCCTGCAGTGCGTTTCTTCCATTCTAACCCGCCTTTATCGACTACTTTCTGGATGGCTATCGGGTTGTGCCACTGCATATCTTGTATCCTGGCCTGGAGCGTTGCCTTCTTTCTGGACCCCCAATAATAATAGGCCTGGGGCAGCAGCAGCATTCTTTCTCTCAGGCCTGGCTCATCACCGAATCTTATTCCGCCTCGATGTGCTCGCGTCTTGCAAGTCCAATTCTCCCGGGTCTTTTGCTCTAACACTTTCATGAATGCGGTTCGCTGCTCTGGGGTTAATCTTGCCCTGGACCGCTTGGGTTCTTGGAAATTGCTGGGTATCCCTTTGATTGTTAAGAACTCTCCGCTTAACGCGTACATTGTTTGAAACCATGACCTGAAAGTTTTCTTTGTGCTATCTATCCCCATCCGTTGTATGCCATACCGCGTCTGGGTCTTAATTTCTCCACGTTCCACTTTGGCTACTAGAATGCTGCATTCTTCGATGTGCTCTTGATCTAGGTGCTGTGGATGCAGCCTGAGCACGCAACATAGCTTGTGCAAGCTGGAAATTCTTTGTCGAACATAGGACTCCCCAACTTTTCTGTTGTACGTCAACATTTCCCGGTATCGCTGCACCGCTGGAATCTGCTCGAACACGGAGTAGTCCATCTCTGCTGGGGTTAACGTGGAATCCGCTAACATCATCAGAACTCTATCAATCTTCTTTCTGGGAATTTCTTTAAGCCTCGCATAGATTGTCACCCGGGACGTGTGAAGTTTTTCTGCTAAAGTCGTCACGGAATCCGTTGCGTACATCTCTATGGCATGCAGCAGCTGTTCTTTCGTCACCGCTCTGCGTCTTCCCACTTTTCCGTGAACTCGCTGAACCTCTAACACTTTAACATGTTTCATGTTTTCACCTCTTTATTTTCACGTACTTTCAAAACCCGTATCACCTTACGGATTCGCCACGCCTTTTGTGATAGGCGTTGGAGATAGGTGAGGCCTGAGGGGCCCGTCCTACTCCGCCTCTTGGCCCTGTGAGTTACGGGAGCGAGACGTTACATCCCTCCGCTTAATTCGCTCCGCTGGCTCGCACAGCCATGTAGAATGTAGGCCCCTCGCGTTATACTGACCATTATTAAGAACCAATTAGTTACCTATCCATGTCGCAAATATCCGTGATAGGAACTCAAAAAGTTGTTAACGCGAAACACAATAAAACCTTTACAAATACGTTCTACCTAGGGGGGTCGTGGCTTACGTCAGAGTTTTTTTGAGGTTTTGCTTGTTTCTAGGCTTGATGAAGACTCTGTTTACACTTTGACTGCGTAAGTTGTAGAATTACTAGTTGTGTGTTTCTCTAGGCGCTTGTGGGCGAAAGCAAACAACAGTTTAGACTAACACTGGAGATATCTCCGCATTTCCCCCTTTTTTGCGACGCATCCATCAATCTTCTTCCATGAGCTGCTCATACTCTTTTTTCATGTGTTTCTCTTCTTTGGTAAGCTTCTCATATTCTTCCTCAGTGAGTTCCTGATGTTCTTCCTTTGAAAGCTCTTTGGATTCTTCCTCCTCAGCAGGCTTCTCGTATTCTTTCTTTGAAAGATCCTCTTCTCGCTCTGAAATACGCTTCTTCTTAAAGTAAGCTTTCACCTCTTGTCTTAAC
>Ga0209991_10000917_pt1 | contig 13179 bp, 16 predicted proteins | sample ChitaG_FD_183167 | JGI IMG/M metagenome (GOLD analysis project Ga0209991, IMG submission 183167) | Deep subsurface microbial communities from South Pacific Ocean to uncover new lineages of life (NeLLi) - Chile_00310 metaG (SPAdes)... | ecosystem: Environmental > Aquatic > Marine > Oceanic >...
CAACAGAGAAACGTCCTTTAAAGCTATAGATTTGGCAATAACTTTCTCTTATGGCAGGAGATTAGCAAAAAATATTGCTGGCGGGGCAAACATCAAAATTATCCAGCAAAAGATAGAAGAAGAAAAAGCCGGTGGATTCGCCATTGATTTAGGATGTTTGTATAATACTCCTATACCAAAATTGAGCGCCGGCTTGGTAGTACAAAATATCGGAACAAAGATTAAGTTTATGTCTGAAGGGGACCCCTTGCCACTGAATATAAAATTGGGTGGGGCATACAAATTGCTTAAGGATGATACTTTGACTTTAGCTTTAGATGTAAACAAACCCATAGATAATGCAATTAATTTTCATATTGGTGGTGAGTACTGGGCAACAAATACGATTGCCTTAAGATTGGGTTATAAAACGACAACCGTCGGGAATTTAGGCGCCTTATCTGGACTGTCAATGGGTTTAGGGGTTAAATGGCTTCGCTACGGAATTGACTATGCTTGGGTGCCTTATGGAGATTTAGGAAACACCCATAGATTCTCTCTAAGTGCCAAGTTTTAAACGAGGGAAAAACGAGTTTATCACAGGAGGAGGTGAGAAAGATGGCAAGGGCAAAAAATAAAGGAAAAAAAAGAGGACACAAGAGACCAAAAGATTATCCAAAAGGAAAAAAGAAATAGGAAAACGTGATGTTTTTGTTTTTGTGTGGAGCGCCAAATTCACCTCAAAACCAGATTCTAACGGCCTTAACATTATATACTGCCCCAAAACTTAATTAGGATATTTGAGAACGGTTTGGTTTAACCGGTGTTAAAAACCCATTCAGAGTAAAATCTTATGATGAGCAACAATAACAAATGAAAATGGCACAGAGCAGCAGGTAAACTCCCTTCTGAAAGTGCCGAATAACCCCACTTTCAGAGGCACAATTTTTATGTCCCAAAACTAGCCTTCTAATTACCATTTTTGCCAATTAAAGCAAAAAACTCTGTCAAAATTTTAATTTTTGTGCTATATCACTTAAAAATGAGCAAGCTCTGGAGTGTGAGGTCGCCCCGCTTTTTAATTTTGGGAGCATAAACGAATTACTTCGGATATGTAGAATTAGGACAAATCCAAAATAAAAAGGAGACATTATGTTAATTCGTCGTACATTGCCGGCAATCTTTTTCATTAGCTTTATCTTTGTTACAGGGTGTGCTACTAAAAGGGTTACTCTGAAAACATTTGTGGAACCATCAGTTCGGCCTGAATCAATTCGGTCCGTTGCAATTTTTCCAATGCGGAATGTACGATTGCTTCCAGACGAGTCCAGGGAGCTTAATCGTGGTGTCTCGCAGGCCTTTCACCAACAAAGCCCAAATGTTAGAATTGTAGTGCCGACAGAGTCAACCGCTTTGCTTAACCAAGCTGGTCTTACAGAGAAGTACAGCGATTTTCTCAGAGACTACGCTGTGTCAGGTATTCCGAATGTTACTACATTAAAAGAAATTGGGAAGGCTCTTAATGTGGATGCAATCCTGCAAGGCGAAGTATTTGACATTTACCAGATTGATGGCGAGTTCGGTGTAACTGATGGCAAGACTTCGGTGACAGTTCGCTATGCTTTGCTGTCGACCCGTGATGGCACCGTCCTTTGGGAAGCAACCAGCAACGCCAAAAAGACAAGAGGAGATTTTACCTTACAATCGGCACCACCGTTATATGAAGTGATTTCGCTGGCCCAAAATAAAATATTGACTGCTCTTCCGACACTGGGTAAATGAGAGGGGTCTCTTAGGTGAAGTCGCCCCGCTTTTTGTTTGTCAAAATAAAGGCAGGAAAAAAACCAATGAAATGAAAAAGGCGCAAAGATGAGAAGAACTGGGAGTAAATAAATGAATATTGAAGAAAAAAAACAAACAGAAGGGTATTTTGAACAATATTGGCGTTATGCGTCGGCTTTAAGAAATTGGTTTGTTGCATATGGTATAGGTGGAGCCATCTTATTTATTAGCAAGGCAGATTTGTTTGCAAAATTTCCACCAGGCACTAAGAAGATTATCGTTATTGCTTTTCTCTCAGGCGTTTTAGTTCAAGTTTTATTAGCTTTTTGGAACAAAATGGGTCATTGGTTCATATATCGTGGGGAGGATGACCTGTCTTACAGAAGCAGGAAGATTTACAAGTTTTGGGATAAAGCAACAGAATGGTTCTGGATAGATATGTCAGTCGACATAGTTACACTTTTTTCATTTCTTTTTGCTACGTATAAACTGATTACTGCCTTAGGTCGCTTTGGCTAATAGTGAATAAGAGAGAAATCAAGAATTTCCCCAAAATCGTGAGGTCGCCCCGCTTTTTATTTTTGGGCCATAAAAGGAGTATTTCGTTTATTTTAAGTTATACGTCATGCCGTGCCGAAAAACTTGGAAAAAGCTAATGGAAAATATAGAAAAAGAGAAAACATCTGAGGAAATTTTAAACTCCGAGGAGATAAATTATGTGGAGATTTAAGCCACTTGAAAGAGGAATGCCTGAAAGAGACCCTCGCGAAACAGAATTTTTTCGTTTACCACAGATTTCTGACGCGCTTGTAAGGGAGGTGATTCAGAACTCACTTGATGCAATGAGGGATGACCAAACAAAGGTCAAGGTTTGTTTTACATTTGGAAATGCAGAAAAATCGGAGGTTGAACAATATCTTCTAGGTCTTATAGATCATCTGAGGGCATGCGATTTACTCCCACAGGAGTATACAAGATCCGATTCTTTACGCTTCTTAATAATTGAAGATTTTGGCACCACAGGTCTGGACGGACCCACAGGAGAAAAGGGACTAAGGCCGGAAAAAGGAAGAAGCAACTTCTTCGACTTCTGGTGGCGGGAAGGAATTTCGGGTAAAAAGGAAACCAGAGCGGGGAGATGGGGTCTCGGCAAAACAACATTTCACATTGTATCGAAACTCAGAACATTCTGGGGATTCACGGTACGGCACGATGATTCAAGAAGGTTATGGATGGGTAAAGCTTTGCTTAAGACACACTACATTGGAAGTACAGGCTACCAGTACTATGGATATTTTACCGGAAATAATTATGAACCGATCTCGGATAATAGTATGATTGATGATATGAGAAGAAAATTTATGGTGAGCAGAGGAGACAATGACCCGGGGTTTTTACTCATTATTCTCATGCCAGATGAGGAAATTTCGCATGAATCAATTTTGAAATCAGTAATTATTCACTATTTCTACCCGATAGCGAAAGGCACCCTTGAAGTGGAAATCAAGGAAGGCACGAATGATTCCGTAACAATTCATAGAAATAACCTGATGGACGTGGCTGTTTCACAGGATTGGTCGGATACGTCTTGGGTAGGAATCAATATCCGTGAGATGATTCAGTTTCTTTTCGATGCCATATCCTCTTCACAACATATAGAACTCACATCCTCTAATCCTGAAAGACCTGAAATTACAGAAGCCATGTTTGGTGCAGGTCTTACAAACTTGAAGGCACAATTTAATTCCGGTAATCTTATGACTTTCAAGGTGCCATTTACAATAAGACCAGCCACAGGAGTACAATCAACCCCGACACATTTCATGCTTCACGTGAGGAAATATTCTGATATGAAGACATCAGAAGAATTCTGGATACGTTCGGGAATCAGAATAATTGATATCCAAACATTGGGAAATCGTCCGGTTCGTGCCATGATGGTGGCAGAGGATTCTCCTGTTGCAACATTTTTAGGAGATACCGAAACACCAGCCCATACGGACTGGAAAAAGAATACTGAAGGATTCAGGGAGAAATATCAGGATGCTGCCAGAATCCTCAGATTTATCAAAAAAAGTATGAGTAAAATTGTTTCACTGTTTGATGAACCTCCACGCGAAATTCAGAAAGATTTTTTGAGGGAAATATTCTATATTCCTATTACACGAGAAGAAGATGATGGTGAAGAAATCACACGAGAACCTGTAATACCACAGGTTGAACGGAAGATTCCTGTATTTATAACAAATCAAATTCAAAGAGGTTTCAACGTTTCCTTAAATCCAAAAAACCAGAACATTTCCTTACCTCTTCATGCAACTGTAATGGCTGCGTATGATGTTAGGCGGGGGAATCCATTTGCTAAATACCAACCCTATGATTTCGACCTTGTAAACCTCCAAGTATATTCCTCAGGATGTCAGATATTGAACCGACAGAGAAATAGGATGGAAATTAAGATAGCATCTCGGGATTTCAATTTGCAGGTCACTGGTTTTGATTCAAACAGGGATTTGGTTGTCAAGGTAACGGAGGCTTAAGATGAAACGCAGGTTTAACTATACCGGGCGTAAAAAAATTACACGTGAGTACGTATCAATAAATTTAATAAGGGATCAGCTGGGTAGGGTCACGGCATTTAATGCTTCCATCAATCTGAACGGGCTGAATTTACCCACCGATGCGAAAGTGTACGTTGAAACATATCGCAGGTATGAATTAAAACGGTTTGAGTTTGGCACTGTGGGAAATCTTTTGCCTCCTCCACATACTCTGCTAACCGATTTCACTTATACAGAGAACCTGAAGTTTCGTGTCCTTGTGGTAGATTCCAGAGTGGATGGTAAAATCCTTGCCTATGCTGATAGAATTATACCGGAAGCCCCTCCAGATAAAAAAGCCATATTGCCTGTGGATTTCCGAGATCTCGGACAGCAGATATGGAGTGTTGAATTTACCGGAGATGAAGGGGCCCCTCAGCTGCTCATTAATAACAGAATCTCGAATATTCAGAATATGGCAAAATCCGACCCACGATTCATAATGGATGTGTATCCGTCTGCTTTAAGAGAAGTCCTCATTTATATGATTTTTATCGAGGGTGTGGATTCTGCCACCGATTCTTCCGTGGACTGGCACAGAGACTGGCTTGAGTTTTCGAGAATGCTATTCCCCGAAGGTCCACCGCAGGAAATTTATAAACCGGCAGAGGATGGAAACTTCGAAGTTAAAAAGGACTGGCTGGAGTGGATAGAGAGAGTTGCCGCGGAGTTCTGCTCGCAAAGAAGTGAGTGGAGAGACTATATCCAGATTGTTGAAGGGGGAGAAACATGATTGCGTTAAGAATTTTTACTGAAGAGGGTATCCAGAAGTTTGTTGGATATATCCATAATGTTAAAAATGACCCTCAGACCCTGCCTCCTGACCTGAATGGAGAACCGTATTCTCTGGAATTTCAACCACAAGTCAAAATTGATGAAAACAGGACTTTTAACCAAAGAATGGAAATGGCAAAGTATCTAGCGGAGTGCTTTAATAATGCTGGGGTTCAGCGAAGGGATGTGATTGGGACGGGGAAAGAAAGCCTGTGGACGTGGCTGGCGTATATATGGTTTGAGCAGATTACCTACCAGAGAAGAAGAGTACAGCGAACCGAACGGTATGTATGCAACTCTGATTGGAACAGATATTACGTTCATTTAATAGCTGGGGCATATTATTTGTTTTCTTCTCCACTCGGTGAATATAAATCCAAATTGTTTCTTTGCTCACCCCCATACATTCTGAATGATTTTAATGATCATATGGCATGTTACCAATATATTGTTGGTTATCCTAATATCGTTGATGTTGCCCACGTCCTTTATTGGGACCGTAGAAGAAATGCTCCCAAAAGAGGTGCACAGTCAATAAAAAATCCCGGAAATATCCGTCGATTTTCGATAGTCATTGACCAGTTGGAACTTACATATGATGTCTATACGATGGAACCCGACAAAATTTTACAGCTTCTCCCAAGCGAATTTGATAGGTGGAAGACAGAATATGTCCTTTAACAAAAGAATGCTATTATGTGGTCAGCGTATTCGACATTAAAAATTTTTTTCGGTGAAAGTTATGTATAGCACGACACAGCGTATAACACAGCATAAAAGGTTTGTTTTCACAGCGCACACCCAACACAAAAGGAGTAAAAAGTGGACATTAAAACGCAAGCAATAGATTTCAAAGACGCCTCTGAGAAGAGTCTATGAATCTAACAATATTAATTGAGACATATAAAAGGAAAAATAAACCAGATAGGGATAAAATGTTAGATTACTATAAGGGATTAGACCTTTTAGAAAAAGTTATTGAAAAAGCTGCACTTGCTATAAAGCCTGATGGTAAAAGAGATTCACATCAAAGGAGAATAAAGAAAAAAGTTTTGGAGAAAGTAAAAGACATTCTTTTAGATGCTGTAAATGAAATAGATAACTGCCATTCGTTTGAAGACTTAATAAAATTAGTAGAAGAGAAAACAAAAGAAGTAAAAGGATTTGGGGAATTGGCCGTTTATGATACATCTTTAAGAATAGGTGCCAAGAAAGATATTTATCCACTTAAAGTTTTTCTCCATGCTGGAACAAGAAAAGGTTGTAAGGTTTTGGGACTAAATTATAAGTTAAAAGTACTAAGGGTGCAAGACTTTCCAAAACCTATAAGGGCTCTTCAACCAAGGGATATTGAGGCCTTTCTATGCATTTATAGAAATAAACTTTACAGAGCAAACGACGCACAAAGACGGCAAACCACAGATTTCAGGGCATTCTTTAAAGAGGCTCTCATCAAACTTTTGGTTAGAAAGGGTATAATCACAGAAGAAGAATTATTAGAAGAAATTAGGAAAATAAAGAACAAAAAAGGCGTTCGTTTAGGGTAAAGCGGGAGTTATTTAAAACGGATTGGCTTTCTCCCGCTTTTTTATTTATTATGAGAGACTTCAAAGCAGAGAGAATCGGGAAAACATGAAAAACTAATCGCTCAAATGAGGTGGAAATAATAGGGAAAGTGGTGAGGGTTATTAAGAGGGTTTAAAGGAGGGAGTTATGAAAAGGATTATTTTTTGTATTTTTATTTTGTTTTTAATGTCGGATATAAAAATCTCTTATGGTTATCGTAGAAAAGAATTCTTAGGTAAAACAGGTTATGATTGGAATACTTGGTTAGAAAGAGATAAAATTATTTATATCGTTGGCTTTTGGGAAGGAGTAAGTTTAGGAGGATATGAAGGTCGTATTTTTCTTTCAGCTTTTCGTGATATAATAGAAAAAAAAAGAAATCGAAAATTTTGAATCATTAAAAACAATAAATAACGAATTAGATAAACTGCTTGATGAAATACTTTCATTATCTGAAATAGGTTATGACCAAATAGTAGATGGACTTAATAAATTTTTTCGTGATTATAGAAATAAAACAATATCCGTTATAGAAGCAATCTATATAGTTAAATTACAATTGATGGGTGCTCCTGAAAATTTTATTGAAGAAGAAATTAGAATTTTTAGAATGCCTTGGGAAAATAGAATGGAAGAACACGAATTCATTTTGGAAAATGACGAAATTTATGCAAAAAATTTAAAAAAATGGCGAAATTATATTCCTATTGCAATTTCAGGTTGTCTTTTTGAATTAATATCAAAAGAACAATTAGGTGAAAAAAAATTAGAAGAATTAGAAAGAAAATATAAATAAAATGTCCCCACCAGTCTACAAACGAGGAAGTATCTGGTGGCTAAGATGGAGTAGTTGTACTATAATTTAAATAAAAATGGAAATGAAGATGGACGAAAAACGTAAAGAAGAACTTGCTTATCATCTTTTCAGGTGCACATCTATAATAGCGGTGCCCCTTGAAGATGGTGATTATATGTTTCTTTTTAGGTCTCTTGTTGGCCCCGATGACTATTATGAAAAGAGGACTTCATCCAGCTGGAAGAAGTGGTTTTTTTCCACAACCAAAGCTGTTTTTTACCGGGGGGAAATTATTACCAAGGTCAAAAAAATCTGTAACAAGCACTTGAGAAAGATAATAGAGAGCCCGGAAATTTTAAAGCTCAATCTGTATGATGATAAAATCAGAATTAGTAGCCCACAATATGTAACACCGATTAAAAACCTCATGCGCGAACATCGTTTTATGAGAAAGAGAGGAAGATTACGTAAATACCGTTCGGATAAGGTCGAAAAGGTTCAGAAAACTTATTATGGGATCATAAAGTTAGGTAATAGAATAACTAAGGAACAACAAGAAATATTAAAAGGGAAAAATAGAGCCCTTACCCTTCCCGAAATTAGTGCAATAAATAAGAAACTCAAGATTGGAGATTTTCATTTGGTGAAGGGAATTGTTTTCAGCGGAATTGGCTATGTAGCATTAAGAAGAACTTCCCGATTGGAAGATGTGCCTCTTTGTCAACTAAGGAAAATGCTTTATAGTCAAGACTATCGTGAAAGGACCTTGAAGAGATTTTCAGGCAATGTTACTAAAAGCCAACTGATTTAAGTAATAAAAGATTTTCTTGCAAGGTGATAATCTATGTGATAAACTAATATTGACAGATAAATAAAGCATAGAGCACGAAGAAGTTGCTTGAGGCTCTGGTTGATGGATGAAATCCAACAATCGGAGCTTTTTTATTTTATGGAGAGAAAAATGAAAAATGACATCTACTGCACAAAAGACCTTCAAGAATCCGCTGCGATCCATTCTCACCACCAAAAATTACTCAGGTTAGAAAAAGAAGGCAATCATCTCATTTTTGTTTTCCAGGATAGAAAGACTTGCGAGAAACTGGCTAATGCTTTTTTGAATAGGGAACTTACGGTATGTGCAAAGACCTTCTCGGAAAGTCTGCGAAGCTTAAAGGATTTAATTTTCCAGCAAAAGGAAAAGAATAACCGATAAGGAGGGAATGAGAAAGATGAAACTACATAATAAAGCAATGTCAGTTAAAGACATACTTGACGACCCTGTATTCTTTGAAGAATTGAGAAAGGTTAAAAGAGATTACGGAATCCGCAAAGCCAAAATTACAAATGATGTTTCTCGGAGAAGGATAGCGAAGCTTGTTTCGGAATGTTTCTTAATACACCATCCTTTGCAATATATTTTATCCGTTAATGGCTTTCAGATATTAGCAACTTTGGTAGAAATAGCAGTATATCAAGAACTAAAGAATTTAAATTTAATCTGCAAAGAACCTATTGATGAAGAAGTCCTCTTGGCTAAAGAAACAAAGATGTCCAAAAGCGAATCTCAGAAATGGGCATTGAAACTTACCACTGAAGAGCTTGTAAGTCAGAATATATCAGAAGATTTGGGTCCAAAGGATAAATTATTAGTTGATAAGATAATCCGAATCCTGAAAGGAGAAAAAGACAATGGCACAAGAGGAACCAAGACTCGTAAGTCTATATCAAGGACGGTTGACAACATTGGAGACGCTCCAGGAACTATTAGAGTGTAGCCGACCAAGACTATTAAGAAACCTTAAAGAAAAGGGCTGTTTGATAAGAGTAGCTAAAAATACTTATTTAGTGGATTTGAAACGCCTTGTCGAAAATTCTGAAACCCAAGAAAAGCCGTCCAATAGTGTATCGTAATTGTAAGTAAATATATTCTAATGATTTGTAAATGGCAAGTAAATGAGCAAGTTTCCCAATTAGGTATCCTATTACCTATTCTGGAGGCATATTTTGGAATGAGGCAAGGTAAAACGAGGAAATTGGGGCTGGAGGTTTGGCATGTCCTTCCTCCGGCCCTTGAAAGGACATGCGATGGATAAACATCAAGAAATTGAATTTGAAGAGCCATCGGCAAGGCTTAAAAAATATATGGCGGAGGTGGACGAGAAGCGGAAGAATGCTCGGTTTGGTAAACAGCCCCGTTGGATTGTAGATACTGGAGTATTAGGGGTATTGAGACCAGAGGCGGTTAAGGTATTAGCAGTTCTTATTCGTTGGGGGAGTTGGGACAGGAGTATTGGCAGGATTGGAAATGAACGGATTATCAGGGAGTCCGGGGTAAAAGGCATCTCTGATTATTTTAAGGAGTTGAAAGTCTGGGGAGTCATTAGAACCTGGCAAGTGGGATGGAGAAGATATTATCAGATTCAGTTCTCTCCGCCAGGGGACATCCGGCAGAAAATCGAGGATTTTCGCAGAAAGCAATTGAATAAGTATCCGGTGCCATCGGATACATATTCCCGGGACTCCAAGACAGGAAGGTTCAAAAAGCGATAAGTTACCGGTGCCATCGGATACGGCTTATCCGGTGCCATCGGATACGGCTTTTAAAAACTTCCGAAAAACCTTTATTTAAATTGAGTCAAAATTGAAATACCCCATATCTCTGTATCTAAGGATCTCTATAACAGAGACTTTATTAGGTCTTTTGAAGTTAGAAGTGGATTGTAACGAATTTCGGGCGGTTCAAAAATGAAAAAATCGAATACCAGGAAAATTAACTACTGCAATAGGAGGACTTAAATTGAAAATTAAAGGTTCTAAAAGAATTCCAGATAATATTAGAGAGCAAGTTAAAATATTAACTGTTGAAGGATTGAGTGAAAGGACTATAGCTAAACGGCTTGGTATTAGTAATAATGCAGTTCATAGAATAAAGAAGGAAGTAGATAATTTAGAGCAATTAAGGGCAGATAAAAAAAGGAAAATGGCCGAGGAACTCTGGAATTTGGCAATTCGGATGAAAAGCCATATAACTGACGAGAAATTACGAAAGACCGCCGCCTCAAGTTTGATGATTTCACTTGCGACTGCGATAGATAAGGCATTATTGCTACTTGGTGAAGCTACAGACCGGTTTGAAGTCAAGACCGACGCCGAACTGAATCAGGAATTGAAGCAATTGGAGGCTGCGGAGAAGGAATTGAAAGAAGCGTGGGAAAGGGCGAAGCGGAAGAAGGCAGCGGAGGAACTGGAGAAAAACTCAACAGAGTAGTGCATAAGCAATGCGATTCGTGTAATTAGCGTCGTCGAGAAAATACGGTCAGTGTCATTCAGGTGTCAATTAAAATGGAGAAATTGCTGACATTACAGGAGACAGCGGAAGTTCTCGGGATCAAGGTGCCGACCTTGTATAATTGGGTATCCGAAAGGAAAATCACAGTTGTTAAGGTTGGCAGATTGGTGAAGTTCGACTCCAAGGATGTGAGAGAATTCATAGAGAAAAATAAGAGGCATAAAGTAAATATCAATTCAGAGGAGAAAACATAGATGAACGAAGGAAACGAAGGGGCAGGGACAACCAGGGCTTTGAAGTGTATTTTGTAGGCCTAAATGGGCGACTGGAGGCCTGGTTTAAGCGGTTATCGGGCTAAACACAGTAGAATTTGAGGGAAATTCAGGAAAATACGAAGGCTAAAATATAGGGTATAAAAAGACACATTTTTCGCTTGACTCCGCCGTCAGAATTTTGTATATTAACATTAGCGACCAGGTCATTTTAAGTCAGGGTTTTTTTGTTTGGGCAAAATTGCCCTCGACTTTTTAAACCTGGCTGAAAGGCTTGGTCGCTGTCGGGGGCTTATTTTTTGGAGGTGACCAATGCCAGCGAGAAGAGAAACTACCAAATTATCAGAACTTACTCTATTGAAAGATAGCAATTGGGGTATAATCAACGGAGAACTTTGTCGAGTTGTTGGTTTCGTTCCAATGGCTTTAGTAAAAGATGGAAAAGTTTTGGATATCAGTAAAACAATGCCTTATGCATCAGTTCATTTGGAATGCAAAAAATTCCCGGGACAAAAAATAACTGGTTTTATAACTCATAAATTAGATTTCGTTAATTTATGGGGAGCTTTTAAAGAAAGGGGCATAGGACCAGATGAGGAAGTAATAATCATCTGGACCACCAAACACTACAAATACAGGTTATACAAAATGCTTTCTTTCATGATGCCTAAATTGTGGGTGATGGTTTTCCCCAAGGGAGCATTTGAACTAAGAACTAATCCTAACCTGAGACCAGATTTAATAGGCTTAACTTGGGAAAAAACACTAGTACCAATCATAGACTGGAAACCTGAGGTAATGAAGTAAGAAAATATTTGGAATTTTTATTTAGGAGGTGCAAAATGCCACCGAGAAGAGAAATCCAGGGATTAGATATGAGAGATGAGAAGGGAAGGAAAGTCGGCCCGGATTACAAAGGAAAGAAGGTTTATTGGGTTGATTACACTTACCGGGCAGATGGCAGGAAAAAGAGAAAGAGAGAGAAAATCGGCACCAGTAAGAAGTTGGCTCTCGATGTGCTGGCAAAGAGAACGACACAGATAAAAGAAGGCAAGTGGTGGGAGATTGAGAAGCAGAAGGAAATCTATTTTGGCGATTTCTCTCAAGAATTTTTAGAAAGGCACTCCAGAAACAAAAGGTCATTCAAAAGAGATAAAGGGATAATGAAAATCCTCAACAGTCATTTTGGCGATAAATTCCTGCACAGGATAACGCCGTTGATGGTGGAGGATTACAAAAAAATCAGATTGGGTGAGCACAGGGCGAAGGGAACGGTCAACAGGGAAGTGGCCTGCCTTAAGTGCATGTTCAACAAGGCGATTCTCTGGGGCAAAGCGAAAGAGAATCCGGTCACAAAAGTGCAACTATTTAAGGAAGACAATACAATAGTTCGTTATCTGAGCGAAGACGAAAAGCAACGACTACTGAATGCCTGTAAGATTTCCGACGCTTCTCATTTATACTCGATTGTGATTCTTGCCTTAAATTCGGGAATGAGGAAAGGAGAAATTTTAAATTTGAAGTGGGGAGATATTGACCTGGTTAACAGATTCATTCACATAGAGACTTCGAAAAGTGGAAAGCGCCGGGATATTCCGATGAATGTTTTATTGACAGAGACCCTCAAAAGTAGTAAAATCGAATTTGACCGAACCCAAGACGAGTATGTATTCTGTGATAATAGCGGGAAGCCTTTCACACGACTGGACAGGTCTTTCAAGACATCCCTGAGAAGGGCAGGAATAAGAAATTTCAGATTCCATGATTGCCGACACGACTTTGCAAGTTACTGGATGATGAACGGTGGCGATATTTACACATTGAGCAAAATTTTAGGTCACTCTACAGTCAAAGTAACGGAACGATACGCCCACCTTTCAGCAGATTATGGCAGGGATACGATTGAGTTAATGGGCAGGCACATGGACAAAACGAATGACATTTTAATGACACTTGGGCAAAAAAAGACAGCTCAAGAGACATCTGAGGAATCAAAAGAAATCGAAAAACGTATAATCTGACTAATAGATTTAAAAGTCGCCCTCGTAGCTCAGTTGGATAGAGCAGCGGTTTCCTAAACCGTTTGTCGGGAGTTCGAATCCCCCCGGGGGCGCCATGCTT
>Ga0209991_10000918_pt1 | contig 13174 bp, 12 predicted proteins | sample ChitaG_FD_183167 | JGI IMG/M metagenome (GOLD analysis project Ga0209991, IMG submission 183167) | Deep subsurface microbial communities from South Pacific Ocean to uncover new lineages of life (NeLLi) - Chile_00310 metaG (SPAdes)... | ecosystem: Environmental > Aquatic > Marine > Oceanic >...
AGATCAGATAACAACCGATGAGTACCTGTCAGAGAGACAGAACTTCGTGGCAGACCTGATGGTAGCGAAAAAGCGTAAAGAGAAGAGGCTCAAGGCTGAAAAACCTGCAGAGGAAGATCGAACAAAAGCCGCCGTCTTCGAACTAGACAACCTCTTCACCGAGGGAAGGATAGATGCCGAGGAGTACCTGAGAGAGAGGACAAGGCTCGTAGAAAAGCTGCAAGAAGAAGCCGTGGAATCCTAACGAGGGACCAGGTCGCTAGAGTAAATTCGAATTAAGCACGGCTACTTTTTGCACGCGCGCGAACAAGCTGGTGCGCATTAAATGGTTGGCGAGGTCTTTTAGGCTTATGCTCTCTGCTAAGATTATGTATAAAAGGGTCTCAAAGGTGGGATTTTTGTGAGAACTTTTTGTCAGCTAGGCGGAGGCTTTCGATGTCGCCTATTTCTGTAGTTGGTATTCTTATGATAGGCGTTGATTGTAGGCCTTTGCTGATGAGGCTGGGGAAGGTCTCTTTTTCAAGGCTGCAAACTTTATCAGGTGGGATGCGCCTAGATATTTCCGACTCTAGAATGTATAGCCCTACGTTCATGTTCAAGCTCGGTGGGCTTTTCCCTCCGAAATTGTAAGGTATCTATCCGATGCCTATTGCCGCATACTTGAGCCTGCGGCTGTATTCTGCTGGGTCGTAGATGCATCTTCCATCTACCAAGGAAGGTGCCCTCATATTTTCTAGAAAGTCCTCGGGCTTAAGATTCTTGAACTCATCCCATTCTGTTACGATGATGCAGCAGTCAGTCCCCTTAAGGCAGTCAATGGAGGAGGGGGCGTAATGGACCTTGTCTTTGAAAATTTTCTTGGCCTCAGCGATGGCGACGGGGTCGTAGACAACTATTTTAGCTCCATCTTCAAGGAGCTTATTGATAATCTTTATGGAGACGGCTCCGCGCATGTCATTGGTGTTAGGTTTGAATGTCAGCCCGAGAACAGCCACTCGCCTATCCTTAACGTCGCCTATGAGCTTCCTGGCTAGCTCAATCGCCTTGTATGGCTGAAGATTATTTACAGCTTCAACGGCCTTAATAAGCACGGGGTTGTAACCCAAAGCTGTCGAGAAGGAGATCAAAGTCCTCGTATCCCTTGGAAGGCAGCTGCCTCCATAGCCTAAGCCGGCGTTCAAGAAGGATTGCCCAATCCGCTTGTCTAGACCTATTCCCCTTGCCAACTCTTTTACATTCACACCTGCAATTCGTTCGCAGATGTTAGCCATCGTGTTTATGAAGCTTACTTTTATGGCTAAGAAGGCGTTGTTCGCGTATTTTATGAATTCAGCTGTTGGGAGGTTTATCCTTATTAATGGAGGAAGTTGCTCGCCATAAAACTGCTGGTAAAGGCTTTCTAATATATCACCGGACCGCCTATCATGTTCACCGATTATGATCCTGTCAGGATGTAGGGTGTCGTGGATGGTTGAACCCTCAGAGAGAAACTCGGGGTTCATGCACAGGCCAAAGCCGACGCTACAGCGTTTCCCAGAATGGTTCTCGATTATCGGCTTAATGACGCTCTCGGAGGTGCCGGGTGGAACCGTGCTCTTAATAACGATGAGGTGATATCCTGGTTTATCCTTTAATGCCTCTCCAATGTTTCTGGAAGCGGTTTCCACATGTTGTAGATTTATGTTCCCGTTTGGCTTGCTTGGAGTGCCGACGGTTATGAAGGATATGTCCGTCTCCTTTCCCGCTAGCCTTTGATCGGTCGTGCAGAAAAAATCTCTTTTTCTGACGCTCTCTAATAATTCTCTTAAATCTGGCTCGTAGAATGGAGGCCTGCCCTGATTGATAGCCTTAACTTTCTCAGGGTCAATATCTACGCCTATGACTTTAATGCCCTTGTTCGCAAAGCAGACGGCGGTGCATAAACCCACACGCCCGATGCCGAAGATGGATATAGCCTTGACAGACATACCTAGCACCTTTGCACAACGTTTATCATGGTTGTTTAAGGAAATATGTGTTATGAGGGGGGACGATGATCCAGAAAGTCGTTATCCCAGCCGCTGGATTGGGAACCAGACTCTTACCCGCGACAAAGGAGCAACCTAAGGAGATGCTCTCAATATTTGCGCTGTGCTCGGATGGACGAGTTTGTCTAAAGCCTCTGGTTCAGCTTGTTTTTGAGCAGCTTTATGACACGGGTTTCAGGAAGTTTTGCTTTATAATTGGACGGGGAAAAAGGGCTATTGAGGATCACTTCACGCCAGACTATGAGTATTTTAATATGCTAAAGAACATGGGTAAGACAGGCATGATGAGAGAGCTCCAAAACTTCTATGATAGAATCGAGAGCTCGACGATGGTCTGGGTGAATCAGCCTCGACCAAAGGGTTTCGGAGACGCCGTATTGAAGACTCAGCCTTTTGTAGGTGATGAGGCGTTCCTCGTTCAAGCGGGGGATACGTACATAACCTCGAGCCAAAACCAGCATCTAAAGCGCCTGATGGAAATGCATGAGGAATACGGATCGGACATCACATTCCTCGTTCAAGAGGTAGAAGATCCAAGGCAACATGGCGTTGTAGAAACAGAGGAAGAGAAAACCGGAATATATAAGGTGAATCAAGTCATAGAGAAGCCGGAGAGGCCGCCTACAAACCTCGCCATAATACCGGTCTACGTTTTCCATCCTGTTATCTTTAAAGCCCTAGAAACAACACGACCTGGAAAGGGTGGGGAAATTCAACTTACTGATGCCATACAAAAGGTGATCGAATGGGGCTTAAAGGTTTACGCAGTTGAGTTGGAGATCCATGAAACCAGGCTAGATATCGGAAATCCGGAGACGTATTGGGATGCCATTCGACTCTCATATCAGCATGTCTGCATTTGAATAGAGCAGCGTGATATGCATTTACTTTGCTGAAAGCATGGTTATTTAAAGTGGGTTAAAGTGGGTTAAATGAGAATTCTATATGTAACTCGAAAATATCCTCCATCGATAGGTGGTATGCAAAGGGTAAACTTTCATCTCTCTCAAGGTCTCAAGATGACCACAGATCTTGAGTTAGTCAGCTGGGGTGGTTCTCAAAAGTGGCTTCCCCTCATAATTCCGTATTTTTTCATTAAATCCCTATGGATCTACGCTAGAAAAGGACCCGACCACATTCATCTCGGAGACGCTCTGCTCTCTCCTTTAGGCTTAATCTTAAAATCTCTTTTTAAAAGGCCGGTCAGCGTCACAGTACACGGCTTAGATGTAACATGGAAATTCCGGCTTTACCAATTCCTGGTTCCCCGATGCTTGAAAAGGTTGGACAAGATAATTTGTGTCAGTGAACAAACGAGGAAAGAATGCATTATTCGAGGGGTCGATGAGGAAAAAATCGTTGTTATTCCTAACGGTGTCGATCCAGAGGAATTCTACATCACTGAAGGTCGGTTAGGACTCAAGGAAGATCTCTCCAACCGGCTTAAGATTGACTTAGGAAACAAGAAGATCCTTTTGTCTGTTGGTCGCTTGGTGGAAAGGAAGGGTTTTCACTGGTTTATTTCCGAAACCTTGCCAAGGGCTATAGGAAAAAGAGGAGACGTCCTCTATTTGATCGTTGGAAAGGGTCCGTTTGCAGGAAAAATTCGAGAAACCGTGCGAGACCATGACCTTAGAGACCACGTGCTCTTGTTAGGAGAGGTGGACAACGGGACGTTGCGGCTGCTCTACAACGTTTCAGACGTTCTTGTGATGCCCAACATAAAGGTTGAGGGGGATATAGAAGGCTTCGGCCTCGTCGCCCTGGAGGCGGCTTCCTGCGGGCTTCCCGTCGTAGCCTCCAACTTAGAGGGGATAAAAGATGCAATCAAACACGAAAAGAATGGGTTTTTAATTGAGCCCTACGACGCCCAAGAATTCACGAATGTCATCATAAAGTTATTGAAAAATGACGAGAAAAGACAGAAATTCGGAGAAGAAGCAAAGATTTTCGTCTTGCAAAATTATAGTTGGAAAACGATATCCCGGAGGCATCTGGAAGAGTTTACCGGAACAGGAGCCCGATAATGTTTCATACCATAGTAATTTTGACCGTCGAGGCTATAACGCTGTTAGCCTACGCCCTTATCGTAAGAGACCCAACGGCGGGGCTTCTAACCTTGGCTCTCGGCTATCTGATTTATCGAATCGAAGGCTATCGACGGAGTAGGATAGAACACAAAATATTCTCATCTGTCTCTAAAGTCACGGTTAAGAATTCTCAGAACAAGTTACCTACAATGGAGCAGGCAATAGAAGCTAGCCCATTCAAATTAGGAGCGCCATTAAGATACAAGTTCATATCCTCCACAATTTTTGTTGATAAAAGGAGCCGTGGAAGAACAAGGCTTTTGGACGTGGGGTGCGCCGATGGTTTATTGGCAGATTATCTCCGTGATTTTAATATTGTCTATATCGGCGTAGATTTAAGTTCCATGCCTCTTACTGTAGCGAGAGAAAAGAGGGAGCTCAACATTTTGTTAGGAGACGCTGAAAGGCTTCCGTTTAAACCGGAGACTTTTGATTATGTAGTGAGCAGCGATGTCTTGGAGCACCTTCATGACCCTAAAAGCTCCATAAAGGAGATGCGAAGAACTTGCAAAGCCGACGGAAAAATCGTCATAACCACTAAAAATGCCTCTGAAGTTAGGTCTCTAAACCTGTTCATCTGGCTTGAAAAGATACTTAGTATTTATTTTCCAAGCGTCCTATCATTTAGGGAGTATGTGCTCTTATCTAACGAAGCAATTATAGTGCATAGAGCCTTTACGCGCAGAGAACTAGAGGAAGTCATCCCTGAATCTGATTTGACCTGCTTAAAGTTTAGGATCGGTGACGTAAGGGTAGCAAACTACCTGATAGATAAACTTCCCATAGGCCATGATAGAAAACTTATGATCGCCCTCAAAATTGAAAAATTGATTAATCATCTACCAATCCTTAGAGGAATTATAGGCTCAAGGTTTTACATCGTTACAAAGCCTGCCGGGGGAGGATAAGATGAAGCCCTTTGTGTCCGTGGTGGTCCCAACATGCGACAGAGAAGCGCTGCTGAAAAGATGCCTCTTTTCCTTGTTTCAACAAACTTATTCTAAAGATCGGTATGAGATAATAGTTGCCGACGACAGCACAACCGACGAAACCAAAAGGCTAGTCAACTCCTCAAGCGTCTCCTCACCAAAAATAAGATATGTAAAAAGCGGAGGCAAATCAGGATCCACTCACACTATGAATGTTGGCGTCCAAGAGGCAAGGGGAGAAATAATATTCTTTATAGATGACGACTGCACAGCTGACCCAGAATGGATAAACGAGATCATTGAAATGTACGAAAAACATCCAGAAATAGACGGCGCCGGAGGACGAATTTTTTCCGATCCTACACAACCAAAGAATTTTATTATAAGATATATGGAAGCGTTAAAGCTCATCCCAGAAACGCAAGCAATAATTGGCAACAAAGCACCATTCACTGGCGGAGTTACATCATACAAGAAGAAAGCAATATACGACCTCGGTGGATTCGATGAAAACATAAAATTCGTCGGGGAAGATTACGATTTCCAAAAAAGATTTCGTGAAAAAGGATACAAGATAGCCTATGTGCCCACTGCCGTTCTTTATCATCATCAACGGGAAAAGATTATCGAATATTTAAAGCACGATTGTTTTGGAAGGGGAAGAGGATACTTTGCATATCTTTCCTATAAAAAAGGGAAAGCGTTAAGTTTCACTCTGATCATCGGCGCCTTTTTGTTGATCATCACTGTACTCTTTAATTTGGCTTATCTACCTATTCTTCTTATATCCTATTTTATTGGAGCGCTCTTGTTCGCTCAACATCGAGGTGCTCTTCGAAACCTTAGAAGAGCAGGTGCACATAATTTCTTAGTCTTCACGTCTTTTTTCATCCTTATCGAGCTTCCCCTAAAAATTGTTGGTTACATCCATAAAGGAATAAGCACGGCTATAGGAAGGAGTTAAAAAGTAAGCCTAAATACAGCGTATACAAATCGTTTAATTTAGAGGGGTAGAAACGTCAAACAAAGTTTACCGCCGCTTCAAAGACTACGATAAAGTGTTTAGAATCACAGACTCAAAGATTATTTTCCCTCCAGAAATTTACGATGAAATCACAAAAAACATGAAAGGAAACATATTAGACATCGGAACCGCGGATGGCTACAAGCTAAAAAATCTTTTGCTAAGATCAAACTTAGAGAAAATTAAGAGGATAGTGGCCATAGACCCGTCTCCCTTATATAAAAAAGCGAAGGAGAGATTAAATGAAATCAAAGGTGCCGAAGTTCATAACCTCGGCATAGAGGATTTCGATTGTAAAGAAAAATTTAATGTTATCCTGATGCTTGACACAATTGAACACCTCTTTGACCCCAAAGGAGCCTTAAATAGAATAGTAACCTTATTGAAACCAGAGGGTGCACTAATTTGTTCAACCCCAAACAAATGGATATACCACCTCGCTGAAGGAATAATTGGCAAAAGGACAGAGCAAACACACGTCAACGAGATGACCTATGGTCAGTTTATTTCCTTAATGGACTCTTACTTTGAGGAAACAAAATACATGGGCGTTTTACCCGTCATGACCCTCGGAAGGAAGTTTCCGAGGTTGTTAACGTCAAACCGATATTTGAGTTTTATTCCCATCTCCAGGACGATTTACTGCTTCGCTAAGAAGTCAAGGGTGAGGAAATGAGAATTCTACATGTGATTTACGATGACCTAAAGAACCCTTGGCTAGGCGGCGGAGGGGCTGTTAGAACCTTCGAGATTTATAAGCGCCTCGTAAAGAAGCATGAAATAACCGTTATCACCGGAAGTTACCCAAACGCAAAGAAGGAGCATAAGGAAGGCATCCTTTACGAGAGGGCGGGATCCAGCAGAGGCTACTTCCTAAGTAGGCTTTCCTACTCCCTTTCAGCGCCTAAACTCATAAAGAAAAAAGACCATGACATCCTAATCGATGATTTCTCTGCGTACTCCCCCTGCTTTTCTCCCTTACACACGAAAAAAACAATAATCGCCTCTATTCAAAATCTTTACTCGACGCATGCAGTAAAGAAATACAAGTTTGGGGTCATACCCTTCCTATTTGAGTCTAGGGGATTGAAACTCTACCAAAACTTCATATTAGTATCCCCCAGTCTTGAAGCGCAGTTAAAAACTAGGATTCTAAAGGAAGAAGGATCGCGAAAAAGCAGGGTTACCGTTATCCCAAACGGCGTAGATGAATCACTGTTTTCGTTAAAAACGTCCGAGGAAAATTATGTACTCTTTTTGGGCAGAATTGACGTATACCAGAAGGGCCTTGACACGCTATTAGAAGCATTTAAAGAAGTCGTAAAACACGAGAAAAAAGTGAAGCTCATCATCGTGGGCGGCGGAAAAGACGACGATAAATTAAAGAGAATGATTTCAAAAACCTCTTTGGACGATGTTGATTTTCTAGGACGAGTTTCTGATGAGAAAAAGAAACAACTGCTCTCCAAGTGTCTATTTGTTTGCATGTTTTCCAGATATGAAGCATACGGGATAGTTGCAATCGAGGTTGCAGCATGCGGAAAACCGGTTATTGGAACCAAAATTCCAGGGCTACGGGACACGATTAAGGATGGTGAGACCGGAATCTTAGTGGAACCAGATGATTCAAAGGAAGCATATAAAGCGATGATGAGGCTCATCGAAGATGAACATCTTAGAAAAAATCTTGGTATAAGTGGCAGAAGGTGGGCAAAGACGTTCAATTGGGATGCAGTAGCAAAAATGCAGGAAGAATTTTACTTTAAATGCCTTAAAAGCTGATTGGATATAATCGAGAAGAAAACGAAACTACCGTCCTAATCTAACCAACAAAACATGTTCGAAATTTTACCACGATCGCTCTAATCAAATGCTACGGTTTTCTACAAACTACACCAATTATCCAACCAAAATTTGGGTAAATTCTAGAAATATAATGGACAACATACCTTAAAATGCCTCTCTTTTTGATAGGAATAATTTTTACAACATCGATAATGAAACCAGCACCCTAACCTCATTGATGATTTCAGATTTTGAGTACAAACGGAAATGGGTTAGGTCCCATCGAAACCGTCCAAGTAACATTCTAATCCGAAACTGTATTCCGTTAGAATTTTGAGTAGTCAAATTATTTTTCCTCCCTTTTTTAATATTTTAAAAATTTCCTCTAAGAAAAAAGTTGGATCTAACACGTGTTCAATTACTTCACCTGCAACAACGCAATCGAAGTCATTTTCTGAAAAAGAATTCTGAAGTGCCATAGCATCAACACACATAAATTTAACATTGGAAAAATTCCTTTTTGCCTCTTCTATTAATTCAGGAGTTATATCAATCCCTACGACTTTGTTACCCAACCTAGCTATCATATCTGATATATGACCTAAACAACATCCTACATCTAAGACCGTATTACCCGTTCCAACGTGTTTCAAAATGAACTTAATGCGGGGATCATCTTTATCTACTTTCGAAGTTTTTAACTTGTTCCAGAGTAAGTGCTGTTGAAAGCTTTCTTAGTTTTAGTGACATAAATGCTCACTTCATGAATTAATTATAGTTCACCACGAAAACCATTAATAAACTGCTTTCTTAGCGTCCAGACCTATCTTCCGCCTTTTATCGTCTCCCTTAGCTCTTCTCTCAGAGTGATAAGCATGTCCGCGAGAAAACCAAAAATGAGGCTCATAATCCCCGACATGATCAACAAGACGGTTAATACAACACTTGGGATACGACCGACTACTCCATACATAAGCCATAAAGCGGTGAGGTACCCTCCGAGAATTAGTCCTAACCCAACCATTATAACCCCGAACAGTCCAAACAACTTCATTGGATGATAATCCCTGTAAGTTCTTAGGGCAATCATAAACGCCTTAACGGCATAAGTTAGGGGGTTAACGATAAGCCTAGATTCGCCGTATCTTCTTTTAGCGAAGAGAATAGGCACTTCCACGATCTCAAAGCCTTTTTCTACAACGTGAATCAACATCTCCTGCGTATACGTGTACTTTCCGTGAAGAAACACGTTCTCGGCTAGGTTTTTGTTAAACGCCCGGAAACCCGTTTGTGTATCTGTGAAAGGAAAGTCTGTGAGCCTTCGCATAAACCAAGTGAACATCCTATTCCCGGCATGTTTTATCCAAGGCATTTCCTCTATGTGCCCCGCGAAGCGCGATCCTAAAACTAAGTCCGCCTTTCCTTCCGTGATTGGACTTGTCAGCTTAGGCATTTCTTCTGGAAGATACTGGCCATCAGCATCAATTGATATGAAAATGTCCGCGTCCTTACTTAAACCAACTTTAATACCCGTTTTCAGGGCTTGGGCAAGGCCTCGATTACGTCTATGACGTACGACATGTGCACCTTCCCTTTGGGCTACCTCAGCTGTGCCATCTGTTGACCCATCGTCGACAACAATGATACAAACTTCATCACATATGTTTCGAGGAACCCGCCTAATAATTTCGCCGATAGTCTTTTCTTCATTATGTGCGGGTATAATCACTACTCCCTTCGTCCTTTCGTCAGACAACCCAAACCTCCTAGTTATTATCTAAATCAACAATATGTAAATATTCCTCTGCAACCTCAAGACAGCCTAACTGAAGAATCGTTGAAAATTAGAACGTATTTTATAAGTCCGCCGTTCTAATACCTCAGTGAAGGAAAAGGCGCCGTTCCAAATGGGCACTCTGTAAGTGATAATTTATGGATCTAAAAATTAAAGCACGAAAGATGGGCCAGGGAAGCCCTACTAGAGCATATTGTGGTTTCAGAGAAAGTGAAAATCATCCAAAAATATAGTTCAGGACGCTAAATAGATGTGGGGAGCGGTGATGGACAATATTTGCCTTATTTCAACTCTCGTGAACTCATAGCGACGGATATCAGTTTAATTAGATTGAAGAGAGCAAGCAAAAAAGTGAAGGCATCATTCATTTTAGCAGATGCCAGATATTTACCATTCAGAAATCACATCTTTGCCTTTTCCTAGTCTTCCGAAGTAAAAAAGCATTTAACTGAAAACGACGGAGAGAAAATGGTTAAGGAATTGATACGCATTAGTAAAAGAATAATTGTAATAACGACACCCAATTATAGTGTTCTCTCAAATTAATTAAAAAACCTGTTTAATCCAAGAAGGATAAGTGCATCAAAAGATGGGACCCTCCACCCCAGTTTTTACACGCCGAGAAAAATTAGAGAAATGGGATTTACAGTGCATGGTATTCTAGGCGATATATCAATTAAACTAAGATTCTTTAATAATCCAACAATAAGAAAAATCCTTAAACCCATTCTATTAAACCCATTCTATATAGGCGGCCAAACCTTTCAAGTACACTGGTCGGAATAATTGACAAGCGTTCTCTTTAAATGTTAAAAGTTAATGTGAGATGTTAACGATAGCCTTCCAATCATGAAGGCATTAGGTTACGCTTCCATTTGGTTTGTTAAAGGAAGAAAAGTTAATTGAACATTAGGTACACGATACACCACCATTCTCCACCATCCTGGAATAAGCAAATACGAAGCTCTAGAATCATTAGAGTTAATCATAGTTTACTCTGTAACTTTCTAAGCCGTTAGATACGGTGAGAAGAACGAGAAATGAAGGCTTTTCTTTTTGAATAAAGTTGAAAACAATACCAGAACTCTTTAGGCCGGTGTTCAGCCATATCGTGATGTTGTTCGCCCTAAACCAAGATTCAAGGGCGGTCATGTTATAGTCTCCATAATATAGAGGGGTGTAAAAGCTACCGATTATATTCTCTGCGTGGATGTTCCATGGCTCATTGCAAAATACATAGTTCAAGAGTACGCTGTCACAGACGATGGTGCCACCGTTATAGTATCTTAAAGTAGCTTCCACAATTTCATGCGCTCCACTAATGTCCGGTTGTCTAACCTGAACTTTCTGAATCACAGGCACCATAGATACTGCAGCTAATGCAATCAGAGCGACTAGGATTATGTTTATGTAAAGCCTCGTGAGCTTTCTGTAAAGAAAACCCGCTATTATAAGACTTCCAAGGGCTAAATCCACTATAAAATATTTGGACGTAAGGGGAAAGAGATTGAAAATGCCATCACGATAGAAAAAAACATTGAAAATTGAAACTCCTCCCATACTCCATTGAATCCCGTGAAAGGTGACGACTCCAAGAGAGAAAACGTAAACAAAGTAGTTTTTCGGCTTTTTCTTCACCATGTATAATAGAATAGCGGCTGAACAGAGGACAATAAAGATCCAGAACAGGCGCCAAAGTTGCCCGGAAAGTGAAAGCCCTCCAGGGGTTGGGTTTGTTACTGTGAATCCAAAACCGCCAAATAACCCGTAATATAAGGGATATATGAAATTTCCTGTATGCGTTAGATAAACGTAGGAGAAGGGAACCATGACGAGTAACCATCCGGAAACGACTGGAATAAGCTTATCCACCTTGTTCTCTTTTTCGTAAAATAAGATCGAGAGGCATACGCCAAAGGTTATTGGCCAGAACTCTATACGGGACTGGGCAGCGAGTCCTAAAAGGATGCCCGAATAAAACAGGTTTTTATCCCAAACATATAAAGCTGCGACGAAGAAGAAGGCAGCCATTGTTTCGTAAAGGTTAAGGATATTCCAAATGACGAAGCCTGGAAAGATGGAAACAAAAAAGGCAGCAAATAAACCGATCTTTTTGCTGAAACGCTCCTTTCCGACGAGGTATATGAAGGAGGCGGTTAGGCTGCTTAAAACCATGTTTAACACCCTGAAGGGAATGTTAGAGGCTGTGCGGAAAAGCCCCATTAAAAACGCTTGAGTTAGACTGGGTAGGATGGGATATAGGTATTCGCATCCATGTAGGTCCCACATCCTTCCGTGTTTTAAGCCTAGGTGAAGCGTGAAGTACCCTATTTGCCAAAGGTGGTAGCTAACTGACTTCCAGTCAACAGAAATAAGAGAAAAAACAACCAAACGAACGAACAAAGCGAAGCAAAAAATTAAAAGAGGTACGCGTTTGGCTTTTAACCAATTCACCAACCGAACAATTATCATTTCTGAAAACCCATTGTGCGAGGTCAATGTAACCTCCAACCTTCTGTCAAATACGACATTACCTTATCCATTCTACCCGCCACACAAGCCCTTTATCTATGTCTTTAGTAATCCATACTTTTATAGGATGTTTTAAGATTTTATTACTTTTTGCACATTCGCTTCGTAGAGTAAAACAGCTTGGCCCTCATTTTTTGGTAAGCTAGGAAGATTTCTAAGAAGAAAAAACAAGCGTTCCGACACGTCTAAATATTTCTCCCCCAAGATTTTCGTTAACGCTTTCCTTAGTAGTTTTAAATCATCTGAAAAATATCTTTTTAGTTCATTTCTTTCAACCAGAGCGATGTTAAGTGCGTAACCTATTGCGTGATGCTAATACCCCCTCCTTATTCTGGGCCTCTCTAAGAAGATCAGGTTTAAGGCCAACCATGCTCAGAATATTGTCAATTCAAGCTTTAACATCCTCTCTTGCAAACCCGGGGTCGAGCCCGCTTACCAGATCATTAACCCAAACATCACAAACTGCATCAGTTGCATCTCGTAACATCAACGCCCGCTTCACAAAGTTCGGATCATCAACCTCGTATCCGCTGTGGAATAATGTAACAGTAAAGATCGGGTCTATGTTTTCAGCCAACTTGGCGTGACCAAACTCGTATATGAAATCTTGTATCAACCTTTCGATGACCTTGGCATCCATTGTGTCGAAGTATATATAGTGCTCTCTAACATCAGCGAAACTATTTAATTTACGCGCTAGGTAGAATAGAGGATCAAGTAGGAGCAGATGGTGGGAGAAGTGAGAAGGGTCTTGTTGCTTGCTGTCGTTCTTTTCGTGCTGATACTGTCGTTCTTCTCTTATCAGCATTTTTTCGTTAAGCCGCCAAGTCCCTATCCACCCGGCATGAGTGACGTAGACAAGGCGGCTATGAAAGCCGATGGCATTCAAGCCAACGAACTGAGAGAGGTGACGGACGCCCTAAAAAGGAATGACAGCGGAAAGGTGATCTACGGCGACCGCTTCATGCGTTGGACCGTTCTGGCTTACACGT
>Ga0209991_10000921_pt1 | contig 13164 bp, 15 predicted proteins | sample ChitaG_FD_183167 | JGI IMG/M metagenome (GOLD analysis project Ga0209991, IMG submission 183167) | Deep subsurface microbial communities from South Pacific Ocean to uncover new lineages of life (NeLLi) - Chile_00310 metaG (SPAdes)... | ecosystem: Environmental > Aquatic > Marine > Oceanic >...
GCAGCTGTTTTTTTGCCTTTTTCATCTACAATATATTTTTCTTTTTTAAAAACTTGCATCTATTGCTCTCCTTTCTATGAAGATAAATATTCAATACATTTTCAAATTTATATTTCATTTTGTTTTTTATTATAGATTATTTAATTAAAATTAGCAATTTTTCTTTAACCATATATTCTTGCTTTTTTCACTCAAATATAATATAATATTTTTAAGTTCACATCCTGAACATTATATTTAATATCTTGTATTTTAAAACTTGCAACTTGCAACTTGAAACCGGTCGACCGAAGGGAGACCCTCATGTCCGACTACAAAAAACTAAAAGTCTGGGAAGATGCCCATCAATTTACTATTGATATCTACAATATTACTCAGAAATTTCCTGATGATGAAAATAATGTTTTATATATATGTTCTTATAAGCAAAAAAGATAATAAATTTTGTGTTGGTTATACAGATGATTTAAAAAGAAGAATTGAGCAACACAATAATGGTTATGTTGAATCAACTAAGCATAGAAGACCATTAAAATTAATTTATTATGAAGTTTGTATAAATCAACAAGATGCTTTACATAGAGAAAAGTATTTAAAAACAAGTTTTGGTAAGAGATATATTCGAAATAGGTTAAAAAATTATCTTATAAATAGATAAATTAAGTAGAAGGCTGTGCTTGCCCTGTTAAATTAATAAGATATTTGAGAAGACAATAAAGGATTAATATTTATAAAAAATATTTTTGATGTAAAAATACTTATTTAACAGGTGGCAATTGGACAATGGTAATCTAATTAGATTCTTAGGGATAGCCAAAGGTTCCGCCTTCGAAACAGAATATCAAATCCTTCTTGCTAAGGATTTAAATTATATTACTAATGAAAAATATAAACTTTTACTGGCAAAAATTCAATCAATTATCTGTATGCTAACGGGCTTAATTAAATCTCTTAAGTCTAAAAACTATAAACTAAAAACTAAAAACTAAAAACCGTGAGGTTTTTCTCATGCCCAAATCTAAACATCTAGACACTCTATTAGAACTAAAAGACGACCCCTCTCTATCCCAGCGTTCTTTAGCCCACAAGCTAAACATCTCTCTGGGTCTAACTAACTCTATCCTGCAAAACTTGATTCATAGGGGACTAATCAAGGCCCAAAAGATGACCGGTCGTAAAATTCTCTATCTTATCACCCCAAAAGGGATGGTTCAGGCAACTAATTTTATTTACGACCGGGTTCGGGAAACTCAGCACTACTATCAATATACCAAAGACCTGCTTACTACCCACTTTACCAATCTATACGATAAAGGGGCAAGAAAGGCATTCATCTATGGCACCGGCCAGCTGGCTGAAATAACCTATCTCTCTCTCCTGGATAGTCCCTTAAAATTACACTCCATTCTAACCGATGACTCTGCATCCTCTAAAAAGAAATTCCTGGGCCACGAGGTGCTAACTTTACCTGATTTTATCGAAAAATATTCCCTGCAGCTTTCTGAAAAATCTCAGAAAGAATTGGTAATTATATCTACCGTCAACCCGGGTAAACTCCAGCAAGAAATAAAAAAACATAAAAATATTAAAGGCAATCTGAAGATTGTTAATCCCGAAGATATTTTAAAAAATATCCAATAACAGATTGGCTGATTGAATACGCTTGCATTTCTCACTCGAATACAATACAATATTTCTAAGTTCACATCTTGAACATTGATTGGCCGGCTGGCAGACCGGGTGACCAGTAGACTGAATGAACTCGCATCTTGTATTTTTCTTTGTATTTTGTTTCTTTGCTTGCAACTCGAAACCTGCAACTTGTAACTTGAAACGCTTAATATACAAGGGTTTCAAAGATCTCTCAAAAATATAAAAAATATTCATTACGTAAATCATTACAAAAATAAGTAAAAAAGTGCTAAAAATAGCTTTTTATAGCTCTTGAAATGGTTGGTATATAAGGCTTTTAAGCGAAAACTACGTATAACGCGTATAACGCATTTTTTAAGGTCCTTAAGGTAAAACCCTATCTTTTACCAAAAAAACGCCATGAGGAGCGTTATATTAGATAAAACTCAAAAGGCTTATATTATAAGGGTTTTAGGCAGCTAAATAATAAAATAATTAACTGTTCATTAAATTAATGGAAAAGAAGAACCGTTCTCCTGTTGCATTAGAGAAAAGGAGGATTAATAAAATGAATTGGTTATCAAAGCATTTTTATGGTTCTATAGTAACGATATTCATAATTTTCTTTTTTATAGGTGTTTTCTTTTATCACCCTATAATGCACATGGGCTTATATTGGATACCGACAGTAGCACTGTTATACTTTTTGGATACATATTATTGCCAGTTTTTAGAAGATTAGATAATCTCAATGAAAAACTCGAAAAACCAATTTTAGAACGCATTGCAAAAATCATTAACGATTCTTTAGAAGCTGATAAAGAGTTACAAGGATATTTTCCAAAGGATTTTGAATTTAAAAGCAAAAATGCTTATGTTAGATTAATCAACGACTATTCATTCCGAGAATTTAGCAGTGCCCCTGTCTTTGGTCGAGTCAAAACATCAGTAGCTGATTATTACTTTTATAATTTTATGGCTATCGGTTTTAAAATCTGTATTTTTATTGATGCACTTGCATTTTTTATTTATATTGCACTTAAATATTCAAATTGTAATACTTCATTGATGTTTTTAGGTTTACCAGTTCAAGAAGTTGCATTATTGGCAATTTTCTCTGGGATTATTTGTTATATAATAGCTAAATATTTTATAAATATTGCAAATAATACTCATGGAAAAAGAGTGCAAAATTTGAGATTTTTACTTATTCATCAACAAGAAGACGAAATTAAAAAATTGATCAGTTGTTTGAAAGAAGATAAAAATCTCCGATTGATAGCAAAGGAAGATATCGAGATACCTTAAATGATTGATTGGGATTGAGATTGAAGAAACAGAATTTTTAGCAAATAGGATTATAGGTTAGTTTTTTGATAAATTTTGGAGTTGGAAAATTGATAAATTGATTGATTGATTGATTGATTGTTATCACAAGATAGGAGGAAATAATAATGCCATTTACAAATAAAGTAATTTTAGTTACCGGGGGACGGGTTCTTTTGGTAAAAAATTTACTCAAATTATCCTACAAGAACATGACCCAAAAGCCATTCGTATATTTTCTCGCGGTGAGCTAAAACAATAACAAATGCGGAAACAATTTTATTTGGTTCGGTAAGTGTCATGTTTGTGAGAATACTAGAATTTATTATAATTTATAATTTTTTTAAGGAGGTACATCAGGATGAAAGTAGTTATTCTTGCCGGAGGTTTCGGAACTAGACTTAGCGAGGAAACTGATATTAAGCCTAAACCTATGGTAGAAATAGGTGGTTATCCTATTATTTGGCACATTATGAAGCTTTATTCAGCTTATGGTTATAATGATTTCATTGTATGTTTAGGGTATAAAGGTTATCTTATTAAAGAGTATTTTGCAAATTATTTTTTACATATGAGTGATGTAACTTTTAATCTAAAAACAGGAGAAATTATTCTTCAAAGTTCAAATTCAGAAGATTGGCAAGTTACTTTAGTTGATACAGGATTAGATACAATGACTGGCGGAAGAATAAAAAGAATAAAAAATTATATTGGTAATAGTGCCTTTTTATTAACATATGGAGACGGTGTTAGCGATGTGAATATCAAATCTTTAGTAAAATACCATAAAAAGAACCATAAATATGCTACTCTTATTGCTGTTAGACCTCCTGGAAAATTTGGTTCCCTGATTTTGGGAAATTTAAGCAGGGTAAGACAATTCGTTGAAAAGCCAGCAGGAGATGGTTCATGGATTAATGGAGGTTTTTTTGTATTAGAACCAACAATATTCGATTATATTCAAGGCGATAATACATTTTGGGAAAAAGAACCTTTGGAAAAATTAGCAAAAGACAGTCAACTTACAGCATATAAACATTTTGGATTTTGGAGATGTATGGATACATTAAGGGATAAAAGAGAATTAGAAGAATTATGGAGATCTGGCAATCCGCCTTGGAAGGTATGGGAATAGTGGAGGAAATACCAGAAGTTATGGACAGCAATTTGAAACCTATGATATTAGATGAAATAATAAATAAAATAAAGCTTTAATATTTGTCCGCGAAAAAAGCGAAGGAAATATTGGATAGGAAAGCAAGATATACTTTAGAGGAGTGTTTAAGAAGAACCATGGAGTGGTATAAAAAGTTTTTTAATGAAGAGGTTAATAAACAATGAAGGTTATTTTCCTTGGTACTAATGGATGGTATGATACAAAAACCGGGAATACCACATGCATACTTATAGAAACAGATGATTATTTTATTATCCTTGATTCGGGTAATGGTATTTATAAAATAGACCAGTATATTAGAAGTAAAAAGCCGATTCATCTCTTTCTTAGTCATTTTCATCTTGACCATATTGTTGGTCTACATATCCTAAATAAATTTGATTTTAGTCAGAGAATGTATATTTACGGGCAGGCAGGTACAAAAGATATTTTGAATACAATAATTAATGAGCCTTACACAATTCCATTTGACAAACTACCATTTAAAGTGGAGGTTTATGAGCTTTCCGAAAGGTTGCGCAATATTCCTTTTTTAGTAGAATACAAATATCTCTTTCATTCTTCAAGATGTTTAGGGTATCGATTTGAACTTGATGGGAAAATACTCACTTATATTCCCGATACCGGGATTTGCAAAAATGCAGTAGAACTGGCGGAAAATGCTGATTTACTTATTGCTGAATGTTCATTTAAGATAGGACAGCGTAATGTAGAATGGCAGCATTTAAATCCCGAAGATACAGTACAAATTGCGAAGGAAGCGAATGCTAAAAAATTGGCTCTGGTTCATTTTGATGCGAGTATATATCGTTCCCTTGAAGAAAGGATTGAAGTGCAGGAGAAAATGAAGGAGGTATTTGAAAATCTTATAGTCACATTTGATAATATGGAGATGGCAATATAAAGGGGAAAATGAGACACGAAGATGAAGAAGAGAAGGAGGGAAAAAAATAAGAAGGTAACCAAAAGAAGTGGGGAAATGAGTAAATTAACACAAGGGGAAGTAAGTATGAACTCTAATCGAGTGTGTGTAGCAGATTATATAGCAAATTTCAATCTTTCATCAGATCTTCTGCATCATTGGAAAAAGCGATATCCATGGAGTAAATTGGACGACTAATCCACTCAGGAAGAGGTTGTGTTGGATAGGATCAATAAGCTGGAACAAATATTAGGAAGATTGACCCTAAAGATGCGAGTTTTTAAAAATCCTTGCAAAATACTAAAGGAAACAGAGAAAAGAGAAAGTTGGTTATCACCCCACGGTTTATGTTAGAGAAAATAAAGGGAGGCCATAAATGAAAGTAAAGAATGATATTTTTCGTAATTTGTTTATTTTTGAGATGGCAAATAACCATATGGGCAGTTTGAACCATGGTCTACGAATGGTTTATGAGTTTGCAGAAGTAAAGAAGAAATATGATTATAATTTTGCATTTAAATTTCAATTCAGGGACATTGATACATTCATCCATCCAAACTATAAAGACAGAATGGATTTAAAATATGTTAAACGTTTTGCTGAGACAAAATTGTCGGTTAAAGGATTTGAGATATTAAAAAGTGAATTAGGAAAAAATGGGTTTATTTCGATTTGTACCGGATTTGATGAAAAGTCAATAGATTTGATTGAGAAAATGGATTTTGATATTATTAAAATTGGTAGTTGCTCTTTTACAGACTGGCCATTACTGGAAAGGATTGCTTTAACAAATAAACCAATTATTGCTTCTACAGGAGGCTCATCATTAAATGATATTGATAATGTAGTCAGTTTTTTCCAACATAGGGATAAGCAGTTGGCTATTATGCATTGTGTTGGTGAATATCCAACAAAAGCAGAAAATCTTCAATTAAATCAAATTAATTTACTCATTAAACGTTATCCCGATATAACAGTTGGATATTCAACACATGAAGACCCTAACAATATTGATTCCATAAAAATTACTATAGCTAAGGGCGCAAAGATATTTGAAAAGCATGTCGCAGTAGAAACCGATGAGTTCCCGAAAAAAAATGCCTACTCTGCGACACCGAACCAAATTTCACAATGGTTGAAATCAGCAAATCTTGCCTTTGAAGTGTGTGGCGTTAGTAATGAAAGGGCAGAATTTTCTAAAAAGGAACTTGCCAATTTGCGACAATTTAAACGGGGTGTATTTGCATCTCAAAAAATTAATAAGGGTAGTGTTATTGATCCATCCAGTGTTTTCTATGCGTTTCCCAATCAAGACAATCAATTATTAGCGAATGATATGTCTAAATACACAGAATATATAGCAAAAAAGGATATCAATGTTAATGAGCCAATTTTCTCTTCGAGTGTCGAGAAGGCTGAAAAAAGGGAACAGATTTATTCAATTGTCCAAAAGGTGAAAGGATTATTAAAAGAGGCAAATGTGGTCTTCCCTGGAAAGGCAAATTTAGAAATTTCTCATCATTATGGTCTTGATCGATTTTATGAGTATGGGATTACGATGATTACAGTTGTGAATCGAGAATATTGTAAAAAACTTATAATCATGCTGCCTGGTCAAAAGCATCCTGAACAATTTCACAGGAAAAAGGAAGAAACCTTTGTTGTGCTTTATGGTAAAATACAGTTGACTTTAGATGGGAAAAAAGTTGAATATGACATTGGAGATGTTGTTACGGTAAAACCGGGGGTAAGGCATGCTTTTAATACTAAAACTGGTACCATCATTGAAGAAATATCCTCTACGCATTATGTTGATGATTCATATTATACGGATGAGTCAATCATGCAAAATAAGCAAAGAAAAACATTTCTAAGTCATTGGATTGATTAATTACTTATAAGTAAATAATCTGTTTGAGGAAAGAAAAAATGAAAACAATTATATGGGATGTAGATGATGTATTAAATGATTTAATGTATTCCTGGTTTAAAGAATACCGGCGTGTATGTGATCCTAACTCCAATTTAAGTTACCATGACCTTATTCAGAATCCGCCTCATGAAATTTTGGAGATTACTTTAAATGAATATAAGTTATCTTTGGATAATTACAGAAATTCAGAAAAGGGCAGAAATTTAAAACCTAATGAACAAATCATTGACTGGCTTAGAAGAGATGGTCCAAAATTTCGACACGTAGCCCTAACCACAAGACCAAAACAAACAATTCCATTTTTGGCTGAATGGATATTCCACCACTTTGGAGACTGGATACGGACATTGAGTTTCATTCCATCATATAGGGAAGATAAAAAATTACCTGTTTATGATAAGACAAAAACAGATTTTATAATATGGCTGTGCAAAGCGGATTATTTTATTGATGACTCAGAAGAAAATATAAAAGCTGCTGAAAAAATCGGTATCACTTCTTTTTTATTTCCACAGCCTTGGAATGATGGAAAACTGACTGTTAAAAAGATATTGAAAAAAATTTCTAACTAAGTGGAGAAAATTTTATGATAAAACTGTCTGATTATGTTATTCAGTTTATTGAAAATTTAGGAGTTAAACATATATTCTTATTACCGGGTGGCGGAAGTATGCACCTGGTTGATTCCGTGGGGAAAAGTGAGAAACTGGATTATGTATGCAATCTTCATGAGCAGGTATGTGCTATTGCTGCAGATGCTTATGGACAATACACAAATAATCTGGGGGTTGCACTAGTAACAACTGGTCCTGGTGGTACGAATACCATAAGCGGTGTAGCAGCAGCTTGGTTGGACTCAACGCCAATGCTGATTATATCCGGGCAAGTAAAACGGGCTGATATGGTTGGGGAAAGTGGTGTTCGCCAAATGGGATTTCAGGAAATCAATATTGTAAGTATAGTAAAAACAATTACCAAATATGCGATAACAGTAAAAGAACCAGAAAAAATCAGATATCATTTAGAAAAAGCTGTATCACTTGCCAAGAATAATCGACCCGGTCCTATATGGGTCGATATCCCCTTAGACGTCCAGGCGATGATGATTGATGAAGAACAATTAATTGGTTTTGAAGAAGAATCGAATGAACAAATAAAGCAAGATAAGTTGAATAAAAAAGTCAGGCAGGCAATTCAATTACTAAATCAATCAGAGAGACCAGTTATTTTAGTAGGAAATGGCGTTCGTCTTGCTGATGGAATTAAAGATTTTTTGGATATGATTGATTTGTTAAAAATACCTGTTTTAACAACTTGGAAAGCTATTGATTTTTTAGCAGAGGATCATCCATTATTTGCAGGTAGACCCGGAGCTGTAGGACAACGGGGTGCGAATTTTACGCAACAAAATTCGGATTTTATTTTAGGTATCGGAGCTCGTTTGGACTTTGGACAAACAGGATATAATCATAAAAATTTTGCCAGAGCTGCAAAAAAAGTGATAGTTGATATCGACCAAAACGAGATTAATAAATTAGATATGCATATTGATGTACCTATTTGTAGTGATGCGAAAATGTTTATTCGGGATTTTATTAAACAGAAAAATAAAATAAAACCAATTCATCGAACTAATTGGTTAAGAAAATGTAAAGAATGGCAGACAAAATATCCTGTTATATTGAAGAAATATTGGAAACAGAAAAATTATGTAAATAATTATGTGCTGATTGAGGTCTTATCTGATGAAATGTCTGAAAATGATTTGCTTGTCCCAGGCAGTTCCGGTGCAAGTAGTGAAGTGACTATGCAAGCATTTAGAGTAAAAAAAGGACAGAGAATTTTCAATAGTGAAGGGCTCGGTCCAATGGGATGCGGAATTCCTGCCAGTATTGGAGGATGTATTGCAAGCGGTAGAAAAAGAACTGTGTGTATTGATGGCGATGGTGGATTTTATATGAATGTGCAGGATTTGGAAACTGTAAAAAGATTAAATCTTCCTATAAAATTTTTTGTTTTAAACAACCAAGGATATGCATCTATTAGAAATACACAGAATAGTTATTTTGAAGGTCGTTATGTAGCTAGTGGTCGTACAAGTGGTTTGACACTACCAAATACAATGAAGATTGCAGATGCTTTTGGTATTTCTTTTATCCAAATAAAAAATCATAAAGGTATTAGAGAAAAAGTTAGAGAAGTATTAAATATTGAAGGTCCTGTAGTTTGTGAAGTGATATTACCATTTGAGCAAGTTACTGCCCCGAAACTTTCATCATATCAGAAAAAAGATGGAAGTTTTGTTTCCAAACCATTGGAAGATTTATGGCCTTTTTTAGATAGAGAAGAATTTAAAGCAAATATGATTGTAAAGCCTATAGAGGAATAAAATGATGAAAATATTAATAACCGGAGGAAATGGGTTTATTGCTAAAAATTTATTTGAACAATTGAATATTGAACAGACTGTGTTATCTCTTAATAGAAAAGATCTTGACCTTTTGGATTCTTCAAAAGTTTTTGATTATATAAAGAGCAATCAATTCGATGTAATAATACATACGGCAACGTACGACGCCGCACCAAAACATTCGACAAAAGATCCATCAAAAGTCCTGGAAAATAATTTAAAAATGTTCTTTAACATTTCCAGGTGTAAAGATGATTTCGGCAAGATGATTTATTTTGGTTCGGGTGCGGAGTTTGGTCGTGAAAATTGGATACCTAAAATGAAAGAAGATTATTTTGATCAACATGTTCCGGTAGATCAATATGGTTTTTCAAAATACATAATGACTAAATATGCGCAATTAAGCAGTAATATGTATAATCTTAGGCTTTTTGGAGTATTTGGTAAATATGAGGATTGGCGAGTTCGTTTTATTTCAAATGCTTGTTGTCGTGCAGTCTTAAACCTGCCTATTAGAATTAATCAAAATGTATTTTTTGATCATCTGTATATTGATGACTTAATAAAAATTGTTAACTGGTTTATTAATAATAAAACCCAGAAGAATGTATATAATGTTTGTACTGACAATGTTAATGATTTTAAAACTTTAGCTGAAAAAATTATTAAAATATCAGGCAAAAGATTGGATATAAATATTAAAACAGAAGGCCTTGGTAGAGAGTATAGTGGAGACAACTCATTGCTTTTGAAAGAATTAAAGGATTTTGAGTTTATTTCAATAGATGAATCAATTGAAGCTTTATATGATTGGTATGAATCAAACAAACACATTATTGAAAAAGATAAATTGTAAAAAATGCTGCCACGGAGATACTTTATGAATATACATAAAACAATCGAATTCTTGGATAAGCAGATTTCAGACCCTTCATCAGGATTACCTGAAGAGTTGTTTCTCTTTATTAGCCGACTTACTCCAATGGTAAATGTTGATCTCCTTATAAAAGATGAAAACGGAAGGACACTTTTATCATGGAGAGACGATTCATTTGCTGGTGCAGGTTGGCATTTACCTGGCGGTATTGTGCGATTCAAGGAAAAACTCGAAGAAAGAGTTCTGAAAGTTGCAGAAACAGAAATTGGTACTGTGGTTGAGTTTGATCCTGTTCCAGTTGCGATCAACCAGGTTATCTGTGATCACGATACGAGAGGACATTTTGTATCAATATTATATAAGTGCTTTCTTTCCAGTAAATTTATCCCTACGAATACAGGGTTAACAAACACTGATAAGGGGTATCTTGTGTGGCATGATTCTTGCCCTGAGAACATGGTAGAAGTGCACGAAATGTATAGGAAGTATATATAAGGAGTATTTTTATGGCAATAAATCAGTGTAGAGTATGTAACCATAAATTTTCCAAAGAACCATTACTACGGTATGAGAATATGCCAAGGGCTGCTCAATTTTTGCCAGACGCAGAGTCGCTTGAAAATGATAAAGGAGTTGATCTGGAAGTCTGCCAGTGTTCAGGCTGTGGATTGGTACAGCTAAGCAATGATCCCGTCCCTTATTATAAAGAGATTATACGTGCCGCTGCTTTTTCAGAGGAAATGAAAGGTTTCCGAATGAAGCAATTTACTAACTTCATACAAAAATGTTCACTAAAAGGAAAAAAAGTTATTGAGATCGGCTGTGGCCGTGGAGAGTACCTGTCCATTATGCAGCAATTTGGTATAGAGGCTTATGGATTGGAGCATTCAGAAGAATCGGTGAGGTAGTGTGTCGAAAATGGTCTAAAGGTTTCAGAAGGATTTATTCAGGGCAGTACTGGTAGCTTAAATAATGCTCCATTTGATGCCTTTTTTATATTGAATTTTCTTGAACACCTACCTGACCCAAATTCAACTCTGAGAGGAATATATAACAATTTGACAGATGACGCTATAGGACTTGTCGAGGTGCCAGTTTTTGATATGATTTTGCGAAACAAACTTTTCTCTGAATTTATAGGTGACCATCTACTTTATTTTACTAAGGAAACTTTAACTGCAACATTAAGGCTAAATGGTTTTGAAATTATTGACTGTAATGAAGAGTGGTACGAATACATAATTTCTGCCACTGTAAAGAAAAGGAGGAAATAAAATGACACCACTAACACCAATTGAAATTGAAAAAAGGAATAAACTTAAAATTAACAAACCACTTGTTTATGATAAAGTTATTAAATATGATGAGAAACTTAATAATGGTGAAAGTATAGCTATCATACAATTTCAGTATGATTACAAATGTAATTTCCATTGTAGGCATTGTTCGGTTAGTAGCTTTCAACATAGGAGGGGAAGTAGATCTTTTACAATTGCTGATGTTAAGGAATTATCACGTCAAGCAGATGAATTAGGTTTAGGTCATATTGATGTAACTGGTGGAGAACCACTTGTGTTTCCAGATCTCGATCAACTTATAGAGGCTATTGATCCGTCTAAGTTTTATCTTCAAGTAGATACTAATGGTTGGCTAATGACTGATGAAAAGGCTAAACATTTAAAAAGCATTGGTGTTGATAAGATTCAATTGAGTCTTGATAATCTTGTGGCAAAAGAACATGATGACTTCCGAAGGAGAAAAGGGTCCTACGTCAGAGCATTACACGCTATAGATTCAATCCAGAATGCGGGACTCAACTTGCAGATCGCTACTGTTGTTACTCATCAAAGAGCACGATCTGAGGAATTCATTCAATTTTTAGAATTTGCTAATAGCAAAGGTGCTGCAGTATCTGTAGTATGGCCTAAACTTGTAGGTGAGTGGGAAGGCAAGTTTGATATAGTTATTACATCAGAAGACATTGCATATATACATGGACTTAGATCTAAATATAATGTATATGATCATTTGACTCCTGCGTATGGTCAGAATATTGGTTGTCTTGCTGTTAAACGTATGATTTCAATTACTAAATTTGGTGATGTTATGCCTTGCATCTGGATGTATTTTTCACTTGGAAACTTTTTCAATGAATCACTAAAGGATATACTTCAACGGGGAATGAAATATTTTGGGAAATATCAAAGTAAATGTCTTGCATCAGAGTCTAAAGAGTTTATTGATAAATATATTACCAAGACATACGGAAAAGATTTACCTGTTCCGATAGAAGAAATTATACCAGAAGGAGAATATATATTGTGAAATATAGACCTTGTGCGGTATGCGGAAGTAAAGATGTAGAAGTGCTTCACAATTTAAAATTCAAATTGCTTGAAGGGGTTAAGCTTCCAGATAATTATGATATAGTTATTTGTAATACTTGTGATTTTGTTTATGCGGATACTTCAGCTACTCAGGATGACTATGATAAGTTTTATAAGGAGCATAACATATACGAGAACGCAGCCAGTTATAGCGATATGGAGAAGTATAAAAATATTTTTGAAAGTTTAAGTAAAAGTTGGGATAAGGACAAAAGTATTTTAGAAATAGGCTTTGCTAATGGCGAATTATTAAAAATGTTTAAAGAAGCAGGTTACCAGCGACTATATGGGTTAGATCCGAGTAAAAGTTGCGTAGACAATTTAAACAAAATTGGTATACCAGCCTTTCAAGGAAGCCTGTTAAAACACGATATAAAAGAAGAGTTTGATTATATAATATTATCTCATGTCTTAGAACATATCTTAGACTTAAAAAGTGCAATTAAAAACATTTACGATTTATTAAAATATAATGGTCAGGCTTACATAGAAGTTCCAGA
>Ga0209991_10000922_pt1 | contig 13161 bp, 13 predicted proteins | sample ChitaG_FD_183167 | JGI IMG/M metagenome (GOLD analysis project Ga0209991, IMG submission 183167) | Deep subsurface microbial communities from South Pacific Ocean to uncover new lineages of life (NeLLi) - Chile_00310 metaG (SPAdes)... | ecosystem: Environmental > Aquatic > Marine > Oceanic >...
TCTGATAAAGTAGCTCAGCCTAATATTATGAAATATAAAAGAATTCCAGTCTTTTGTTATTCGGGGTTTACATGCACAGGGCATGAGCTTTCCAAAACATTCTTTTCTATGTGCGCGCAAGTCGCAACGATTCTGATGCTGCTAAATTTGTTGCTAAATTGCTAGTAAGATTATCCAAACGAATTCAATTGCTTATCGGGAATAGAAACATACTCAAGATGAAACAACTAGTCTAGGGTGCAAGATGTGGCCCTTCAGGAAATGAGACAAGAATTTAGGCAATACAATGCCTCGGATATGAGAATACCAGTTGTGAGAAAGATTTCCGCCCAGTATTTTCAAAAGGTAAGAAAAAAGCCTAGAGATGAAATATTCCAGTTGTGTGAAGATTTGTTGAGATCAGGTAATTGGATGGAGAGAGCTGTGGCATTTGATTGGGCTTTTCGTCTTAGACGACAATATGAGAAGACTGATTATCATCTGTTTGAGTCATGGTTGAAAAAACATGTGGATGGCTGGGGATCGTGTGATAATTTTTGCACGCATGCTTTTGGAGCGTTCATTCTTCAATTTCCTGAGTTCCTACCAAAGCTTAAGGAATGGGCGAAATCTCCTAATCGATGGATAAGGCGCGCATCTGCAGTGATCCTGATATACTCAATAAGAAGAATGAAATATCTTGCGAATGTTTTCGAGATGGCTGATAATCTTTTAATGGATCAAGACGTGATGGTGCAAAAAGGCTACGGATGGATGCTAAAGGAGGCAAGCAACCATTATCCCGAAGAAGTGCTTAACTATGTGATGAAACATAAAAAGGAAATGCCAAGAACTTCATTGAGGTACGCAATTGAGAAACTACCTCCTGAACAAAGGAAAGAAGCAATGAAAAGAGAACCAAAATCCTAAGAATATACGCGCGCATGCATGCAAAAGACACAAGTAGGACTATTCCAAATATTCCATAACATGCGATTCAGACCCAAAACTATTGTTTTAGTATTAGTTATACTTGCAGCAGCAATTCCCTTTCTTAAAGCCTACGTAATAGCCTACGCCTATAACGTTCCGGCTTGGTATCTACTTCCTCGTTTGATTCCACTTTCAATAATCCAACCGGAAAGAAAGATGAATGTAACTGTACATCCTCTCATTCCTTTTTCTCTGGGCGACCCTGTAACTGTAAAAGCAGTAGATGCTGAAAATGCCACAGCGCTTGAAAGTGCAACAGTCAAAGTCTCAAAAGATGGAATAAATTATGCTCCTATACTTACTGATACTAATGGGACTGCGATATTCGAGTACCCTGGAGAAACCACGATCATAGAGGTGTCCAAGTCACATTATCAGACGGTTACAAAGGTTATTCCAAGAATCCCTGACCGATGGATACGTGCCGCTTTTGCCCAATGGATTTCGAACATTGTTACTTTGGCATTAACTTTGGGTTCAGCAGGAGCTATAGTTATTAAATTTAGGAGCGAATTTAGGATCACGCTGAAGCGTGAGTGATTTGTATGCCAAAGAAAGAGAAAGAAAAGGGGTTCTTTGAGCAGATCAATGAATTGGTTGTTCCTATTGTAGCGATAATCATAATTGTCATACTTCTTTACGTCCTTCAGGCTGTAGTCAACGTCATGAACTTTTTGAGCCAGAATCCTTGGGTTGGGTGGGTTGTTCTCGGAGTAATTTGTGTCTTCGTGTTCTTCTACATTTGGGGTAGACTAGGTTTTGTTTTGCCGAGTAGAGGCAGATTCAAGATGGGCACCCAATTCTTGGAGAGGTTGCCACTGGAGGTTAGAGAACGTTTGAATGAAGCCCAAGGAACATATCGGCACGGTCACTACCGCTCTTGTAGCATTATGATGAGAGGAGCCCTTGAAATAGCCATTGAAATTCGGTTCAAAAAGGCTGGGAAAGTAAGAGCTCTACGAGGCAAGAATTTACCCCAGAAGATAGAATTATCGAAACAAGAAGCTTTCATTACACCAAGCATTTCGAACAGACTGAAGCAGCTTAAGTGGATTGGAGACATCGGAGCACACGATTATAAAGCAGAGATAAGAAAAGAAGATGTTGAGGCAGGTTTCCAAACGCTAAGAATAGCATTAGAGCATATGTACCATCAATTGCCTTGACATTTGACACACACTTAGCAGGATTATATGCATGCCGCACACGATTTATAGTTAATTAACGTAATAGCATATACAAGATACCGGGGGGTCAAATGATCACCAAAGAACAACTAGCTAAGCTAATTGACCATACATTCCTGAAAACAAATGCAACGAAAGATGATATCATGCGTCTTTGTCAAGAAGCCAAGAAATACGGGTTTTGGTCGGTTTGCGTCAACCCAACCTATGTATCATTAGCAACCCACATTCTTAGAGGAAGTGATGTGAAGGTTTGCAGTGTAGTGGGCTTTCCGCTAGGAGCCAACACTCCAGAAGTGAAAGCGCTTGAAGCTGAAAAGGCAATCACTGATGGAGCAGATGAAATAGACATGGTCATCAATCTTGGAGCCCTGAAATCGCGCGCTTACGAATTAGTAGAGAGAGACATACGTAGAGTTGTCGAGTGCACGAAAGCCCGCCGGAAAGATATCATTGTAAAAGTGATCATTGAAACTGGGCTATTAACAGAAGATGAGAAAGTGTTGGCCTGCAGACTCGTCAAAAAAGCGGGGGCAGATTTCGTTAAGACGTCTACAGGATTTAATGGTTCAGGGGCTACTATCCATGATGTTAAGCTCATAAGAAATGCGGTAGGTCCAGACTTTGGCGTAAAAGCTTCTGGCGGAATAAGAACATATAGTGACGCAAAAAAACTAATTGAGGCGGGAGCCGATAGAATAGGAACTAGCTCAGGGGTTGTAATAATTGAAGAAGATTAGCAGGTGCGGCTCAGTCAATCACGTGTATTATCTTTGTTTAATTGATTGGCAAAGGATATTGAAAAATGAAGAATTGATGGAATGCAGGAACAAGATAATACAACCATCGCAGGAACCAATTGATGGTTGGACGATAAAACCATTGAATTGGCCAGAGCTTGCAGATGCAGTAAGTAACATTGAGTTAGGTTTCTATCATTCTAGATTAATCTTCAAGTTTGATTTAAAATCAACGCCCAAAAACATTTTTGATGTTAGACAATTAAGGGAAAAACTTCAATCCAAGATAGAGGATTTTTGCTCGAAACAAGTAATCCCTATTGTTAAGTCCTACGTTAAAGATGCTAGACAGCCGTTCATTTTCATTTACCCTATTTTCGAACTGAACATCGAAGAGGATTTCTGGAGATTTAAAGAGCGAAAACCCTATTCTTTACGCACAACATGTTTCTTTACCGAGTTGGATGATCGGAAAGGTTTGCCATTTCTGACCAACAAAGTCAAAATGAGGATAAGTGGTGCGAAGATTATCGCCTCGGACATGACCGATTGGTTTTTTGGCCATCTAATCAACATTATATTCCACGAGGGTCTCTACCGTCAAGCTCGGGACAAGAATAAAGGGCTACTATTTTCCCATGGACCTGTATATGGAGGTCTCGAAAACAGGCTCGAAGATTTTGCAAGCAAGTTGATGACGACGTTTCATGAATATTCAAGCGATTACGTTAGGCGCAATATACAAAAAATTGCGCTGTTTGCTGCAGCCGTTGGGATTTTCCTCACAGCATTAATTTTGTTCTTTAATCTATGGAAATAGACCCTCACACTTTCATCGATGTCTGGAAGTACGCGAGCCAGGACAGCGGGGTCTGAGTGACCCCTCAAGTTCTGCGTGAGTGGTTTTGTGACGAGATGGGCAGGTTAGGATTTCGGATAGGTATGTAGATGCATTTTGTGGGAGAGTTCCAAAGTCAGTGTTGGCTAGGCAGTATAGTGATTTCACTACAGAAAAGTTGAGAATGGTTTATGTAAATGCCCAACTAAGAATTCTAGGTTAATTAATGGTGCAAACAATTACTTGACTATATGCAAAAGTCAATAGATTCCGCGTGCAGTTTATTGCTTACTCCATGTATTTTTTGTGTTTTGCTCTCCGGCAGAAACAACTTACAAACGACTTGATTTCCATCGAATCTTAGATTAATGGAAAGGGGATCATAAACTCTCTGTCCAGGGGAGTACCTATCCCACTCCTGCAAGCTGTCACAAAGAACTAGAAGATAGGCAATAGGGGAATCATGCAAGGAGATTTTATCAACTTCCTCTACGAGATCATGCAAACTTATTGCGGAAGCGGCATTCAATATCTATGTATCAAAGCAGTGCTTCCCCCAGTCAATATTGTTCACTATCTTTGTCATTTCTCGTTCTCGGTTGTTCTTTGCGTAGAGAGAATCTATGATGTTCGTGACTATGAGGGCACTTAGGATGCCGTGATTAATCTTACCTTGGTTTTGATTTTGTTGGTGTATCTCTTTGAGATCTAAGTCGAGTCCCCATGTTCGCAGGCGCCTCTTGATCGAGGTGAAAGCATCGACTTCACTAAACAACAATTCCTCTAATCCTTCTATCGCGGTAGAATAATGTATGGGTGCACATGACCCTTGATCTGAGATTTCTAATTTGTACTCATGTATTAAATCAAGATATTTGCTTATCGAAAATGAAAACAGTTGAAGCGGGTATCCAATGTCATGTAATAAGGAGGCAATTTTCCAACTCAAAGGGTCAATATTAAACGAGTCAAGTTTTGACATGAACAGGAGACCTAAAAGGAATACATAGACAGAATGAGTAACATGATCTCGGAGAGTTGGATGGTATCGTTGAACACCAGTTTCAATCTCTGCTAGCCTGCTTAGAAAGGGATGAAATGATTTTCCTTTACCATGCCTTCTAAGAGCTTTATTTGAGATTAATATTGCCTTTTCTCTTCTGTTTTCAAAACTCGTTTCTGCCAAGAAGCCTGCTATATCCCCTCTAACCTCAGTTAATTTGTAGTTTAGCAAAATAGTACGATTTGATAGAACAACATCGTGGATATGCTTATTTGTTCCCACAAACTCTTCAGTGTCTACTCTAGGGGACATTTGTCTTCCTCATCATATAATAATAACAAGATAATCTATTTTTGGTGTTACATCTATTGTGTATGCCGTCAACTACGCGCGTGGAAGGGATTGGAAAGAGAATTGGAGAAAGCAAATAAGAAGTACCTGGAATTGCGAAAAATCATTGAAGAGTACTTGGATGAGAATGTCAAAGCACCTGCCTTTGATACAATTGAGAAAGATTTTCAAGCTCAGGATAGAATAGCAAACATCTTGTTATTACTCCAAACGACAGTGGATTGCATAAAGAAGCAAGGTCTAGATTTTGACAAAAGCTACCTAAAGCAATTGTCTAAACCAGAGATTGATAAACGAATATATGTTCTTGAAGAGTTTATTCGCACCAACTATTTATCTCAAGAAGTAAAAGAAAATTTGAAGTCGGATAGTTCTAGGAAATATTTGCTTGTTTATCTTAGTAGAGAGCTTAACTGGGTAGCCATCTCAGTTCTATCCGCATCATACATTAGTGCCTATATTCTTATGCGAAGTATCTTTGAATTACTCGTTGGAATCGCGACAATAAAGACTGGGTCAATGCGCAAACGGATTAATGATATCTCTTTCTTTTCCGAAGAAGAAAGAAAACAAATCTATAGAATTTGGCAGGACTTGAGCGGTTGGGCGCATCCGTATCACAAATGGATAAAAGAAGTGTGCCCAATATTCATTTCACACAAAACTATGTACCATCCAAAGCTGTGCATCCAGTCCCTCAAAAAGCTTGAAAAAATCATCGACATATTGCTTGTTATTGCTCTTGAAAAATTTGAGATAGACAAACAGAATGTCCTAAACAAGGTGACGACCTATAGAATAGACACTTCGAATTTTCCATTCTTCCATAGTAGATATGCCGAGAACCCGAATATACATTAATGCGTGGCACAGATGGGTGCCGTGGCACAACTAGCACATGAAAGTCCTTATTATTTGTCTTTTAGAAACCCCGACTTTCTGAGAAAGAGTAAATCCCCAAGAAACTCTTCTGACCAATTCCATGAACCTTCCTTTGTCAATTTTTTCATTTTACTTCTCAGTGGCTCTGACTGCATTTGGGTAAAGCGCGAAAGTAGGAAATTACGGCATCGACCCTTAGGAACGATCAAATACTCCGTATCTTGCTCCAATCGTTCATCCTCAAGGGTGAAATCGAAATACACTTTCTTAATCCTATTTTCGCTCCCAAAAATCTTTGTCACATAATCTTGTTTCTGTTCTGGAAAAAGACTGCCGACGATTTCTTTCTTGCTTCCAACTTCAGCCCATAGCTTGATATCTTCAGAATTGCCATTTAGCTTTGCAAGGAAACCTTTATCCACTTTTAGAACAAATTCATCGATTTTTTCCATGGAGTTTCTGAGCCTAACTCCTAAAAAGTCAACATGTTTGAAGTTGCCGACAAAAGTCGTAAAATGAGGCATTAGGAAAAAACCATTCAGCCTCAAGTACAAAGACACGATTTTTTCTGTAGTTTTCATATTAGTAGATTGTCTGTAGTGCAATTATAAGTCTAATGTGCATGCATGGCAGTCGAAAAATCTAAAGCGTTGGCAAATCTGAAGCTATTTTATGTATACATCTTCGCCGGTACAAATTGTGCAGTTTCTCCACTTTTTTCATATGAATTATTTTTGCCAGCAGTAGCCCCTAAAATATTTGTATAGGTTTCGTTGGAGTTTTGGCTAGTTTTTTGCATTTTTCATATCGTCAATTTTTGCGAGCGGATTCTCAGAGGGCATAAAGAACTCGAGCAATTCGTAAGGAGACATAATTGAATCAACAAAAGTTGGCTTTCCAGAAGCGGATAGATTACTCCATTCATCTATCGCTCCTGCAACCCTATTCATTAGAGTAGCAAAAGTAGAAGCTCTTAGTAACTTTACATTTTCTTTTGCCACCTCCATTGCCTTGCTTGAGAAGATTTCTTTCTGGGTAACTAGTATGGCAAATGTTCTGCAGGATGTTTTCCTTTCCATCACCTTAGCATCTCCCATTACTTGTGTAACACTTGCCACAACTTCTTCTTCGCCCTTCTCTTTTGTTTTAGCCTCAATGGAAAGCTGATATTTCCAACTTGTTGAAGGTGAAAACGCCATAACATCTGACTCTCCCTTAACATTTTGACCAAGAGCGGTTTCAAATCCTAGCAACTCCAAACATTGCTGAAGAGCCACAACCATCTGCCCGTGACTGCCATTGGAGATATGATTGACCAGTTGATTTAAGGCATCTTTCCAATTTCTCTGCTTTGAGGAATTGCTATTGATGAAATCTTCATATCTAGGAGCTATGTTCTCCTTTACTTGTCTGATTTCTATTCTGTCTAGTTCAAACGGGAGCTTTTCTGCGTCTTTTTCAATAAGGGAATTGTACACAGCCCTTAGATGATTAAACCAGCTACTATTTCCTCCATGAGAAATTGACTTCTTTAGTGCTTCTAGACACATTTGCTTGTCTTTAGGATTCTTGTAGTGATGGAAAGCATTCCAGTAAGCCATCGCAGATAGATAGTAATTGAACGCTGATGTCATGCTTAGATTTTGATCAGGATAGTTCTCTGAGTTTTCCATATAATGACTTGCAGCAAAATCAAGGAGTTGCCCCGCGTTTTCATAATTTCCTACGAGTGCGCTTTCCCATGCTTCTATTTCCAGATCATATTTTGAAACGAATCCATCTACCTTCTGATGGCTCCATTCCTCCATTTCTTCCTGCAGAATTCTGTAATAATTAGAGTCATTGATTCCAAAGAACAGCTTTTCTCCATATTCTATTGCTTTTCCAAGATCGCCCCCCTGAGGCAAAGCATAACCCGTCAAAAGTTCAGCATACATAATACGAGGGAAATATCGTAAGTATTGTTCTTCGCCTGTCAACCTCGCCATAATTCTAGAGTCGAGTACGTAACAGAGCGTCTCGTCTGTTGCAAGCCTGTTGCATCTACCAAAAGACTGAGTAAGGCGGTTTCCTATTCTTTGTTCCACATAGAAATTGTTATTTAACACTGTTGCTTGAAATGCATCAATCGAATCCCATATTGCGGGCAACCGGACTACTACTTCAACTTGACATGTATTCCCTGGAAAATCAAGTCCTAGATATCTATTGGCACATAATAAGACTCCTCGATCCATCTTGTGGGCAAAATACTCGGAGTCGCCAGAAGTTCTGTAAACCAAGACTGGAATTTGCTGATATGCAAGAAATTTCTGAATACGTTCCGTGTCATAGTAAGAATTGGCAAGAACTAGTACTTTTTTGTGTAGTTTTACCAGAGTTAATATTGCGTTCAAACATTTAGTGCCAACTTTTGTGCCAAGATCCATTTGGTCGAGTGGGAATATTAGGCGTTTTCCCATAGTTTGGATTTCTTTAGAAGCCTCTGGGGATATCGTTTCTTCATCAATCATGTGAATTTGAGATTTTGCAATTCCAAATATTTTGTGCAGAAGCTCCTCATCAGGTAAAGTAGCACTCATAAAGATTATTTGGCGAATGTTTCCCATTTTGAGTAGTCTTTCTGGAATCAGAAGTGGTTTTAGTTCGATTTCATCATTCGTAATAAATATGAGGAAGGATGAAAGCATGTTAAGGTTTCTTTCATAGGAAAACCTGAAGTCGCTATCTTTTTTGAGCTCTGATAAGTGTTCCTGCAAGACTGAAAATATGTTAGTAGTATGAGTGAAGTATACTAACTCTACTTTAGACTGCGTTGCTTTGTTGTCGGTGAACTCTCTAAGAGCTGGATATAAGTATGAATAGCTGCTTAGGGCTTCAATGACTTTAGCATAAATGTTTGGATGTTTCGTTCTTTTTATCCGGACTGTGAAGAAATCATTTCTAACTGTTTCAAAGTCGCTCGCATCATCTATGACCAAAATGTCTGGAGGATAGATTTCTTGTTTGTATTCCGTTCCGTAAAGGAAGGCATGATAATTAAAGATTCCAATAAGCTTCTTCAGCTTGTATTTTCGAAGGTTGCGGGTTCTTTCAATCAAATAAGCGGGACCATTTGATCCACCAAAGATTGTTGCGCTAGGAATTCCCATCTCTGCGCATCTCTTCTTCATATCGTCCGCAAGACCTTTGTTCGCCGTGAGGATAGCGACTACTTTCCCTGTCTGCCGCCAAGCTTCTAAAATTAGAATTGCAATTAGGCTTTTGCCGGAGCCAGTTGGCAACTTAATTCCAATTCTGCGAGCATTCTGAAGTTTTTTGGTGTATTGTGCTAGTATCTCAGTTTGAGCTTTTCTTAGCTTGATAATTGGCGATTTTGTCTTATCGAGATTATTGAAAAGCTGTAAAGGGTCAATCATACTGTTTCACTTCAAATACAAGGAATTCGGTTTTGCCAAGATCCATGCATGAAGAAGACAGATAGCAACCACCTTATGTCACCAATAGAGGCTATATTGTCCTGATTCGAGGAAAAAGGTTTTGCTTAGTACGGTCTTTCGCACGCGCCCAGCCAGTCATCCCCTGCAGTCACGAAAGTCGCGTTTGAGCCATTTTCCAAACACCTACTATTTGCAAAAGCAACCAAATTTACAGTGGTTAGTAAAGGGGCTTTTTCGTGACTATCGTGACTGCAAGCGCTCTCAAAGGGCCTGCGCGCGCATGTAATAGGGCATTATCGTGACTCAGACGACTCAGCCCGTCCTCGACGCGCGCACAAACTAAGGAAATTTGATAAATCATCTGGTGAGATACTATATCAGGTCCTTGAAATGGCGAACTCTAGTCTACATATTGACCTAGAAAAGTTCAAATCGAGATTCCAAGCTTTTGGATCCCTTGACTATGCAGGTGATTTCAAAGGATTTTGGAAATGGAAAGTCAAAACTGAAAAGGATGATGAACACGTTCTTGATGGGAAACATAGAAACGAAACCTATCGTAGGCTCTGCAATATACTCCCTGGATGGTTGACATATCGCCCCTATAGTTCCTCAGTGTGTCTAGGAATCTTGGAAAGCTCCTTAGCTAAGATGGTGGATGCGTACAACCAAGTTCGGCATTATAGTCTACTGGAATTCAGTAAGACCCCCACCGAACCCCTAGAACTAATTTGGCATGAACTTGGACGAGCAAAAGAGGAAGATGGAGATAGAAACCCTGGTGGATTTTACTCGGTAGTTGCCGTTACAAAGCCGCTGATGTTTTTGTGGGGTCAAACACTCGCATTTGACTCTTTGGTTCGGAGTTTTGTACCCAAATCGCTAAATGTCCTAAGAAACTACAACTGGGTTTTTAATGATTGGAAGCACGCAATGAACAGTTTTCAGGATTTCCTAAGAGAACAACCTGAAGTAATAGATTTTTTCAAGAAAGTGTCATTGGAAACATATGGAACTGATTCTATCATTCCTTATGGGCAATTCATAGATCTCTATTATTGGGTAGCGGGAAAAGAATGTGGACTGTAGACTTGCGCGCACCGGTGAATACACACACAGGTACTTTGAAATTCCCCCAAGAGTCAACCTACTAGATGCACGCGCAAATGGAGTCATCTTAGCATGGGAAGAATATACCTACCGACTTGGAATATGATGAAGACCTTGAGATTCTCCATACTAATAGTCATGGGAGATATTCGAAGATTGTTCCAAGAACAACAAGCACAAGTCCAAATCTTTGTACGGAACCCGTCTCCTCTTAGTCCAGCTCTATTTACTGCTAGAGCCAAAGCGATTGAGCTTCTTCTGCTCCTAGGAGTAACGGGTGAATATCTTCTTAAGGCAGTTTTGCTAGAGCATGGTTTTATCCTAAACGAAGAAGTCAGAGGAATGGCAACGAAAAGATTTCCCCAAAACATACTTAATATGATTTCGCAGCTTGGGAATAGACCAAACCAACAACAGCTAGACGCAGTTTATAATGCAGCCTCTTCCTATTTGGGTCAAGTGTCAGGCAAGACAATTGGTTTTGCAGAGTGCATAAAGATGTTTCATGTTAATGTCATTGGGTCTTTTCGAACCTACTTTTCAAACCTACTGCAAAAGCGATATATTGTGACAAATCAAGAAACGATAGATTTCTTCGGAAAGATTATTGACAAAACTAATGCTCTTGTAAAGATAAAGAAGATTAGGCATAACTATGCTCATCTTCCTGATAGAATGTACGAAGAAACAAGTCTGATTAATTTTCTATATAATTTCCTAGTTTTCATTGCGAAAACTGAATTCCCCGCGGATATGACTAGTCTTCAGACAATCTAGATTGCAAAAACAGGCGCGCGCAGAACGCTTTTATGCACGGTTAGTGCAACTGCTACTTGCGCGGAAACGCGTGCTGGTATGGAGTAATGGCAAACTCGCTCACTCTCGGGTGGGAGTTTAGGTGGGTTCGATTCCCATGCGCGCCGAGAGCACCGCCTAAGAACGTCTGCAGGCCTCAGTTCAGAGGATACGCCGAGCCGAGATCCGCGGAAATCAACCTACTGGATTTGAGCACACGTCGTGAATGAAAATCCTAAATCTTGGTTGATATCTATATGCATATGGCAAAGAAGATGCCATGAGTATTAGTGATTTTTGTACGGATTGCATCTTAGAGGCTTATGAAAAATGCGCCGTACCAGCTTGTCTTGATTACGAAAGCAAAGAATGGATTCACGAGATTCAGTTTTGCGATGAGAGAACACTTAACAGGAAGAGGCGTAATAAGAAGCACAAAGCAAATGTCAATAGTGTTATACTTTTTTGTTGGAACTTTCACTCTAGGGTGGTTACGTAGACGAATAGAAAAGGAGATGTATCTGTATGATTTCAAAATACAAGACGCTTCTTAAAGAAAATGAACATGCCACGTTGATTGTGCACTACTCGTGCTCTAGCATCCGCAAGATCCCATGCAAGATAAGCTGTATTGGCATACGAGATGAAGGACGAAATGAAAACTGGATATTTTCACTGAGAGAATTCTCTGAAAAAGAAATGTTAGAAAAAGCTTGGAAAATAATAGCGAAAAACAAAGATAAGTACTTTGTAGGTTGGAACATCAAGAATCCTGAATACGGCTTTGCTGTTCTCAAACAAAGATATGAAGAAATACTAAGGAAAAAGGCCCCAAAGATTAGGACAAGCCATGTTGTAGACTTGGATGAGGCTATCAAACGAGATTTTGATTTGAAAAGACAAAAACTGACCTTGAGAAGAGTGGCAGAAATTAATGGATATCAAACTCTAGACTTCAGAAATGGAAAAGAAGAGCTAAAATTGTTTGAAGAACGTGATTTCAAGGGACTAGAACTCTCTGTTGGAAGGAAAATCAGGATTATTGGAGACATCCTAAATGATTTCATAAGAGGGAAACTGAAAATAGAACCTGAGTTAGAGAGGAAGCTTTGGTCAGCAAAAAAAATCATTGGTTCGGTAGCCTATATCTCGATCTGCATTGCAATTGATTTGATTCTGCTTCCTGCAATTGGAGTATACTCAATTGGTCTAATCGGGGCTGAAGCGACCGTATTATTTGGACTTCCGAAACTTGTAGAATGGCTAAGAAACAAACCCAAATAGACTGTGACGTACACATAACTTCAGAGCTTGTAGAATTGCGCATACATGCTGCCTTAGATTAATTCTTAGGGGCAATAAATAGCCCTTCGCGCATGGTTTCATATGGGGACGAGTGGGAAGATGAGCACCCGGAAATCAACTTGCTTGTATCTGAATCAAGAGGTAGTGCAGACCGCAAGGAAAGTGGGCCTGAACCTCAGCAAAATCTCCGAAAACGCCTTGATCAGCGCAATCGGGAAGCTAGAAGATCGGAAGCCTGAGACGGGCCTCAACAGCCCGATTAACGGTGAGGGCTGGGGCCGGGATTTGAACCCGGGCGCCAGGCTCCACAGGCCTGTAGGCTACCAGGCTACCCCACTCTTCCCAATCATCCGCGCGCAGCATTTCTGTATGGCACTAAACTAAAGAACAGGAAATGTGTTATGATACGTGATTTGAAGGAGTGAATAATGAAGCCTGAGGAAACGTTAGAGTCATTCTTTCTTTTTATGACCAGCCTCGGTGGGGCAACGGTGCTGGAAGCTACTTGCCATGCTCAAATAAACTACGATCAAGTCAA